>WBZO01001460.1_pt1 | contig 36904 bp, 49 predicted proteins | sample 5204261 | NCBI WGS metagenome assembly WBZO01 (sample SAMN12412400, study PRJNA552823) | activated sludge metagenome | isolation source: activated sludge from anammox sidestream of wastewater treatment plant... | place: USA: North Carolina | collected 2017-09
CACGGGACCTGATCCAGCCCCGCGGGATGGCTCCCGACGATGGCCAGGGTACGGCGCCCCAGTACGCCGTACCCGCCACCGGCAGCTTGATCGACAGGGGCATCAGAACGGTTCTGCATCGTCCCCATCGATCTTCCTAGGCGCTCGCGCTTGCGGTCGCCGCGACCATCGTGGTCATGCGGTAGACCGGGTCCAACAGCCCGATCACGCCCACCAGGCAGGCGGTCATGTCGGGGTTGTCGGTCAGCTTCACGCGCACGTAGCGGTAGTCGTTGGCCGCCAGCGCGTCCGGGTCGACCTCGATCCACACCATCTTGTTGTCGTCCGCCGATGCGGTCATCGCCAGCACCGAAGCGCTCGTGATCGCGCCCCAGGTGTTGGTTCCAAGCGCCCCGCTCTTGCGGTAGCGGAAGTCGATCTGGACCTCGGTCGCTCCAGCGTCGGACGTGGCGGCTTCCACCGTGATTTCCTCGACATCGAGCGCGGTCGCCGACGTGATCGCCCCGAACTGGACCAGGAAGGCGGCCCGGTTGGCCCCCTTCAGATCCATGTAGGCCGAAGCGGTCACGGTCGTGCCGATGTCCTTCGGCTCCAACAACTGGATGATGTTTTGGTATTGCACAAACGGATTCATCTCATCCTCCTATACAGACGCAGAACTCAACGCGACAAACGGGCTGACGGTTGATCCGTGCAGCGGGGTCAATGCCGACTGCCAGGCCGGTGCGCCCGCAAAGCGGTACACAAAGCGGAAGGCGGTCTCGTCGGTCAGGAACGCCACGTGGATCGAGCTGTCCGCCCGCACGTCGCCCTTGTTGATGGCCTGGTACTGGCTCAGGCTGGCCAGGATCACGTCGCCGGTCGTGCCCAGCGCCGGGCAATACTCGACTTCGATCACCGGGCGCCCGTAGATCGTCCCAAACGGCGAACCGGCGATGTTGCCCGCGGGCATGTAGACCGGGGCGGTCGCGGCGGTCATCGCGTTGAGCTGCGCCGTGACCTCCTGGTTGACCAGCCACACGTAATCGCTCACGCCGACCCAGCGCCGCGCCCACATATTTGCGATGTCGGCGATCTTCACCTTGCTGGCGTCCTCGCGCAGCGGGGTGATCGTGCAGGGCGCGTTCAGGATGCCCAGTGGCTTCCCGGCCCCGTCGCCCTCGACCACCGCGTCTTCGGCCACAAAGCGCAGCACGCTCGGCACGGTGCGGTTCAGCCACGAATCCAGGTTGGCCGTGTCCTCGAGCTGTTCGTCGGTGGCGTAGCACAGCGCCGCCAGCTTTTTGAGCTTGAGCTCGAGCTGGTAGAACTTGGGCTTTGACGCCGGGATCTGCGATCCCTCGCCTAGCCAGTAGCCGACGACCCCGCCGTACATCGAGCCGACGTGGGTGGTTTCGTCCACGCCGTTGTAGAGCATCGAGTTGCCCGTCACCGGGTCGACCGAGATGCGGCTCAGGATCTGGCCGGTCTCGTACATGCGCTCCATGATCCCCGCCGCGGTCTGCTGCGGGACCAGGTAGCCGCCGTCCGCCGGGACGCCCTCGCTCAGACCGGTCGCCTTGAGCGCCCGCAGGCGCGGGTCTTCCTGCGTCTTGTAAAGGGCCGCGGTCTTGACCGCCTGGAAGAACTCGCCTTGGCTTTTCCACGGTTGGTCGGCCTCGTCCGTCGTCACCTGTATCTGCGCCGTCGCTTTGCCCGCTTCCTCTTTGGGCAGGCGCTCGTCAATCATGGCGTCCATCTTGGCGGTGAGCTGAGCGCTCACGCCCTCGATCAACGCCTTCAAATCTTCTTCGTTCATTTCGTCCTCCGTGGGGGCTTGCGCCCCTTCTAGGGTGTTCGGATTTGTCGAGAGCGGCGAGCCGCCCTCCTGCAAAACGGGTTCCTCGTCCAGGACCGCCGCGCTCTTTACTGATCCAGTCTCCAGCGCGGCCTCCGCCTCGGGCTCGTCTCCCGCGGTTGCCTTCATTTCAACCACCGCCAGCTCGTTGGCTGGGCGGCGCCAGTCGTTCGTGTCAAACAGCGCCAGCTCGCCGACCGGCCACACGTCGATCAGCCCCGCCTCGCCGTAGCGCACCAGGTGCCCCACCGCGCCGCTGCTGGCGCGCACTTCCCCGCCGTTTTCCATCGTTCGCATCACTCGCTGCGCCAGCTCCTCGCCCTCGTCGAGCCGGGCCTCGAACCACCAGCCGCGCTCCGGGTCCATCTCGACCAGCGTCGCCAGCCCGATCACCGCCGGTTCCGGCTGCCAGTCCTGCGGGTCGTCGGGGCCAAACCCGTGGTAGTAGGTGACCGGGCGCGTGTCGCCGGGCTGCATCCACAGATCCGTGTCGGCGTGAAAAGCCTCGCCCGCCGCGTCGCGCTCCAGGATGTGCCCGCCAAACGGCACGCCCAGCACTCGCAGCGTCGCCCCGGTGTACTCGTCGCGGTTGAGCAGCCGCTTTGTCTGCTCGAGCGCCGGACGCTCCCTGTCGGCAACGCTAGTCGCCACTTTGAATTTCATTGCTGTCGTCGCTGCATCTTTCGCCATGTTCAGCCTCCTAACGTTTTCCGCACCGCTTTGGCGTACCTGTCCGCCAGCGTCGGGGCCACTTCTTCCTGTACGTCCTGCACCGTCACCCAGCCGGTGATCGTGTGAAATAAATTCTGCTTTTCGCGGTCCTGCACGTACGGGCCGTAGCTGGTGTCGTTGCCGATCACCTGGCGCAGCCCCTCCTTCTCCTCCGCCACCGCCCAGCTCTTGCTCAGCGACTCGCTCCTGGGGCTCATCGCCCTGCGCCAGGGCACCTGGATCAGCCCCGACCCGATCGCCTTCATCAGGAAGAAGCGCTGCTTTTGCGTCAGCCCGGGCATGCGCCGACCGGTCGGCGCTGGCGGCGCCTTGGCGACTTTGTCCTTCACCTCGATCGCCACCGCCTTGACCACCGCCTTGACTGCCGGCAGGATGTTTTCCAGCTTGCCCATGATGCGCTCGACGTCTTCGGGGTTTGCGCCTGTCGCCATCTCAATCCTTCATCACGTGGTTGACCCAGCAGCGGCATTTGGGGTGCGCGGGCGGGCCGTCATCGCGCGTCCAGCCGTCGCCTTCTCTTTTTTCGTGCCGCGGTCCGCAGATCGGGCACACCAGCTCGTCGTTCTCGGTCTGCCAGATTTCGATCATAAAAATGCCGTACTTCTCAAGCTCCTTCACCGTCGCCCGCTCGCCCTCGACCGCCGCCCGCGTCACCTCGGTCACCGCGATCACCTCGGCCCGCTGCGCGCCGTACACCCGCGCCAGCCGCGCTTCCAGGTCGCCCATCGTCCAGCCCTGCTCGAAAAAGTCCGCCACGGCCTGGCGTGCGAACTCGTAAGATCGCTGCATCAGCTTGCCGACCAAGTCGGCCGCGTGCGCCCGCGCCCAATCCACCGCGGCCTGGTTGATCAGGTCCCATTCCACGCCGATCCCCCCAAAACCAGCCAGCATCGCCTCCGCCTGCATGACATAGATCTCCTCGATGATCGACCCGATCACGCTCACCAGCGCCTTGCCGCTCGCCTCCCAGAACGTCTGCGGCACCCTGTACCAGTCCGGCGGGTCGCCCAACAGTTCCAGCAGCTCCTTGAGCGCCTTCATCTGCGCCTTGTTGAGCCGCCGCGCCAGCCTCAGCTCGAGCTCCTCCCGGTCGATAACGGCCGTCATCAGGGATAAGCCTCCCAGCCCGCCGCGCCCGCAAATGCCAGGCGCACGTCGTTCACGCTGGCGCACTCCTCCAGCGCTCCCTCGATGGCTGCGTGCAGCCCCGCCGAGATCGCCTTGCTCTCAAAACTCACATTCGGCCTGCGCCCTTCCTTGACCCGCCGCGCCGCCTTGCGCTCCCAGCGCTTCAGGTCTTCACCGGCGGCGCCCGATTCGTCCGGGTCATTGACCTCGGTCACGTTCGCTTCAGCCACCGGCCGGTTCGCCAGGATGCGCTCCACTTGCACCTGATTGAGCTGATAACCGAGCACTTCCGATGCCGTGATCGGGTCGTAGCCCGCCAGCGTCAGGTTGTACAGGGCGTTGCTGCGCTCCGCCTCGTCCACCTGGAAGATGCCCATCTCCTCGAAGTCGAGTTGCAGTCGCAGACCCATCGGTTTAAACAATTGACTGTTGATCGCCGATTCGTAAATCCGCCCGCGCGGGCGCACCGTGTCTTGCCAGAAGCTCATGCGGTGTTCGCCCGCCGTGGCGTAGTTGGCCGCGTCCTCGAGCATGGTCTGCGGGATGCCGAACGCCATCGCCACGTTGTGCCGCGCCTGGTTGTTGAGCTCCTTCATCTCCAGTTCTTTGGGCGGCGGCGTCAGGATGGTCGGGGTCACCTTCCCGCGCAGCGCCAGCACCTTCCAGGCGTTGCGGATGCCGGTCGCCATCTTTTGGAACCATTTCTCGACCCGCTCGCTCTCCTCCTGGCTCGGGGCGTATTCGAAGCCCAGCAGCGTCACCGGCATGGCGCCGTTCTCGAAATATCTTCCGGCAAACCGAGTCAGGTAGCGCAGCAGGCGCGCGTCCTCAATCGCCACGTCCGCCGCTCCCACCCCCGCGCCCACGTCGTCCGTGGGATGGAACTCCCGGAAATAAACCACCTGGTCTTCCGTCCAGGGGCTGGTGTTGTCCGTCGTCCCTTCCTGCTTGAAGATCAGCCCCCGCCCGGGCGTGTACGAGATGCCGACCGTGTTCGGGTTGACCCACTGCAAGTCGCGCGGGCGCCTGGCGTTGGGCTTTTTGAGCCACAGCGCAAACCCGTTCAAGAGCAGCGCCGCCTCGGTCTGCCAGATCAGCTCCGTCGAGTCGGTATCGAACGGCCAGGCCACTTCCTGCTCGCCCTTCCACACGTGCACCGGCACGCTGCTGATCGCGTCCGCCCGCAGCTTGACCGCCCGGTAGATGAGCGGCACCAGCGCGTAGGCCGCCGCGCTCCCGCTGATCCGGTCCGCCGACGAGCTGCCCTCCTCGCCCCGCAGCCAATCCGCTGCCCCCAGCACCGCCTTGAGCTGATCCTTCCGATAAACCCCGGACTCGACCGGAAATGATTGCACTTTGAATCCGCTCATACTACGCTCCAAAAAGAATCACCGGTCCACCGCTCGCCAGCCGATTGAACGCGCTCGCGGCTGCGTCCACCTGGTCGTCGTGTTTTCCCAACGGAAACGACGCCAATTCCTCGATAAACGCCTCGTTCCATCCGCCGCGCAGCAGCCGCACCCGCCCGCCCTGGCAGGCGCTCGAAAACGGGCCAGCCCGCACCTCTTTGTCGCCGCTGAGCGGCTCGAAGCGCGCCGCGATCCCCGCCTTCGCGTACATCAGGTTGGTCGCCTCGGCGCTGTCCCGCCCCGCCGCTCCGGGGTCCTGCTGGTGATACTGCGTTGTCTGCGGTCCCTGGCGCGTCCGGTCGTATTTGCCCGTCTCCAGCATCAACCGGTCGCGCTCGCCCGTGTTGGCCTGTATCCGCGCCACGTGCTCGATATAATATTCACCGCTGTGCGTCCTGCACATCAGTACCCCGGCGGTGTAGTCGCCGCGGGCGCTGGCGGCCTTGTCCCAGTAGCGAACCCTCTCGGCGATCTCGTATGCCTTGGGCATGTGCTCCACCACGGGCAGCCACTCCCGCAAAAAGAAGCTCCCGCTGCGCAGGTAGGGGTTCTGTTGGTAGAGCGCTTCGAAGTCGTAGATCCCGATGTTTGACCGGATCGAGCCCAGCACTGCCTCGTCGTATTTCTCCGGCCACAGCGCCTGGCCCGCCTTGCGCCCCAGCGCGTCCTTGCCTTCGATCCATACCCCGCGCAGCAATCCCGCCCGGCGGCTCTCGTCGTCCACTTTTTCGGGCGCCGCCAGCGCGGGCAGGCACACGACCACGTACTGATCCGCCGATGGGTCCTCGCCCATCGCCCGCAGCAGCCGCCCGGCCCAATCGTCGGGGTGCCAGCGGGTCAGCATCCCCACCACCGCCCCGCCGTCTTCCAGGCGCGTGTATGCCGAGCTTGTCCACCAGTTCCACACCCGCTCCCGCGTCAGCGCGCTCTCGGCCTCTTCCCGGTTCTTGAACGGGTCGTCGATGATCAGCAGGTGCGCACCCTTGCCCGTGATCCCGCCGCCCACGCCGGTCGCGACCACCCCGCCCCGGTGCGGACGGCTCAAATCCCAGGCTTCCACGCTGCGGCTGTCCGCGCTCAGCTCGACCGGCGTCTCGACGATCGACGCCTCGCCAAAAAGCGCCTTGTACTGCTGTCCCATCACGATCTCTCGCGCCGCCCGGCTGTTGCTCACTGCCAGGTCTGCACCGTAGCTCGCCAAGATCACCCGCGTGTCGGGCAGCTTCCCCAGCACCCAGGCCGGGAAGTGCTTGCTCACCAGTTCGCTCTTGCCATGCCGCGGCGGCATGAAGATCAACAGCCGCCCCACGCCCGTCCTGCCCTTCGTGCGGATGTAAATCTCGACCTGCTCCAGCATCTCCGCCGCCAGGTCAAGGTGCGGCGCACGCCGGTACCAGCGGCTCACATAATGGCAAAAAGCGCTCAACCTGCGCCGCGCCTTCTCGCGCCGCGCCTTCTCGCCCTCCGCCTCCCGCGGTTTAATCAGCGTCGCGGTCTCAAGCGCCATCTGCCTCGTCATCCTCAGCGCGTTTTGCCGTGTCCGCCTCGCCGATCAACTGGTCGAGTTCCTCTTCGGTCAGTTCGCTCAGGTCGCGCGTGCGCTGATCCTTCCACTCGATCTCGCTCTTCGGCGTGTACAGCCCGGTCATCTCCAGGTACAGCTTGCGGTCGTTGAAAGCCTTGTAATCTTTTTGCTTCGCCATCTCAGCCAGCGCTTCGAGCACGTCCCGCCGGTGCTCCCACAGCGGCTGCGTCTGCATCATCGCCACCACCGTGTCGATCGTCGGGTATTTCCTGCGCCAGGTATAGATCGCCCGCGGGCTGCTCAGACCCAGCGCCTGCTTTGCCAGGTCCTCCATCGTGCGAGGGTTGCGATCCGTCTTTGGCGCGCTCGCCCAGGCGATGTAAGTCGCCACCCGCCACGGCCATCCCTGTCCTCTTAGCGTCAGGTAGTCCTGCCACCAGTTTGGCGTCCGCTGCTCGCCGACCGCAAACCCGCCCGTCGTCCCCGCTTTGGCTTCCATCGTCAGCCGCGCCGCCTCGCTGATCTTGCGCGCTTCTTCCGGCGTTACCCAGCCCTCGCCTTCCTGGCCTTCGAGCTCGTCGAAGTCGGCCAGGTCGAACCTGAGCTGTAAATCGTTATATTTGCGTACCGCCATCATCGCCTCGTCTTCCCGGTCATACCCACTCCAGGTACCTCTCGCCCTGGTAGATATAAGCGATCCACTGCTCGTGACCGATCCGCAGCCAGATATCGCTCCCCAGTTGCGCTGCGCCGATGACGTACACCACGTCGCCCTGGTTCAGCCAGCCAACGCGGGGCGCTGATACGCCCGGCCCTTTGCGCATGTTCAGCGTGTCTACGGTGACCCGCGCCTGCGGCAGATCCGGGAATTCGGGCAGGCCCTCGGGTGGCTGTTCTATTGGCGGTGGCTCGATTGGCGGCGGTTCGATTGGCGGCGGGTCTGGCGTGGGCGGCGGTTCGGGCAGAGTGTCCGACCCCGGCCAGGGCAAGGCTGGCCCCCACTCGTTGACATCCACCTTGCCGGTCACGCCGTAGGGAGCGCCTTCATGCACGCCTCGTTGCCAGCACATATAAGGCTGACCCTTCCAGACGTTCGGGAGCGTGGGGGTGGAGACGCCCCAATGGGCAACCCAGATTTTATAGCGCGTACCAAAAATCGGCTTAGTAAAGATATGGTTCCCAAAACCGACGTTGGTATAGATCGCCACGTGCGAATGATATTTCATCAAGCGCAGGCCGATCACATCAACAACATCCTGGGATGGATAAACCGTCCCCATGTTTTCGGTATATGTTTCCACATCCAGGGTTGGAGGCAGATCGGTTTTGCCAATGGCGTTAGCGGCCGCGGCAAAATTATCGAACTGCTTGATGCCGTTGTCATTGGTAACGAAGTGGTAAAACCCGACGAGCATCCCGACCGCTTTCGCCCCCTGGTAGTGCTGAGCCGCCGAAGGGTCGCGATAGCTTGCGCCCTGGCTGACCTTGATGTAGACGCCCTCAACGCCTGCGCGCCGGGCTGTCATCCAGTCGATTGGAGGTTGCCAATGTGAAACATCAAGTAAGGTATGCGTCATCGCGGTATCTTCCTATTTCGCACCACGCCGCGTACGTAGCGGTCATGTTCTTGCAAGAGCTCGAGCATCTTGGTCTGCGTATCGACAAGGGCCAAGTTGGTTTTGCTGATAAAATCCTGCCAGGCATCCTCGCGCTTTTCCTGAAAGACCTGGCGCTTGACCTCCTCTTTTGATATCCATTCCTGGAGCTGCTTCTCTCTCTCCAGCGCATCCGCCTTGATCTGGCGTTCCCGCTTTTCCTGGAGCGCTGCCAGGATAACCACAACGGCTATGATGACTGCCACAAGCGGGACCTGTGACAGGATTTCGAAAGTGCTTGTATCCACCGGTTATTAGCTGCGCCGCGGCGTGACCGAATAGGCCGCCTGGTTCGCAACGAGCGCCATCACCCACGCCTGGATCAGGGCGATAGCCCCGGACTGGTCGCAGACGACGGCAATCCCGAACTGCTCACCCAGCCCGGCGCAGGCCAGCCCGTAAGCCGCGGCCGCGACCAGGAGCGTGAGCCCCGCCATCGTTAATCTTTTATATTCAGCTGCGATGCCGTCAAACCACGTGTTCAGTTTCGGAATATACGAAAATGCCAGCGATAGAACGGCGCCAGCCAGCAGCGACAAAGTTTCAGCGGTCATCTCAATCTCCTCTCACATAAAAAGAGCGCCCGATGTCATTTTCGACATCGGGCGCTCATCTCCGCTTTGCCCGAACAAATTTCTCCGGGCTTGCATTCATATCAAGTTATCGGCCAAACCGGACGGGGCAGGAAGGGGTTGTCCCGTCCGCATTTAGCCTCACCTAAAATAATATCAAATCTCGCCTCAATTGTCAACTGTTCTCTGATACCTTCCCCTGTTATGCGATCAATTCTTCCAGCTTTCGTATCAATTTCTTCCATACGGCCTGCTGTTCTCGCTGCGCTGTGTCAAGCGCCGCGCTTCCTGCCATCATATTATGCCGCCATTGCACCAGCGCGATGAGCATCTTTATCTCTCCCCGTTCAAGCTGCCCAGCCACTCGCTTCTGCTGAGCGCCTGGCGCAGCCTTGCCCTCAACCTCTCCAGCACCTCCTCCCATTCTTCCATATCGAGCGGCACTCCGGCCTGCATATCGGCTGCTTTTTGCCATAGCTCCTCCATCGCTTCTTGAATGATCTTCTGTCTTGTCATCGAGATCTCCGCATTGTTCGCACGCTTTCGAGCAGCCGTTCCATCGCCTCCTCCCCGGGTACCCACGTGCGCACCCTCCCGCAGATCGAGCAGCGCACGTCCGCTACGTATCCCTCGACGATGGCCATCACATCCACCTCGCCCATATCGCGCGGTGCCGTGGTTTCTATGGCTTCTCGGTATAGCAATAGCTGTCTGATACCGCTTCCGTTCCGTACCACCAGGCCGAGCACGTGCTCACGGCTCGGGCATGTCCAGGGTTTCGCTTCCTCTTTCATCGTTCACCTCATCTGTGTCGTTGCGCTGTTCCGGCATCCGCCACCATACCCGCGCATGGTGTATTCCGATATCCTCTTCCTCATATTGAAAATGCGTCTCCACGTCCGCCTCCTCTGGGATCAGCTTCTCGATCAACTCGGCCAGATCGATCTCCGCTCCCATGCGCAGCACGTGCAGCCGGTGCAATCCATACCGGCTCACTCCCCGATCCACGACGACGACTTCACTCTCCAACGCCGCCCTCGATCTTTCTGAGCACCTTTTCTAGATCCCTGGCCAGGTCTGGCTCGTCTTCCCGGCAGCTTTCGATGTACGCCCAGATCGCTACCCGGGCATGCCGGTCGGTGTCCAGCCGCATTGTGAAATACACCGCCCTCGGATCTACCGGCGTTCCGTCCACCTTCTCTATTCTGTACTTTCCATACAACCCTTTGGGCTCGTTCACCTCATTCCTCCTCTTTCGCATCCTCTTTCGCGTTTTCGTGTTCCCCTTTCGCGCCTTTTTTCGCGCTTTCGTGTTCCCCTCTCGCGTTCCCGCCCACCTCGATCTGGCTCCACTTCACCGCCAGGTTGAGACATGGCCCCAGGCACTGTTTACCGATCACGTCTTCTCTCTTGATCGTCACCAATAACCCGCTCCCATCCGTTATTCGCCCGATCACATTACCCGGCCCCATCGCCGTCATCACTCGATCCATGAATTTCATCTCACCACTCTTCCCTTTCTTCCAGCATTCTCCTCAGAGCCTTGATCGAATAATCAAAAAGATTTCTCCTTGCTCTCTGTGTCTCCGTGGTTCCTCTTTTCTTCACGCACCTCTTCGTCACGTGCACCTCTCCACATTCTGGACACACCGGCGCTGGCGCCGTCCGGATCGGCTCCATCCCCAAAGCTCGCCTGATCTTTCGATCTTTCGGCTCGTATCGTTGCATCGCAATCCGAAACGCCATCGCCTTGCTGATGCCGAATTCCTGGCCCACCAACCGCCAGCTTTTGAGCCTTTTATAGGATTTTTTTATATCTCGACGCACATCATCTATCTTTCTCATACTGCCCTTCCCTGTGCCGTTACGAACTCGTAACGCCAACCGTAGATCGCCTCCGCTCCTCCCCCGTGCGGGCTGTGCGGACTGTGCGGGGTCACTTTTTGGCATCCTTCCACAGAGGGGGAGGTGGGTTCTCGACCTCCCCACGTTTCAATGCGATCCACAACCCCGTCACGTCCTTATATGGCCGCGTCACCCTGGTTCCCACCCCACCCCGGATGTTCAACGCCCGCTTTGACGCCAGCCATCCGGTCACCCTTTGCCAATGATCCGATGACCATCCGATTGTTTGCCACCTCGGTATTTCGGTGCTCGACCGCCCGTTTACGCGCATTGCCATCTCTATCAGGATCAGCGCGTCTTCCCGCAGAGCCGCCTCGTCTCGCTCGTCGGCTTCCCTCCCTTCGATCACTACCCCGGCTGGTTGTGCCAGCTCCAGCCAGCGCTGCTCTCTCTTATACCGGCCCCATATCTTCGCCCAAATATACAGCCCCGCCAGTCCCAGCGCAGCTGCCCCGGCAGCCAGCCCGCAAAGTTGCCACATCACGTTCGCAAACGTCGCCCAGGCTTGCCTGGCGGGCTCCTGCGCCGCCCTTTCCATAATCGCCGTCCCCGTCGCATGATACGAATTCGAATATAGCGCATAAGCCTGAGTCGCCACCACCGCCGTCTGTTCCCCGTTCAGTCGTTCCCGCTCCAGCCGCAGCGCCGCCTGCGTTCCGTTCAGTTCTGTCGCCCGCACATCCAACACGTTCCTCGTCGCTCTGACCTGCCGCGTTTCGATTTCCGCCGTCTGCCTGACCGACTCCGTCCAGGCGGATGCCTCCTCCGTTTTCCGCGCCATCCGCTGCCGCTCCGCTTGCGTCGTCGCGTCGAGCTGTCCCTGGTAATAAGCCATCCCGCTCACCGGGTCGGTTGGACCACATCCAGACACTCCCCAGAGCAGCAAAAACAACCAGATAATCTTCATCCAGCCCGTCTCACCTCTCCCCAGGTGTACATTGCCCTTTTCCAGGTGTACATTGAGTGTATGTTGAGTGTACATTGGGGCATTTTTCTCAACGAACCCCCTCCTCCGCATTTTGGTCGAAAATCGCCTCCGAAGCATCCCCCCAAAAAATGCGCGTTTCGCACTTATATATATACATATATATACATAAATACACCTAAAAAGCCCTCTGAGAGACATCCAGGCCCCTGTTTTCTTGTATGAGTGTACGTTGGTGTATGTTCCGGCGGGGTTAAAAATATTATTTGTCGTTTCAGAGGAGGTGTCGGAGGAGGTGCTACCGGAAGACCTCCTCCTCCGCCTCTCGCAAAACAAATTATTACGTCCCGGGAAACATACACCAACATACATTAGTACACCTCAAAAGGGTATTTCATCCTGTTTTCCGACCTGGGCGCTGTTCGTTTTTGCCTGCCCGCCCTCTGTTTTGACGTTCAGATCGACGATGACGGCCTTCGTATTCTGATCAACTCCATACCTTTTCGCCAGCGCTTCCAGTTTGATCTGATCCCAATATACCGGGAAGCCCTTGCCGCGCCGCTCGCCCACCTGGAGCTGGAGCTCGTTGCGGATCAGGCTGCCCACCCCCCGCGCGGTCAGGCTGTCCCGTTTCCTCTTCCGTTTGGCGCTCTCATCCTCCTCGATTTCGCCTTCTCCCAGGGCATTCATCTCATCGATGATGTCGTTCGCCACCTTGGCTACATCCCCGATCAAGATCATTTCCCCCTCATTATCCGCCGTCTTGATGATGTATTTCTCCCGCAGCGATTCGGTGTTGTGGATCCGCCATAGCGCCTCGACGATCCTGGCCGCGATCGTCATCGATCGGCTGAGCACCAGGTCGGCGTTGAGCGCCCGCAGGAACTTCGTGATCTCGTCCAGCAGCTCTGGATCGTCCTTTGCCAGCGCCTTGATCGGCATGGTCACCTGGTTGAGTCTGCTCGATATCTCCAGGTCCATCAAATCGTCGCTGATCTCGATCTCCGGTTCCCATACGGAGAGCCGCCACCGCAGCAGCAGGTTCCGGATCGCCCGCGCCCGGTCTCGGAATTCGCTGTTGATCTGCAGTTTGATCCCCTTCGCCTTCAGCTCGATCGGTTCCCGCGGCATCAGCTTGATCGTCAGCGACCGCGATGCCACTGCATCGTCCTTGAAATCTTTTCGCATTGCGATCAGCTTAGGCCCATAGGTCTGATAATTCTCAACCTCGTAGAATTTCCCCTCCGGGCTCATTCGCTCTGTCAATCGTTGGATTGGCGTCCCTTTCATTGCCCCCTGGTTCAAAAACTTGACGATCATGTTGCTCATATCGCCGCCGTCGTGCAAGTCCGCCTCGTCGATAAAAACCGTCCCCTTGAACATCTCCACCACCCGGAAGAGCGTTGCAGCCGTACTGGCGCCGCTCGCCGTGATCATCCGGTAACATAAATGTCCCACCCGCCGCATCAGTTCGCTTTTACCCGCCCCGGCCTCTCCCATCGCCCGCAGATAACAAATCGCGTTGAATGAGTCATACATCCAGGTCAGCAGCACGTAATAGGCGATTGTCCTCGACAAATATTTATTTTCCAGCAGATAATGCTGGTTGACGAACATTTCGATTATTGCGACAAGTTCTCTTGTGCTTTTTTGCGGTCCGATCTCGCTCGGAAACAACACCCCTCCGTCCCTGATGAAGTTTGTCGGCATCTGCGGTATATATCGCTTTCCTTCGATTTCGATGCTTTCAGCAACCCCCATCTTCCGGTCTGGATCTCGATAGGCCAGCAGCGCCTTGTCCGTTTCAGGATCGTATAAATACTCCACCAGCCAGCCCTGGATATATCCCCCCAGCGTCTCGATGATCTCCGCCAGCTCGTTCTCGGCTAGTTCTTTGCCGGTGGCTTTCAGGATGTTATTGAATTCCCGTACCCCGATATCAAGCCTGCCGACCAGGCTACTCAAATACATCGCGATCTGCGCCTTGTCCATCGCCCCGATCAGTCGAAAGGCGATCCGAAAAGCATCATCTCTCCCGCCGCCACGCTGGGCGCCCGCCCACTCCGCTACCACTTCCGCCATCGTCGGCGCGCTTTCCAGCCATTCCCTGGCTTTTTTCGCCTGCCGCTCCACCAGCCTCTGGATATGCAACCGTCTTATTTCTTCAGTTTCTTGCTTCGGCTTTGCATCTTCCTCGGCCTCTCTCCCCGGACCCCCCTCTCGTTTATTTTCAGCAGCAGCAGGCTGTCCCACCCAGACAGTTTTTCCGCCCTCGTTTCGAACCAGCCCCATCCCGGTTAGCGTTTCGACGATCTTTACCGCCCTTGGGTAACCGATGCGCAGCCTTCGTTGCAGCATCGTCTGGCTCAGTCTTCCTTCGGACTGCGCGATCTCGATCGCCGTGTTCAGCAGCTCGTCGGCGTCCATATTCAGCGTCAGGTCTATAAGCGGCTCGCGCTCCTCGATTTCTCCCTGATAGTCGGTCAATCCCAGGGCCGCCATTCCCCATCGCAGCCAGTCGTTGGCGTCCTTCCCGATCTTCCCCTCCGGCCCCTGGCTTTCCGGCCAGCGCACCATCCGGCACATCGGGCCGGTCACGAATGCCATCTCCCATTCGTCATCCCTGCCCTGGACGGCTTTCAGTCCGGCCTCGTCGGCGTCCATCCCCAAATACAGCCTTGGGTGCCGTTTACGCATCTCCTCGATGGCATCCTTCTGATCCTGCCAGCCCGTCCCGATCAATGCCACCGCCGCTATTCCCCACTGCCCCAGCGTGATCGCATCCGCCTGTCCCTCCACAAGCACGCACGTCTCCGCCCGTGTCGAATAAGCATGATTAAAAAACAAGTGCCTGGACCCGGCCAATATCACTGGCAGGTTATAAGCCTTGACTTCCCTTCCCTCTTTGTTTATCTCGGCTCCCAGGATATTTCGCCCCGAGAATGTCTGCACCCGTCCATTGACATAATGCGGGTAGACCAGGCGCGTCTTTCCCGTGATTCCGACCACGCGCCCCCACTCCACCCATTGCGGCTGTTGGCTGATGTCAACCTCCCATTTTTCAGCCCACCTCCGCACATCACCTTGAAAACCCAGGATCGCCACAGCCTCTGGGCTCTCCGGGTCGATCTCGTGTAGCGAAAAATCCCCCCGTAAATCAACCAAAGCAGCAGCAGTCCGCCGCCCAGAAAAACCCAGCCCTGCCTCCCGGATCGTTTCGTCAGTCCATCCCCGCCCCCGTGCATATCCGAGCGCCTCGGCATCGTCCCACAACCATCGCTGCATCGCCACCTGTGCCAGCGCAAAGACCTTCTCTCGTTTTCTTCGCAGTTCGCGTTTGCCTTCATCCTCCTGGCGCCACCTTGGCTCCGGCATGTGCGCACGCCTGGCCAGCCATTCCACCACAGTCTTGAAATCCCAGCCATTCCTGCGCATGACCCATTCGATCACATCCCCTTGGATCTCGTTCTTCGAATTCCAGGTGTACGTTTGGTTATGAGTATTGATAACCAGGCTGTCGTGGTCTCTCGCTCGGATATATTTCCCCTGCCGTCTCTGTAAAGAATAACCCATCTCCTCGATTACATCTTCAATTCTGTTTACTTCTTTGACCTTCTCAACAATGTCATCCACAGCGTTTCTCCACAACTGCTCTGGTTTTTCGAGCGCCTTACTTACTACCCAGGGCACCTTTTTTAGTTCACCAGGACAGGGCAGTCAGCTCGAGCCGCTCGCTGCAACACATTATGCGACAGAACACAGGCCCACTAACCCCGTCAGATCTACTCAAAAGCTGCCCTGAAGCGGCGGCTTGTGTCGCATAACCTGTTGTTATGCGACACGTCCCAGGCGAGCCCGGCTCGCTTTTCTGTGCGCCAGCCCCACGCCCGCCCCCACGCTGAACATTGCGTGTTTAACTGCTGCTGATTAACTATCGTAACCGCAGCCGTCCTTTGCTGTGCTGGGGTTCCGCGCCGCGCAGACGCCCTCCCAATCCGCAACCGATCTTGGCCCAAGACCGACGGGGCGCTCAAACGCGGCAGACGCGCGGCAGCGCTCGGTAGAGTTAGTTCTACATCAGATCTCCAGTAGTAGTAATTCGAGCCGTCAGCATGCGTGCTCATTGCTCCACCCAGGGCCGAGCAGGAGTGAGTGCCTGGGCGATGCGCTCATCACGACCGAAGCGGTTCTCGAAGAGCCAGCGGTTATTCATCTCGCAGTTCTCGCACAGCCAGAACTGCGCCAGCTTGACACGCTGAGTGCGGTGGTTGACCAGCCGCATCTCGACTGTCACATGGATCACACCCTCCGCTCGCCCGCAGGCTTGACAGTAATTCAGAATGGGTTTCATTCACCCTCGCTTGACATAGCTAAACTTTGACAGGCCGCCGCATTGTAATACCCAGCTTTACTTGACTCTCACCGTGCCATTCGTACCGGCGCCATCCAGCGCGATGCTTTGCCTTCGCGAATACTGTGCACCTCATTGCGATACCAGCCATCACGCTACTGGACATAACCATCACAAGGCCACTCCTTGCTGAATTTCGCTCCACCATTGCTATCCAAAACCGAGCCACGCAGGACCTTGGCTGGTCTTTGCTTAACAGCACAAAGCCTTTACCGGAAGGCACGATGGCACACCATACGTCACAATCGCATCACTTTGCATCATTTCGCCTGACCGTCACGCTTTCGACCGCTGCTCTCACTACAATGCTTCGCCTAACCTCAGCCCTGACTTGCCTTGCCCCGCCAAACCCAGACCAAACCGAACAGTGTTCTACAACGCCATTGCATTGAAATACGACTCTTCACTTGACCTTCGCCTCTCGTTGACGCGCTTTGCCTGACTATCGCCAATCTATGCCTCATTTGATTTCGCCTTTTCAGTTCAAAACTAAGCGTTGCTTGACCACCACGCTCCAGAACCTCGCTTTGCCTTTGCCTAACATTACTACGCTCTGCATCACTTTCACTTCAATCTTCTCGCGTCAGCACGTAGCTGAAGCTGCCCCAGCCGCCGTTCCGCCATTGGCCCAGCCCGTGGTAATAGCCGTAATCGAGCAGCTCCCGCAGCACCGCCTCGCTGATCACATCGCCAAGCACGGTCAGCCCGCACTCGATGCGGCTGCCCGACGGCACCATTTCCGACCTGGCCAGGGCGACGCGCGGCCCCTGGGCCGTCTCCGCCCGCAGCGGGCGCTCCAGGAAGCCGATCTCGCCCCCTTCGGGCAGGTGGATCTTGATGCGGCGCGGGGTGACGAAGATCAGATCCTTGACCTTCGCCCGCAGATTCTTGATCCCACCGGTGACCTTGCCGTTCTGTACCTTGCCGCTGTTGGACAGGTAGCCTCGGATCATGTAGTTGAACAGAATCGGGATGCCGTCCGCGTCGCGGTGAAAAACGGTCGTGCCACGGTCGAGAGCATCGGGCAGCGTCTCGATCTCGTCCTCGGGCAGGCCGTCGAACCCGGCCCGCCGGGCGATGAACTCGCTCGCCACGCTGCCGGTCGGCTGCGAGCCGAGCATCGGCTCGATCAGCGTGATCGTCAGTTTGTAGTTGGTTTCTTCCATTTCATCCCTTCCTTCCGTAGTCTTTGATCGTGATTGCCGCAAGCCAGCCGTTCAGGATGCCCAAAATGCGCTCCCTCTTCATGCGCTGATCTCCGCCGAAACATCGAACGTTCCTGATCTGTTCTGCCAGGTAGGCGCGGTGCCTCGGCTGGCCCTGCAGGTATGCATTCAAAACATGCAACGCATTAAGCGCCGCGAACCAAAAGCCCGGGTAAAAGCCGATATATTTTCCCTTGTCCGTCATACCTTTCCTTTCTCTTTCGCTTCATCTTTCCGTTTCTGTTCCAGGTAGCGCTCGTATTGGATCAGAGCGCGCTCATCGGAGATCGTCGTGATCCGCGCCAACGAGTACATCAACGCCAGGATCCCGGCCACACCGCATGCGCAGAGTGCGGTGATCAATGCCATTTCACGCCTCCTTCTCTTTTGCCTCCTCGGCCTCCAAAAAATTTTGGTGCTTCTCGGCGGCGCGGCGCACGGCGGCGAGCACGCGCTCGAAGCGCGGATCGCTCACCTCCACGCGCACCAGCCCGCTCTCCGGCTCGACCTCGACCTTCTCGATCCTCTGATCGTGGCCGAACAGTCTGATCAATCCGTGTCTGTTCATCGTTCCTCCCGACCTCGAAACATCAATTTGATCCCGATCAGAGCGCCCGCAAAGGCGGACGGCAGGATCAGCCAATCGCCGCGCACCGGCCAGCCCGCCACCAGCCAGGCGCGCTCGCCAAAGACGGCGATCGCGATCAGCGCAAAAAACAGCGCAAAAAGGATCACAAAGCAGCCCAGGCCGCAGCAGTCCTTCGAGATGTAGTGCTCATTGTCCATTGTTCGCTCCCTTCCACTTTTTTGACTGTCCTTCTTCCCAGGCCTGGCTCAGATCGTGCCGCGCCAGGCGCAGGTCTTCGCGGATGCGCTCGATCCGCTGGGAAGCGGGCGCCAGCGTGTCTTCGACCAGACGCGTGCGCCGCCGGGCCTGTTGGACCCGCAGGGCGACCTCGTCCAGGTCGATCGCCGCCGTAAGAAGCAGCGCCTGCGCCTCCTCGATCAGGTCCCGTTCGACTTTATTTGCGTTCGTCACCTTGACCAAGGCGCATCCTCAGCAATTCGAGCTCTTCTTCGCGGCGCAGACGGCGCTCCATCAGCCGGTCGAGCTTCCAGGCGCCCGCCACGGACGCCCCTCCCACGCCGATCACGATCCAGAGCGCCAGCGCCGCCCGCGCCTCGTCCCAGGACAGGAACAGGCCGGTCAGCGGCAGCGCCAGAGCCAGCGTGCCGAGCGTGTAAGCCGCCAGGCGCGGAAGCGGGCGTCGCAGCAGGAGCTCCCAGGGGAACCAGTGCAGCGTCAGGAGCGCCAGCGCCGCGCCTCCCGCCGCGATCACCACACCCACGGGCTAAAATCCCTCTCGATTTGCACGGCCAGGTTCTCGTCCAGCCCGGCGGGCGGTTCGGGGCGCTCAGGGCATTCATCGGCTTCGTCGATCAGTTCGGGTAAGTAATCCAGCGGGTCGATGTAAGGCCCGAAATAAAAAGGGTAATTCTGGTTCTCTAAAAACACCTTCCCACAAACCCCGGGAAACTTCTGGTTGTGCTCGCCAGGCGCGATTAAGATGCCTTCCACGTCGAGCGAGTAAAGCTGGTAGAAACGCCTGCGCACCACCTTGCCTTGTTCGACTACCGGCCAATAGTTTTGATCATCGGGTTCGCGATCCATAACCGGAATATGTTGCATTTCAAGCTGTGGAGAGCCATCCGAAGCAAAACTGGCGGGCGCCAGCACCGTCAGGTCGTAAACCGAGAATGACGGCACTCGTCGCTGCGCTTCATCGAGGCGGCGTTTGTTTTTAGCTCTGATCGCGCCGACCGCCGCCTCCCAGGCCGCCAGCGCCGCCCGGTAGGCCTCGCCCAACTTTTCCTGCTCCTCCTGGGCTTTCTTGCGATCGAACCATTCCAGGTAGGTCTTGCGCAGCCAATGGAGCGACGACGCCATGTCCTCACGGCTGGCGATGCGCTTCCCATCGGTTAAGAAACTGCTCAGCGTCAATGTGACGCCGTTCGACGACAACTCGAAGGGCGAGAGCTCCAGGGCGCTCGTTTCTTCAAAGAAGAAGCGCGCCCAACCGTTGTTGTAGGTCCAGCGGTTGTTGTAGGGCTCCAGCTCTTTCCAGATATCGGCGCCGATCAGCTCGATCATAAATTCCTTGATCGTCTCGTGCTCATGACGCTCTTTCACGAGCTGGTCGACTTCATGTTTCAGCCTTTTCAAGTTTTCCTGTTCCAATACTTTCTGATGGGTTTCGATCAATTCATCAATTGCGTTCAAAATATCCTCCTGCGGACTGATTCCTTTGATTTGTACGGACACTTTTTCAATTGACATTCCCTGCCTCCTAATTCTCTACTGCCTTCTCTAAGTCCTCCCAGCCCGGCTGAACGTAGCGGGCGGTGGTGGCGATCCTGCTGTGTCCCAGCAGCTTGCTGACCACGGTCAGCGGCGCGCCGCGGTCAAGCGCCCGCTTGGCAAAGGTGTGCCTCAGCGCGTGCGGCGTGACTGTTTCGTCCAGCCCGGCGGCCTGACGCACGGCCTCCAACCGCCGCTGCACCTGGCGCGGGCTGATGCGCCCGCCGCCCTTGCCGGTGAAGACCGGCCCGCTCGACCCGCCGCCGACTTGCGACCAGAGCCGCAGCGCCCGGCGCGCCTCGCGGCTAAGCGGCGTCTCGCGCCGTTTGCCGCCCTTGCCCCGCCGCACAATCACGCGCCCGCTCCGCTCGCCCAGGGTCACGTCCTCCCAATCCAGGGCGCAGGCCTCGGCCTCGCGCAGCCCGGCGTAGAGCATCAGACCCACCAGCGCCTGATCGCGGGCGGCCTGGACACGCCAGGCTTCGGTGCGCGCCCCGTTGACGGCCTGCTCGAGGGCTCGCAGCAGGCGGTGCGTCTCGGATTCGCTGAGCCAGCGCGGCGGCAGCTCGCTCTGGCGTGCCTTCTCGACGCCCTGGAAGGGGTCGTAGCTCACCCGGCCGGTCGAGACCAGCCAGGCGCAAAAGCGGCGCAGCGAAGCCCGCCGCCGGTTCCAGGTGGCCGGGCGGCAGGCGTTCATCTGCTGATCGCGGAACAAGCGCAGGTCGACGCCCGTGGTCAGCTCGGGACTGAACGGCTGGGCGTTGACCGCCTCGAACCAGCCCGCAAAAACGCGCAGGTCTTGCAGATAGCTGCCGATCGAGATCTCGCTCAGACCGTCCGCCTCGAGCGCGGCGCGGAAATCTGCCTGCCAGTCGGTCGTCACGCTGATCAACTCGCGCAGCTCGATCATCCCTGCACCTCCCGCGTCAGCATTTCCTGCGGGATGGTCCCTACCGGCAGGACCATGAACCCGAAGATCACGCCGCTGAACTGGCTCGCAAAGGCGCTGACGCTCTCACCCGCCGCCAGCGCGCTGGGCGCCAGCTCGCGGAAGCCCGAGGCTTTGAGGTCTGCGACGAAGCGGCTCATCGTGGCGGCGCTCGTGGTGCGCCCGGGCCCGGCCACGTAGCGCGGGATCTGCGCCAGCCAGTCGCCGTCGCAGCGCAGCACGCAGGCATAGTTCCAGAGCTGCTCCACGCCCGCCTCGGTGGTCATTCTGGCGCCGGGCCAGACGACCACGCGCAACTGCTGGGCGTTCTCGAGCACCTTGCCGAGCGGTTCGGCGCCGATCGCCACCGAGTAGACCCCCTCCACCGTGGCGGCCTGGCTGATGGGCAGCACCTCCGCCGCCCCCACCGGGATGCCGCCCGCGCAGGCGGCCAGATTCCAGGCCAGGACGAGCGCCATCCAGTTTGCAAGCGAGAATTTATGCTTATTCATGATCTGCTCCCTTCCAATTTCTTGACTTACGACCATTTCCGAAAATATCCGTTATGCTTATTCCGACGCCGAACCGTCCGCGCCGCCAAAGATCTCCATCGCCGCGCTCGGCCCAAAGCGAATCAAAAAACGCCCCGCGGTCTGCGCCGAAAATGGCGTCCGCCCGTCGATCAAGTCGGCAGCCTGCCCGGGATCGAGCCCCAGGGCGTGCGCCAGGCTCGCCTCGTCGATGCGGTTGCGCTGCCGCCAGCGGCGGAGCTTCTCGTTTGTGTTCATTGAGTGCGTCATAGTTTCCCTTCCTAAATGAAAATAGACGACGAGCGGTTTAAGCTCATCGTCCTTGATTACTTCTCGCTTTTTGGTTGATTTTCTTCTTTTGAGGCTTCGAGCATTTCAAGTTCCCGCTTTACCATCCAGCGCAATTGAGCGGCTGCGCTGCGCTCGTTCGCCTTAGCCAGTTTCTTGAGACCACTTTTAGTCTCATCATCGATCCAAAGCGTAGTTCCTTCTGCCATTACGTTCGCTCCTGTAAATTACATCACTAGATGTAATTATAAGCAATTCCTGTAGTTTGTCAATAGGTTGCGAGAAATTGGTAGAATGAAAGTAATGTTTGCAGAATGGTTCAATCGGAAATATTCTGAATGGCGTGGCGATGAGATCACGCAAGATTACAGCGTGTCCGCCTTTGCGCGCTACTTAGGCGTCAATCAACAAAATGTGGATGACTACTTGAAGGGGAAAAGCGTCCCACGCAGTAATAAAATCATCAACCGTTTAGTTGAAAAATTAGGGACTGAAGTTTACAGAGCGCTAGGTTTGAAAATCAATGCCCGCGATGAGTTGATCATCGAGATGAACCGTCTGCCCCCTGAGCTGTACCCCGAACTGATCAGCCAGATCAGGGAATTGCGCGCAGCCTATAACGCCGTCCACGCCGCTCGTAAAGATAATCCTGACCCGGAAGATGAATAAAAATCAGCCCTCGAGCAATACGCTGAAAAACGACCCGTCCGTCGGTGACGCGATTGACGCGCCCGTCGACAAGCATTTGCAAAGCGAGCAGCCATTGATCGATCATGTGACATTCTCCATGAGCAATTTAGCATGAATGTTCTAGTTATGCAATATCCCCAACGGGGGGATTGGAGGGTTAATCAGGGGTGACGCACCGTCGACCCGGCGAAGGAGGCGGGATGGACGCACAAAATCAGCAAAAAAGACGGAAAAAAAGGATGCCGACCTGGGAGTTGTTGGCGCTGCTCACGGGCGGCGTGATCGCGCTCTGCATGACCTGCCTCGTCTCCGGCCTGATGCTGAACACCGTCAAAACGCCCGCGACGCCCACCCCCGAGCTTCCGGCCTCGGCCTCCTGCATCCCGCCAAACGAGCACGAGCGCGCCCTGGTCGTGAAGGTGATCGACGGAGACACCATCGAAGTCGCCCTGAACGAGAAATTTATTCGAGTGAGATACGTCGGCATCGACACGCCCGAGCACAATGAAATGTTTGGGCCGCAGGCGACAGCCGCAAATCAGGCGCTCGTGGAGGGGAAGTACGTCACGCTGATCCGCGACACGTCTGAGACCGACAGATTTGGGCGGCTGCTGCGCTACGTCATAGCCGACGGCCTGTTCGTCAATCAAGAGCTCGTGCGCGCTGGCTTTGCCTTTGCCCGCGAGTATCCACCGGACACAGCCTGCCACGCCCTGTTCTCCGCCGCGATGAACGAAGCCCGAGACGAGGAAATCGGCCTGTGGAGGCTGCCCGAAGCGACCGGCGTCGCCAATCCACGCCTACAGCCGATCCCGACCGGAAAAGCACCCTGCAATTGCACCGGCCCGGATCTGGATTGCGCCGATTTTCCGACGCGCGCCGACGCCCAGGCCTGCTTCGATTACTGCCGCTCGCAAGGACTCGGCGACATCTTCCGGCTCGACGCCGATGCGGACTTGAAGGTCTGCGAAACGAAAAAGCCGTGAAACCTTCCGCCGAAGCGCTGCCCCTGATCGTCCTGACGCTGCTGGGCGCCCTGCTGCTGATCACCGAGCTCGCCGTTTACGCCCGGCGTCGTGAAGCCGACGCGGCGGTCACGCCGCTCTCCATTGCACCCACAGCGAGCTCCGACTACCCGCGCCGGGTCACGCTCGACCCGCAGCGCACCTTCGTCCCGCAGAAATTCGCCAGCCCGACCGCCTGGCTCAGCCCGACGCCCTGGGGCTGGACGCCCTGCGACTGCGCCGGTCCAGACCTGGACTGCGCCGACTTCCCCAGCCAGTCGCTGGCGCAACAGTGCTTCGATTGGTGTTGGCGACAGGGCCTGCGCGATGTGTTTCGACTGGATCATGATAGAGACGGGCGGGCCTGCTCCCATCGCTAACAGGGCCCCCGGATGATAGCACGTGGGGCCCCCGGATGCAGCGCAAAGCGATCCGGGTGGTCGCGCAAGCCCCCTTCCCGGACAACCGGTTCAAATCCGGGCGCCCCGACAATTTATCCCAAAACACCCCTTACAGGGCGCACGGATACATTTACGGCTCATCCGTGCGCCCTAAAAGCCAAGGCGACCGCGTAAGAGGCGCCCGTCTTCATCCGATCCCTCTAAAAAAAAGTGATCCAATGTCGCATAACGTGCAGATAATCGCATTATGCGACAATAACGAACAATCACGGAGGCAACCCGGATGAAACGATTCACTTTCTCTCAGATTGTCCAGGGCTACGAGCTCCACGCTCACGCTCGGCAGCTCTCGCACCGCACGCTCGAAGATTACACGCACACGTTCCGCATCTTCGCCGAGTTCCTGGGCGGCGACCCGCCGCTGCTCGACATCGACAAGCGTCAGGTGGAGGCGTTCCTGGCCAGCCGCCCGGTGAGCCGCAAGACGCTGCTCAATTATCACACCGGGCTGTCGGCGCTGTGGAAGTGGGCGGTGGACGAAGGCTACGCCACGGCGAATATCGTGCGCCAGGTCGAGCCGCCACGACCCGGGCGGCGCGAGGTCAACCCATTCAGCGAAGCGGATGTGCGTGCGCTGCTCGGAGCGGTCGCGAGGTCGAAAACCTACCGCAACAACGGCACGCTGACCACGAAGCTGCTCGCCAGCCAGGAGCGCAACCGGGCGATCATTTTGCTGCTGCTCGACACGGGCGTGCGCGCCGAAGAGCTGTGCGGCCTGCAGGTGCGCCACGTGGATCTCAAGAACCGCTTCGCCCACGTGACCGGCAAAGGCGACCACGAGCGCTACCTGCCCTTCAGCCCCGCCACGGGCCAGGCGCTTTGGAAATACATCAGCGGACGCAGCCACCCGGCGCCGGACGAGCCGTTCTTCCTGACCCAGGAAGGCGGGCCGTTCAACCGCCACCGGCTGTACAAGCAACTGCGCGCCATCGCCGCCCGCACCGACGTGCGCGACGTGCACCCGCACCGCTTCCGCCACACGTTTGCGATCAGCTATCTGCGCAACGGCGGCGACCCGTACTCGCTGCAGATCATGCTCGGCCACAGCACCATGGCGATGGTAAAAAAATACCTGGCGATCGCCAGGTCTGATTTGGCCCATTTTCACCGGCTGGCTTCGCCGGTGGCAAACTGGCGGCTGTGATCTAGCCGAAGACATTGACGCGCCGCCCGGCGAGCGGTGTCGATACATCGACCCAGGCCTCCTGGACGCGAAAGAAATGGGCGTAGGCCGTGCCGACCTCGTCGTTTGTTCCGACACAGATTCCCCAATGGGTGGGCGTGATCCCAAGCGAGCCGGTACCATACACATGGTACCACCCCAGGCCATCGAAAGAATAATCGAAATAATAGACACTGCTATCGTACCTGATCCTGAAATAGATCGCCCGCCCAAGCAGCCCGCTGTTGTCCTTATATTGTTGGGCAAGCGTTTGACCGCTGCTGCCATCGAGCTTGGCCCACGTCTCGACGGCAACGAGCTGGACTGGACCATCCTCGTCAGTTGCCGAAACCGGACTGAGGCGAACCGAGATAGTTACCCCAGTATCGGCGCCAGTCAATCCGTCGACAAGCGCCAACCCCAATCTGGTTTGTTCATTCATCGTATCAGGGTTCCAACTGCAGCTCAGTTTGGCGGCGATGGTGAAATCGCCCGTGGCGCACTCAGCGAACACACCCGACATTTCCCCATTGCCACCGCCCAACTGTTTAATCGACAGGCCGTAATCGCCTTCGGTTATCTCCAAATTCGAGCCGACCAGATCGACCTCCATCCACAAATCGGTATCGAAGTCGGCATCGTCGAACTCGTCACTCTTTTCGTGGGGTGTCTCGGGCGGACAGTCCGGATCCCAGCGCTTGTAAAGGACTTCGATCCCGCCGCCGCTGCCGCCGCCGGTGTGAGCCACCCAGGCGGACAGGGCGCCGTCGTAGATCAAGATGGCGATGGAATTGGCCGTGCCGAGCGTCAGGTTGGCGCCGGTGCTGGTGCGGATGTTGCCGATCCCGTGCCGCAGCGTCACGTCACGGGCGGAGTTCTCCTGGCGCAGGATGAGCATCATGCCCGCCGCGCCGCCGTTGATCGTGTCCAGGTCGTCGGTCGCGTCATCGTCCTCGGTGTCGACGCGGTGGTAATTCTGCGTGATCGTTATCGCCCCGGCGTTGATCGTGAGCTCGGTGGCGGCCTCGAAGTTGAGCAGCCCGGCATCGCTGAGCGCGCGCTTCAGGCGCGTTTTGAGATCCGCGGCGCTGCCCGCCGGATCGGTGCCGAGCTCGGTCTCGATGTTCACGATCGCGGTCTGGAGCTCGTTCACGTCGTTGGCGACCACGTTGTCGACGTTGTCGGTTTTGGGGGTAAAACTGTCAAGCGAAGCAGGATAACTCATAATCAACTCCCTCGAATCTTGTAAAGCGAACAGAACACCATCACAGCCCGCGTCGTGACGCCGGTGTCGGGCGTACCGAACATATTGGTGACATATTCGATTTTGATCACGTCATTGCCGACCAGGTCGAGCATCGTGGCGGTGACCGGGTTGGCGTAAGCCTGCCAGGTCACGCCCTGATGCGCAAAGCGGCTGCTGGCCACCCCGGCGTTGCTGGTCTGCAGCACACCATTTTTGTAGACGCGCACGCTCAGCGTGATCCCGCAGGCGCCGGTCTCGTCCGCCGAACTGGAATAGCCCGCCACGGCGTAATAGCGCCCGGTCGCCATCACGAAATACTGGCCTTCGTCCGGGACGGTGATGTCGGTGCTCGGCGCGGTGATCATGTTGTCCGGGTCGCTGACTTCGACCGTGAACGTCATAAAATCGCTCACGACGTTGCTAGGCGGCATGACGCTGCCATAGACCGAGCAGGCCCGTGAATAGAACGTGCCCTCGGGGAGATCCCCGCCGCCTCCGGGCGGCGGTTTGTTCTTGCCCGGCTTGTTGTAATCGGGCGGGACCGGGTTTTCCACGTCCATCGGCGCGGGCGTGAACTCGTCGTCGTTGGTCAAGATCTTGTGCAGGTAGAACGTGGTCAGCACGCCCTGGCCCGTAGGGCTGAGCCACTCCTCGTCCAGCCCCAGCACCCAATACGTGTCGTCGATGGCGAACGTATCGCTCTTGAACTCGACCACGTGCATCACGTCGATCGGGAACTGCGTCTCGGGGCGCGTCTCGATCTGGATAACGAGCGACTCGCGGTCGTCCTTCAGGAAATCCTGGAGAATGGAAGAAAAGCCAAGCGCAAAATTGCGATCCTGCATCCAGGGAGAGTCGAGCACGAAGCGCCGGTCGTAGGCGCCGCCGGTGTTCTGCTCGAACCTCTCCTCGGTCTCGGTCATCTGGTTGCCGACGATCTCCAGCTTGGTGATCCAGCCGTCCGCGCCGGGCACGATGCGCAGATACCCGGCGGTGGGACCGAAACTGCTCTCCTGCAAGTCCATGCTGGCGCTGATGTCGGTGCCCTCGCCGTTTTCCTGGGTGTTGGCTTTGAGCAGCTTGAGCTGCACGTCGGTGGACGACCTGTAGCTCGGATAAATTTCCAGCGGCTCGTCTTTGGTCACCTCGATCGGGTTCGACAGGTAAAAGATCGTCGATTGTAGATCGCGCACGATGTGACGGTAGATGACCGTCGTTTGTTTATAAACGTCCTCCCAGGGCTGGGTGATCTGGATTTCCTTCAGGCAGTCGCTCTCGCTGAGCTCGTGCACCACGCCATAACCGTGATCGCGCCCGTAATAGCAGGCGCGCCCCTCGACATCGTTGAAGAAGACCCCCAGAGAAGCGTCGGCAAGCTGCGCCGCGACCTGGGCGGCGCGCTGGCGATTGATCGCAAACGAGTGCACGGGCTGGTTGGTGCTGTCGAGCGCCATCGGGCCGGGGTAATTGACGTCGGTAAGCAGGGCGGTCAGCGCCTCGTCGATCGTGACACCGATGCGGGCCGTGTCGGTGCTGAGCTCGTGATCGGCGAGCACCTGCAGAAAGCCCTTGCACTCCATCGTGACCCGCTTCTCGCGCGTGTTGGGCTTGATCGAATCGATGTAGCCCGTGAAGCGTTTGTAGCTCGTGCCGTCCTCGCGCATCACCACCCGTAGCAGGCAGTTCTTGCCGGGGTAAACGTTGGGATAGAGCGGCGAGTTTTCGTTGCGCGGGTCATAGCGGCGGTCGGGGTCGTCGAAAATCAGGCTGAGCGTGTCGGCGCGCGGGTGCTCGAACCCGCCGCCGCCCGGATCGAGGTAATTCGTCCGCCCGCGGCGCATACGCATGTCCACCAGCCAGGCGGCCTCGTTATCGGGGTCGTACTTGCCGTCCTCGTCCCAATCGACCGAGAAGACCCAGATCAGGTCGCCGGTCTCGGGCGTTTCGCCCGGATCGATCGACACGCCGTACTTCGTCCCGCTGTTGTACTTGAAGCGGCTATACCTGGCCACGGTTAGCCCTCCGCAGCGCCTCGATCATGACCGGCATAAAGCGCGCCTCGAACTCGGCCCGGTCGCCCAGGCTCATCACCGGCGCGTAGTGCACCACGATCCCGCCGCCGAAACCGCCCGTCCCGCCCGCGGGGAGCGCCGCCAGCCCGCCGCCAAAACCGGGCAGCGCCTGCTTGTTGAGGGCGCTCATCGCGTCGTTGATGCCGCGCAGCCCCAGCTCGAGCGGCGTCGGCGACCCGGGCGTGAGCCAGGACGGGAGCTTAATATTGCTGACCGCCGATTTAAGCTGGTTGAAGGCCGCGATCAGCTCCTTGATACGGTCGATCACGTATTTAATCGGCGCAAGCTGGAGCTCCCAGCCTTTGCGGAAGGCAGTGATCAACGGCGGCAGGATCTCGCCCAGGAACTTGGCGATATCCGCAAAAATCGGAAATAATTCCTTGGCAATCGGCAAAAACGCCTCGATCGTCGGCTTGAGTTGGTTGCTCCACAGGTCGGAGGTGCTCTTGATCGCGTTCGGGAGGGCGTTGGACAGCCAGTCCGCCGCCTTTTCGAGCCAATCACTAAACTGATCGCCCTGGATGAACGCGGTCAGCGTGTCCGCCAGCTTCTGGATGAGCGGGATGACCACCGGGCCGATGGCGGTGGCGAGGGTGGTCTTGAAATTCTCCATCGTCACCTGCAACTGCGTGAACGGGTCGACCATGTCGGGCAGGTTGGCGGTGTTCTCCGCCAGTTGCTTCATCGCCGCGTTCATGAGCGCGGTCTGCTGTTCGGCCTTGGTCAGTTCTTTGGAAGTCTTGCCCAACGTCGCGGCGTACTCGTCGTAGGCCTCCTTCAGGCTGACCTGGATGCCCAGGTTGTCCAGGATCAACGGCGAGAGCCGCCCGACGCCGCGCACCAGGCTGTCCAGCAGGTAACCCATGTCCTGACCGGTTGACGCAGCGACCCGCCCCAGGTAGCCCATGGCGTCGGGGAGTTGGTTGGCAAACTGGTCGCTCACGAGCTGCGCCGCCAGGTTGTAGCTTTTCATGAGTTCGATGTCGGTGATCAGATTCCCGGAGGTCTCGCGCAGCGCCCGGATCATCTCGTCCGCGCTGCGTCCGCTCGCCTCGGCGATGTTCTCGAAACTCTGCTTGATCGGGGTGAGCTTGATCGATTCCTTCGCCAGTTCGATGACCGCGCCCCCCAACGCAGCCACTCCGGCGGCGGCCGCGGTCAGCCCCGTGGCAAGGGCGCCCCCGGCAAGTTTTGCCAGCCCGCCCAGCGCCCCGTCGATCTTCTTGATCTCGCCGCTGGCATCGTCAATCGCCTCGACGACGATCCTCAGCTTTTCATCAGCCATGCTTGATGCCCTCCAGCGCCCTGGCCTGCTCCCGGCGGTAGGCCAGGTAGCGCATCCAGGTGCGCTCGCTCACCTGCTCTTCGATCTCCTGCGCTCGCAGCGGATCGCCGTTCGCTGCGTCAAATGCCAGCGCCCAAACCGGCAGGTCGTCGACCGGGACCCCCTTGAAGTACTGGCGCAGCGCCGCCTGCTCCTCCCGGCTCACGAGTTTTTTGATCTCTCTCCGCTCAACAGGCCGAGCAGTTCGATAAACTGGCGCTCGCTCGCGTCCAGCAGCGCCTCGATCTTGGCCTCGGGCTCGACCGGCTCCTTGACGTAAGCCGCCAGGAAGATCACCAGGTCGTCGATCAGCTCCGCAGGCGGGACGCCATCGGCGCTCTCCAGCCTCTGCTTGAACTGCAGCACGTGGCGCAGGCGGCGCAGGTATCCCGGCTCGTCCGGCCCGGGCGGGACAAAGACGATCTCGCTCACGGCAGAGACACCAGCGTGTTGACGACGATGACCCGCCCGGCCAGCCCGGTGCCGCCCGCGGCCGCATCGTAGCGCATGCGGAAGCGCCCGGTGATGATGTCGTTGCCGTCGCGCTCGTCGAGCTTCTCGAACTTCTCCCACGAGCCCGCCAGGTCGATCTGGAGCGTCTTGTGGGTATAGGTTGCGGCGGTCGAGAGCGCCGTGCCCTGCCAGATCATGCGGATCTGAGTGGGGGTCTCGGCGCGCCAGGCGGCCTTCTGTGCCACGGCGATCGAATCGTGCTCGAAGATGATGTCGAGCATCACCTCCGGCCCGACGTTCTTGATAAACGAGAAAAACTCGTTGCCGTCGCCGGTGAACTGCTCGCGCCAGCCCGTGTCCACGTCCAGGCTCATCTCCAGGAAGGTGTTGCTGCGCAGCGTGCCCCCGAGCGTGGCGCTGGCCGCGTCGATGTAGAGCTTGCCCTTCGAAAACAGGATCTCCTCCACCGCGGGCAGGCTGACGGTGCTGGCCGAGAACGTGGTGGGGATGATCTGCCGCCCGACGAGCGTGCCGCTCATCATGAGCGCCTCGCCGCCCACGCCGGTCAGACCGAACTCCCTGACAAAGGCGTACTCCATCTCCTCCGCCCCGGCGTCGTCGCCGCCCTCGACCGTGAAGGTGCTGACTGAGTTGGGGGCGGTGGTCGGGAAGGTGTACTCGTAAATCTTGCCCGGCCCGGCGCTGTCAGCCGTGCCCGCCTCGCACTTGAGCACGCCGCCCGTGAGCAGGTAGGGGATCTGCTCGAAGGTGCACTCGGTCTCCTCGAGCTCAATCTGCCCGCCCAGCTTCTGGGTGTAGACCCGGTTCAACCCCGCCAGGTAGCCCACGTCCTCCTCGGGGAAGACCAGCTCGCGCGTGTCCTCGAGCGCGCCGCGCCCGCGCCAGTAGGTCGTGGCTGCGACCGCCGATCCCGCGGCGCCCTCTTTGCCGATCAAAATCTTGCGTAACGCTCTGATGCCCATTGTTACTCCTCCGTAAACCTGCGTTTGCTGATCCAGGCGCCCTCGACCAGCGTGACTTCCACTCTCGGATCGGGCGGATCTTCGGGCAGCGCCGCGATCACCTGGAAAACCTGCCCGCCCTCGGGGATGAGCGCGGTCTGCGCCCCGGTCAATTCCAGCCTCACTTTTTTATTGTCGCCGGTCGCCTTGATCACCTCGCCGTCGTAGGTTTTCACGCCGTCGATCACGACCGTGATCTCGTAATCCTCCAGCTCGGGCCACTTGCCCGCCGCGTCGACCCAGTCGAGCGCCCGCCCGAGATCCGCCAGGTAGTCGTCGCCCTGGACGGTGGTGACCGCCCCGCTCTGCGCCACGGCGCCCACGCTCACGATCTGCCCCGCCCCGATGCGCCCCAGCGCGTGCCCGGCGCTCCCGCTCAGGTACGTCCCGGGCACCTCGTTCGCCAGCGGGTCAGCGAGGATCGCCACGGCCCCCACCGTCGAGAACGTCACCACCAGATCCGCCCACTCGTCCCCCGCCGCGTCGTGGAACTTGATCGCCACGCGGTCGGCGTTCATTTCGGTCGCGCTCAGGCCGACCTTAAGAACTCCGGTCGATCCGATCTCGGTCGGAAGCGATGTTATGTTGGCGAACGCCCCGCCGTCTTTCGACACCTGCACATCGCCCGCCGCAAGCGTGGGGCCGGTCTTTATCAGGGTCGGCTCAGACGCATCGAACAGGACGCATTCGAACGTCCAGGCGGTGTTCTTGAGCGGTGGAGACGAGAGACGATATAACGTTTCCATAAGACCTCCTGATCTAAATCGTTACAGACCAACGCCTAACAAGATAGTCCAGAACATCATATCGTTGCGGATTGGTCAGCGCGGGGTACATAAGTAATTCATATACATTCATGTTTTTGATTGGGTTAACAATGCCTGGTGATGCCCCAAGAACAAATGGGCTGGAAGACACAGGACTGGCGAATCCTGATACCGTATATCGTACTCCACCATTTACAGAGAGAAAAGAATTTGATCCGTCAAATATAGCTCGTATAACAATCTTCGCTTGCTCCCTGCTTGGTACACCTATATTTTTATTTACATCGCCATTGTCTCTCATGATCAATGATAGTACTCCAGAAGCTGTAAATACTGCTGCATAATGCCCACTTCCGCCAAAGATTCCGCCGTAATCATTATGAACATAGTTTATTAGCAAATATATTTCTACCGGACGCGGGACATCAAATGTCCTATCAAGCCGTTTCTGCTCGAACTTCACTGAGCCATCCGCCGCTAATTTCGGCCTAACCGCTGAGTTTGACTGGATCATATCTCTGCCATTCCCACTCATATCTGCCCAGGTGTAGATCAAGTCGTTTTCCGCTGTCGCTGGCTGCGCCTTCGCCGCATCTTTATAAAGTCCTTCGGAGCAGTCAAGCCACAATATCGGACTAAGCGAAAGTGGAGAGAAGGTCGGTACGCCTCCACCGCCGCCCCCGCGCCAGAATTGTATTTGCCCGGATAAATTTATTATTCCCATCTTTGCCACGCCTCCCAAGCCTCGCCGTCAAGATTGCTGTGCTGCCAGTCCGCGTCGAGGCTGTACCAGACAACCACCTCGACGCTCCAGGGCCAGTTCGCCCGCAGCCAGCGCACGTACTCCGCCTTTGCGCTCTGATGCGCCGCCGACCCGTCACCAATCACCGCCGTCTCGGTGCAGACCAGCGGCAGGCGCGTGCGGCTTCTCAGAGCCGAAACGCAATCCGCAAACTTGGTAAAGTCATCCCGCTCCCCGATGTAGCAGTGGAACGAAAGCGCGTCCGCCATCAGCCCCGCGTCGAGCGCGCCCTGCAGGAAATCAAACATCTCCGGCCGCGCCATGAGCGCACCGGCCAGCACTTTGGTCTTGTATTGCAGCGTCGGGTAGACCGCTGCGCAGAACTCGCCGTAGCGCCGCCCGCCCTGGTACATGCTCTCGCCGTCCGCCACCCACGCGCCGTAGAAATCGGGGTAGGCCGCCTCGCCCACCCAAACGTTCGGCTCGTTGAAAAGCTCTATCGCGGCGGGTTTGTACTGCTCGACGATCCGCCGGGCGAACTCGGCAAACGTCAGATAGTGCTGGGGAGCGGGCGGGCTGCCAGCGAACCCCGGCCACAGCCGGTACGCAACTGGCGTCCCCTTGAGCGTGATAATCTGCGGGTATTCTGCAAGCGCGGCCGCGTTGGCATCATGCAATTCGCTCGGATGATCCCGCCACCTGAGCGCCCACTGGTAGAGCCGTCCTGGGATGAGCCGCTCGGCATGGTCCGCGACCGCGCCCTCGATCTGCACGCCCAGCCGGGCCGGGAAGAGCGGCTGGGGCATGGCGATCTGCGGCAGGTAAATCGTGCCAGCCATTACGCTTGCAACCTCCAAGAACTCCCTCCGATTAAACCCGCGTTCATCCGCGTTCATCCGTGTCCCGCATCTTTAGAAATCGCTCCGGATCTTCACGTTCACTAACGTAAAGCGGACCCCAAACGTCTGCTGGTCGCCGTAGCTCAGCGGCCCGTAGACGTAATCCATGCGCTCGAACGTGCTGACCGTGCCTTTCAAGGTCGGGTCGATCATGACCGCCTCGGGCAGCGCGTCGATGAAGTTGAGCGACGCTTGCACGTCGCTGGGCAGGTTTTTGCGCGCCAGGTGCACCTCGACCACCAGGTTGTGCAGCCCTTTCATCTCGCCCGCGACGCCGAAGTTCAGCGAGCCGCTCGAAGCGTAGGCGACCGCGGCCGGGAAGATGCTCAGGCTGTCGGGCGGGTAGCTCGGCGCCCCCTTGATGCCGGTCACCTCGCGCACCACCTCCTGCAGGGCGATGATCGCCGCTTCGACCGTCATACCAGCCTCCGCAGCCCGGCCAGCAGCATCTCCACGTCCTGATCCAGGCGCGGCACGAGCGATTTGATCACCATGCGCAGGTCGCCAAACTCGGTCGTGCCCGCCACCCCAAACGGGGCGTCCTTGCGCTTCCACAGGCGGGCGCTCTGGAGCAGGCAGGCCTCGCGCGCCGCCGCAGGGATGCGCGGCCAGCCAAACTTGCCCACGATCCGCACCCCCTTGGGCAGCCGCACCGGGAAGCTCCGGTTGCCGTTCGGCGTCACCGTGATCGTCGTGTAGGGCTTGCCGTCCAGCGCCGCGTTGTAGGGCTGCAGGTCGAAATCGGCTGTCAGCCAGGCCGCGCTGTAGGTGCGGTCGCCGTTCTCGTCGGTCGCCAGGCTGGTCACGCTCACCAGGTCGTCGACGAACAGCTCGTCGCGAAAAATGGCGGTGAAGTAGCGCGTCTCGTCTAGCTTGGTGGTGTAAAAGCGCCGCCCGCAGTAATCGTCGATCTGGCGGCTCACGCCCTCGATCACCTGCTCCATGGCCTGCTCGTCCGCCGCCGACGGGGTAGCGCCCTCGGCGATCAGGCGGTTGATCAGATCGGCCTTCTCGCAGTAATTTTTAGCCGCCATCGTCGTCCGCCTTTGGGCGCTTCTTCGCCGAGCGGCGCCGCGGCAGCTCGGGCACGTGGGTGATCTTCACCCGCGGCGTCTCCAGGGCGCCGATGATGCGCAGCCGCCCCTGATCCTGCCACTCGCGCGCCTGGGCGCTGCCCAGGGCAACCACGCTCCCGCCGCGGTACTTCGTCCCCTCGTGCTCGAACGTCACCAGGATTTTAACTCGCACGTCTGTCATTTCATACTCCTTCGGCCACAAGACCGATCCGTCCGTGTCGATGTGTCCGCAGATCACGCCAAAGTGCGCCGCCTGCACGATCCCCAGCCGCAGGCAGTCGCGCGCAAAGGGGATGTCGGGCGACGGCCACTGGTTGGCCTGGTCGTAGCTGAAATCGACCTCCTTGAGCGTCGCGCGCGTGAAGAGCGTCGCCCCAAACCCGATCCCGCCGACCTCGACGACCGCCGCGCGCCGCAGGTACTCCTCCAGCAGGCCTCCCGGCGCCCGCTCCAGCGGCAGCCCCACCTTCGACCCGGCCCGCGCCCAGACGTTGAGGCTGCGCGAGCGGCGCAGGACGTACACGCCGTAGGCCACGCCCGCCCCCAGTTCGGTCAGCGCCTCGTTGAGCAGCCTGAGCGCGCCGGGCGGCACGATCATGTCGTGCTCGACCGTGAAAAGCAGATCCCACTTGCCCTTCAGGAAGATTTTGCGGGCGCGCTGGTACTGCGCCAGCACGTTGTCAGGGCCGTTGTCGTGCGGATTGTGCCAGCCCACCTCCCACTCGACCCGCCCGTCCCACTCCAGCGCCCGGATCGAAGCCTCGGTCTCCGGACGGAGCTGCTCGATGCCGTCGACGAGATAGGTCGGGGTAAAGATGAGCACGTTCACGCGATCAACCTCACTTCTGGCTCGGGGCGCCCGCTCCCGATCGCCTGTTTGACCGCCACGATCCGCTCCCACCAGTCGAAGCGGTAGCCCTCGCGCCACAGGGCGGCGATGAAGTCGTAATCGCCCTCGTAGCGCGGGCCAAAGTCGCGGGCGTGGCGCTTCCAGACGTCCGCACGCACGAAGTAGCACCCCAGGTCGATCTTGCCCAGCCGCGGCGCGACGCCCCAGGCCGTCTCAGGCGGCAGCGCCCGCTTGCCGATCAGGATCTGGCAGATCACCACCTCCGGCCAGCGCCTGCCCACAAAGGCCTTGAAATCCGCCACCACCTCGGCGTCGCTCAGCACGTCGTCGTCCTGGAGCATGTAGACGTAATTGCCGCGCACCCGCCCGGCGTGCTCCTGCACCTGGCGGTACATCCCGTCGATCCCGATCCCGACCGTGTCCTCGATCACCAGGTGCTGCAGGTCCTGATCGGTCTGGGCCCGCACCGAGCGCTCGCAGTTGTAGAGCAGCCCGGGCCGGGCGTAGGTGGGAGTGTAAAACGTCACGAATGGCATCAGCTCGGCCTCCCCAGGGCGCGCACGCCCCCGGCTGCCTGCAGGCGCCGGTCGTACTCGTTCATGTAGTGGATGTTCTCGCGGTAAACGCCCAGCAGCTCGCCCGTCTTCTGCGCCGCCTCGATCTTCTGGCGGTGAAAGGTCTGGAGCTGCGTGCGCGCCTCGTACTTGCCCGTCTGCGCCCAGATGTTCCAGACGTACTCGACCGTGCCGTCCTTGTGAAATTTCTCCTGCTGTGCCTTCTCGCCGTCGATCTGCGCCTGGGCCGCCACGCGCTCGAACTCCTGCCTGCTGATCGGGCTGGTTCGCCCGGCGTAGCGCCGCGCCTCGCTCAGCGCCCCGCGCGCCTCGCCCTCGGCCATCGCCACCAGGTCGATCTCGCGCGAGAGCTTGCCGAACTTCGCAAACTCGCCCGCCATGAGCGCCTCGTTGATCCGGTTTTGCACCTTCTCCAGCGCCCGCCGGTTGGTTTGCCAGGCCTCGTCGAGCATCGCCACCCGCGCCTCGAAGTGCTCCGGCGCGATCTGCAGCTCGCCCTCGTAGCCGTAGACCGGCTGGTTGAACTCGCTCTGCCAGCAGTTCACCTGCAGGTCGATCCCGCGCCCCAGCGCAAAACCGATCCAAAAGGTGTAGTTGCTCGCCTGGTAGCTGTACTCGGTGTTGCTCGTCAGCTCGCTCCCGTAGAGCAGGATGCGCTCGTAGCCCAGGTGGATCGCCAGCGCCAGCGCCAGCGCCGGGCTGCTGCGCAGGTAGGGCCAGGGGATCATCGCCCGCACCGCCTCGATCGGGTAGCGCACGCTGTCCGGGACGCGCGGGTCGACCTCCTGCATCCACACCGGCTTGCCGTGCGGCTGCTGCAGCCAATCCCAGTAACCCGAGTTGACCCAGTTGTGCGGGTTGGCGTAGACCTCGGGCGTGTGCAGCTGCAAACTGGCGTCGTAGCGCGGGTACTTCTCCGGCTTCATGGGCGCCTCGTTGAAAATCCAGATCTCCACCGCGGGATCATCCCACGGGACCTGATCCAGCCCCGCGGGATGGCTCCCGACGATGGCCAGGGTACGGCGCCCCAGTACGCCGTACCCGCCACCGGCAGCTTGATCGACAGGGGCATCAGAACGGTTCTGCATCGTCCCCGTCGATCTTCCTAGGCGCTCGCGCTTGCGGTCGCCGCGACCATCGTGGTCATGCGGT
>WBZO01001462.1_pt1 | contig 36841 bp, 30 predicted proteins | sample 5204261 | NCBI WGS metagenome assembly WBZO01 (sample SAMN12412400, study PRJNA552823) | activated sludge metagenome | isolation source: activated sludge from anammox sidestream of wastewater treatment plant... | place: USA: North Carolina | collected 2017-09
GCAAGCCAGAATCCTCTTTTCCGGATATGGCAAAAGGCTGGATTATGATGTGCAAAAGATCAGAATCGCACCCTTCTGGACGAATCTCATGCAGATTAAGCAAAATACGGGTAGAATTCATTTCGGCGGAGCACAGTAACTGGAACTGGCAGTGGGCCTGGTTATGAGCACTCAAGAGACGCTTCTCAACAATCGTTACCGTCTGGTTTCGCAGCAGGGATCGGGCGGCATGGCGGTCATTTACAGGGCCTTTGACCAGGTCCTCAAGCGCCCGGTTGCGATCAAGATTTTGCGCCCCAGCCTGATCACTGATCCCTCCTTCCTGACCCGCTTTCAGAACGAAGCACAGAACGTCGCCCGCCTCACCCATCCTAATATCGTCACCGTGCATGATGTCGGTCAGGACCGCAACACGCACTATATCGTCATGGAGTTTGTGGATGGGCAGGACCTCAAGAAGCTGATCCGCGCGGAGGCCCCGTTCAGCGTCGGGCGCGCCCTGAATCTGGCGATACAGATTTGCGCCGGGGTCGGCTACGCGCACCGCTCCGGGCTTGTCCACGCCGATGTCAAGCCGCAAAACGTGCTGGTCGCAGAAGGCGATCTGGTCAAAGTAACCGACTTTGGCATTGCTCAGGCGCTATCCGATGCTGCCATCGGTGAGCGCCAGAAGGTGGTATGGGGCAGCCCGCATTACTTCTCCCCGGAACAGGCCCAGGGCGAGCGGCCCACCCCCGCTTCTGATGTTTATTCGATTGGCATTGTGCTGTTTGAGATGCTGACCGGGCGGCTGCCTTTTATCGGCGCCGACCAGCAGGAGCTAGCCCTGGCGCATATCAAAGAGCCGCCGCCGCGCGTGACCGAATTCAATCCGTCGGTTCCGGCACAATTGGAACAGATCATCCTCAAGGTGATGTCCAAAGAGCCAGCTTCGCGCTACCGCACTGCCGATCAACTGGGCCGTATCCTGATCAGCTATCAGAAGCAAGGGCATCAAACCACCGGCGATATCAGCTCACCGGTGCGCGCGCCTGTGTCCGGCGCGCCGCCAACAGTAGCCGGGGTGGCCTCCATCGCGCCACCTGCCGCCCTGCCCGGACACCCCGCGGCAACCGTTGCCGCGCAGCAGCCTGTTGTGCCGGGGCCGTCTCAACAGACTCCTTACCCGGGCGCCACCCCGCAACCGGCGCCGTATCAGACCACTCCTTCAATGCAGCCGGTGGGCACCCCCCTTTATGCCACGGCGCCCCAACCGGCCCGCCGGACGCTCGCCGACAGGAAAGAAGAACAGACCAGCAATCTGGTCACCCTGTTTCTGGCTATCCTGGCCCTGGTAGCCATACTGGGGCTGATCCCGCTGGTGCTGACCCTGCTGGCCGCCTATCGCTGACGCGCCTCATCATTGTGTTTTGTTCCCGGGACTGTATAATTAATGTTGGCGAATACCGATACGCCGGTCGTTTTTTCTTGCTTGAGGCAACCCGTGCGTCCCACTATCCCCGGGGCGCAGCAAGCCTGAACGAAATACACCCCAGGTCACCCCAATGAGCTGTGGCGGAGGAATTTGTTAGTGAACAGTTTTCGGTATCGTAATGTAATCGTCTATGCCCTGGTGGGGATTGCCATTCTGATCATTATGCTGAGTTTCTGGGGGAGTGGCAGCAAAGCCAACGAAATCTCCATGACTCAGGCGGCCAGCGATGTAAATGCCGGGCAGGTGAAGAGCATCACAGTCGCTGACAACGAGATGACTCTCCACTATTACAATGGCAATGTTTCTACTACCCGCAAGGACCCCAGCCAACCCGCACCGGAGCAGTTGCTTGCCCTGGGAGCAACCCCGGAGAATCTCCGGGCGGTTGAGTTCACCAATGAAGCCGGCAGCAATCTGGGGGCATGGCTGGCCATCCTGATCAACATCCTGCCTCTGCTGCTTCTGGGCGGCTTTATCTACCTGATGCTTCGTCAGGCGCAGGGGAGCAACAACCAGGCTATTTCGTTCGGCAAGAGCCGCGCCCGGATGTTCAACAGCGATCAGCCAACCGTCACCTTCGACGATGTCGCCGGCGTTGACGAAGCGAAAGAGGAACTCCGCGAAGTCGTGGAATTCCTGAAGGAGCCGGAGAAATTCATCCAACTGGGCGCGCGTATCCCCAAAGGCGTCCTCCTGGTGGGCAGCCCCGGCACCGGCAAAACTCTGCTGGCCAAGGCGGTCGCCGGGGAGGCAGGGGTGCCGTTCTTCAGCATCTCCGGCTCGGAGTTTGTTGAGATGTTCGTCGGTGTCGGCGCCAGCCGCGTCCGCGATCTGTTTGAACAGGCCAAGCGGCACAGCCCGTGTATCGTTTTTGTGGATGAAATCGACGCCGTAGGTCGGCATCGCGGTGCGGGCCTGGGCGGCAGCCACGACGAGCGCGAGCAAACGCTCAACCAGATTCTGGTGGAGATGGACGGCTTCGACACCGACACCAACGTGATCGTGATAGCCGCTACCAACCGCCCCGATATTCTGGACCCGGCCCTGCTCCGCCCCGGGCGCTTCGACCGCCAGGTAATCCTGGACCGGCCCGATGTGCGCGGTCGCGAAGCTATCCTGAAAGTCCATGTCAAAGGCAAGCCGCTGGCGAGCGATGTGGACCTGAATGCATTGGCCAAGTCCACACCGGGATTCGTTGGCGCCAATCTGGAGAATCTGGTTAACGAAGCAGCCATCGTCGCCGCCCGCAAGAATAAGAAGAGCATCGGCCAGCGCGACTTCGAAGAGGCCATTGAGCGGGTCATCCTGGGGCCGGAGCGCAAGAGCCGCGTCATCACCGAACGCGAACGACGGCTGGTGGCCTACCATGAGGCCGGACATGCCGTCGCCTTTCACCTGCTCCCGCACAGCGATCCGGTGCGCAAGGTCACCATCGTGCCGCGCGGCATGGCCGGCGGTGTGACCTGGAACATGCCCGACGAAGATATCAACTACGTCACCGCCAGCCATCTGCGCGATCGGATCGCTGGCGCGCTGGGCGGTCGCGCTGCAGAAGAGATTGTGTTTGGGGAGATCACGACCGGCGCCATGAGCGATCTGGACCAGATCACCAAGATTGCCCGCGCCATGGTCAAGCGTTACGGCATGAGTCACAAACTCGGCCCAATCATCTTCGGCCAGAAGGACGAGCTTGTTTTCCTGGGCCGCGAAATCGGCGAACAGCGGGACTACAGCGAGCATGTTGCTGAAGAGATCGATAAGGAAGTCAGTCTGATCGTCAGCGAGGAATACGAGCGGGTTAAAATCCTCCTGAATGAGAATCGCGCCACCCTGGACAGGCTGGTGGAGCGCCTGCTGGAAACTGAGACTGTTAACCAGGAGGAGTTCCTGGAGATTATGGGCGAGGGCAAAGCGGTGCCCGCTCACGATCCGTATAAACCGCCGGCCCGCCCTTCCAGCGAAACGGCCAAGACGGGCGTCACCGAAGGCGATGCGCCGGCAGCGCTCGGGGCTGCCCCCAGCCCGGCCTGATAATCCGGCAGCGCCAAATATAAAAAGGGATGCCCGCACAGGCGCATCCCTTTTTTATCCTACAGATAGCAGACCGCACAGCGCGCAGCAATCACGCCGCCCGCTTTGCCGCGAAGGTCAGCCCGCTTTCCGAATACCAATAGTGACCGTCTCCTCATCAATGGCAAACTCCTGGGCGAAAGCGCCGCTCACTGGATCAGCGTTGGTCAGATCGCTGGCCAGCGTCTCGCTGCTGATATAGCCGGCATAAGCCTTGACCGCTGTAATCAGCGTGGGGGAGCCTGCGTAAGTGATTGCCACGCGATCGCTGATCTCGAAGTCGGCGTCGCGGCGCATTATTTGAACGCGGCGGACAATCTCCCGGGCCAGGCCCTCAAGAACCAGATCGTCGCTAAGCGCCGTATTGAGCGCAGCCAGGTAGCCGCCCTCTTCGGCGATGGCGAAGCCCTCCGCGGCCCCTTGCTTGACTTCACATTCATCCGGGGCAATCTCAAAAACCTGATCATCAAGAGTCAGCACGATCGTCTCGCCGCGATCCAGCATCTGCGCCCAGGCCGTGACAGCCTCCGGGCTTCCTTCCCTCAGGGTCTTCTGCACGCGCGGGAAGTCCTTGCCAAACTTCTTGCCCAGCTTGGCTGGCAGCGGATTGAGGCTGTAAGAAACGACATCCGATGAATTGTCAAGCACTTTCACCGTTTTAACATTCAACTCACTGGCGATCAGGCCGGTGAGCGCGGCCAGGCTTTCCCGTTCAGCCGGGAAGCGAACAGCAAATGCAGCCTCGGCGAGCGGCTGTCGCACGCGCAGATTGGCGCTCTCGCGCGCGGCGCGGCCCAGGCTGACCAGCCGCTGGGCCAGGCTCATGGCATCCAGCAGATCAGTGTCGATGGCTGTTTCATCCCAGGCCGGCCACCGGGCCAGATGCACACTGGCCGGCAGGCTGGAATCGCTGCCCGCGACCAGATTGCGGTAGAGTATTTCGGCCATGAACGGCATCGCCGGCGCCAGCAGGTAGGCCACTGTTGTCAGGCACTCGTACAGCGTAGCGTAGGCGCTCAGTTTGTCGCTATCGTCTTCAGTCTTCCAGAAGCGGCGGCGCGACAGCCGGACATACCAGTTGCTGAGTTCATCCACGAAAGCCTGAATCGGGCGCGTCGCCCCCGGCGCATCATACGTTTCCAGGGCCTGCGTCACCTGCCTGATCAGGGTATGCAGCTCAGCCAGAATCCAGCGATCCAGCGGATCGCGATCCGGCAAAGCCGGCGCGGGCTGTTGCGGTGTCCAGCCGTCCAGGTTGGCATAGGTGACGAAGAAACTGTAGGTATTCCACAACGTCATCCAGAATTTGGTCACGACCTCGCCGACCATATCCATGCTGAAGCGGCGCGGCTCACCGGGCGGGCCGGAGGTGTACATATACCAGCGGAAGGCATCAGCCCCGTACTTATCGAACACCTGCCAGGGTTCGACAAACGTCTCCTTCCGGCTCTTGGACATCTTCTGGCCGTTGACATCCAGAATATGACCCAGGCAGATCACATTGCGGAAGGAGACCTGCTCAAAGAGCATGCTGGCGATAGCGTGCAGGCTGTAGAACCAGCCGCGCGTCTGATCAACCGCCTCGCAGATGTAATCGGCGGGATACTGATCGTGGAACATCTCCTGGTTGTAGTAGGGATACCCCCACTGGGCGACCGGCATCGAGCCAGAGTCGAACCAGACATCGATCAGCTCTGGCACACGGTACATCGTGCCGCGGCCATTGCATTCGCGGCAGGCCCAGTGCACCTCATCCACATAAGGCCGGTGCAGGTCCAGGCGGCTTTGATCCACACCGCTCAGGCGGGATAGCTCCTCCACGCCCCCCACGCACAGCATATGCCCGCAGTGGTCGCACACCCAGACCGGCAGCGGTGTGCCCCAGTAACGCTCGCGGCCCAGCGCCCAGTCCTTGACATCCTCCAGCCAGTTTCCAAAGCGCCCTTCGCGAATATGCTCCGGGACCCAGTTGATGGTGTTATTCAGCTCGATGAGCTTGTCGCGATAAGCCGTCGTCCGGATAAACCAGGTATCGCGGGCGTAGTAGAGCAGCGGCGAGTCGCAGCGCCAGCAGAACGGGTAGCTGTGCTCGTAGCGCTCCACTTTGTACATCAGGCCGCGCCCGCGCAGCTCCTGAATGACCAGGGGGTCGGCCTCTTTAACCCACATGCCGCGCCAGGGCGTCACGGAGTCGATGAACGTGCCGTCAGGCCGGACGGTTTGCAGCACCGGCAGGTTATGCGCCAGCCCGGTATCCATATCGTCCTGGCCGAACGCCGGAGCAATATGCACGATGCCAGAGCCGTCCGTCGTGCTGACGAAATCGCCGCTGACGACATAGGCGTAGTCCCCTTCAACCGGCAGGAAGGTGTACAGCGGGCTGTAATGCTTGCCCACCAGATCGCGCCCTTTGTAGCGCCCTATCACACGGTAGGACTCCGGGTTGTGCAGCGCCGAGGAGAGCAGCGTCTCAGCCAGGATCAGCCGCTCGGTGCTGCCATCCCCCGCCGGGCCTTCCACCAGGACATAATCCACATTCGCGCCGACGGCCAGCGCTACATTGCCCGGCAGGGTCCACGGCGTCGTCGTCCAGACCAGGAAGTATGTCCCCGGTTCATCGCGCAGCGGAAAGCGCACGAAGATGCTGGGGTCGGCCACATCCTTGTAGCCCTGCGCCACTTCATGGCTGCTCAACGGTGTGCCGCAGCGGGCGCAGTAGGGGACAACCTTCTTGCCCCGGTACAGCAGCTTCTTATCCCAGAACTGGCGCAGAATCCACCAGACCGACTGGATATAGTCATTGGCCAGCGTGACGTAAGCATCGTCCAGGCTGACCCAGTAAGCCATGCGCTCGCTGAGTTTCTCCCATTCGTTGATGTAACGAAAAACGCTCTGGCGGCACTTTTCGTTGAAAGCCGCCACCCCGTAGGCTTCGACCTCGCGCTTGTCGTGCAGGCCAAGCTCTTTCTCGACTTCAATTTCAACCGGCAGTCCGTGGGTATCCCATCCGCCCTTGCGGAGGACATAGTACCCGTTCATGGTCTTGTAGCGCGGGAACATATCCTTGAACGCACGGGAAATGACATGGTGCGTGCCGGGCTGGCCGTTCGCCGTCGGCGGACCCTCGTAGAACACGTACCGGGGGCCGTCGATACGTTCCTGCATTGTGCGCTCAAAGACATGGTTCAAGCGCCAGAATTCCAGAATTTCGTTTTCAACTGTCGGGATAGATACTTTTGCTGAAACAGGCTTGAACATCTCGCCACTCCGTGGTGTGTCTAAGGCCAACTCACAACTCAGATTGCCGCAATCACCATCCGCCCTGCACACCAATCGAGCCAGGCGAGGGTTGACACCACATCGCCATAAGGTGACATCTCCTTTGCGACAGGATCAAAAACCAGCCTTACTGCTGACTGATCCAGTCCACTTCGCCCGTCAATAGATAGCGGGTGCGACCATCCGATCCATTATAACCGTCATGGATAAAAATGTCCCAATCCAGCGAAAATTCTCCGAACGTCACGCTGCCCTGGCAGTACCCTACGCTGTAAGCCCCTTCAAGCGGCGGCAGCCCGCTGCTGTTCGGGCGGCAGTCGACCAGCGGCGAAAGCGTGCACAGGGTGGCCCGTTCGCTATACCAGTCATACACATCGCAACCGGAGACCTGGGTGGCGTACAGCCACTCTCCCGCGCCGTATCCCTGCTCGCGGTGCTCCAGCAATGTCGCCGGCGCGAAGAACGGAGGCTCCGCCGGAGAAAGGAGCGCAGCCAGCGGCCCCACAATGCGCGAGATAATCAGGATCGCCGCGATTACGACAGCGCCAGCCGCTATGATAGCCAGCCACAGCGGAATCCGGGAAGGCCATCCCGGCGCGTCTTTTCCTTCATCGGCCATAGCGGTTTCTCATTGCCCCCAGACGCGCTCCATGTCAATCAGGGTCTGGCCAGCGAAATCGCCCGTGCCCGGCTGGACGATGACCAGGGTGTACTGTGTCACGAAGAACGAAGAGCCATCGACCATGCAGCGGTAGGCAAAAGCGGGCGCCGAAGCCTCCCCTCCGGAATTATCCAGGCGGGTGCAGTTCTCGCCGCCAAGCTGCTGGACATAGAACTGCCCAACTTCCTCAGCCGGGCTGGTGCTCACATAACGCAGCCGATCATGGCCGGTCGCAAGCTGGGTATTGGCGACCTGCCGCGCGTCCGGATATATCACAACCGAAATAGGCATATTACGCGATGACTGAAAAGCGGAGTAGGCGATAACAGCCACGACCACGACGGCCACGACAATCCCGACCAGCAGCAGAATCCAGCGCAACAGTGGGCTGCGCCGGCCGCTCCCTTTGCCCTGTTCGCTCATAACGGCTCTTCCTCCAGAAGTCCCTGTATCGCTGTCATATCTGTCTGTAGCGCAGCGCCATAAGGCGTATGCCCAAAACGTTCCGCCTCAGCCTGCCATACCGCGAGTCCGGATTCGTACCTTGCCAGACGCCGGCGCAGAAGCTCCGCCTCAGCGCCATCTCCACACCGCCAGTTCAGGTAGGCAACCATCAACGCGCGATGCGGCTCCAGCTCCAGCGCTGCGGCACGCTCAAGCGCCTGTACAGCCGCCTCAGGCTTCCCCGCAAGATACAGGGCGTAACCCAGGTCAGCAGCGATAGTTGGCTGGCCGCCGTCGCGCAGCGCCCGGGCTATCCATGTCGCCGCTTCGTCGAAATGCCCCATCACCAGCAGGGTGCGCCCCAGACCATAGGCTGAGTACGGCGCTCCCGGATCGGCTTCGACTGCTTCGCTCAGGATCGTTTCGCTCTCAGGCAGGCGGCCCAACTGGCGATATACGTTCCCGAGCAGCGTGTCGCGCGCCACATCCTGCCTGTGGGTCAGGCGATCTTCTTCCAGGGCGCGGGCTGCTTCTTCAAACTGGCCGCTCAGGTACAGCCGCTGCGCCCGGCGCACAGCCGGACTCTGCCGCCACATGCGCCACAGAATCGCGGCCTGTACCGCCACAAACAATGCAAAAAGAGCCAGGACAGGCCAGATTTGCAACTCAGGCGGCAGAACAAAAGTCAGCAGCACCAGGCCCAGCGCCGCCATCGCCAGCGCCACCAGCAGGCGGCGCCAGCCCGGTGGAAGATCGCGCCAGGCAGCGCGCAGGTAATCACGCCAGGTCATACTGTCTCGATCCTCACTGTTGAGCGGGCCTCATCCCGTGTGCGCCGAATCGGCTTCGTACAGGGCGCTCTCGATTTCTTCGATCTCACGAGCCAGCCGCTGGCCGTACGAAGTGCCCTCCAACGCCGTCAGGCCGGACTTCCAACTCGCCAGCCCCTCCCGCGCGCTCACCATCCTGGCGGCGGTCCGGGCTGCTCGATGAGCATCTCCCCGTTCGGCGTACACGCTGATCAGGTGATAGTACACCCGGACGGCATACATCGCTGGCATGGGGTAGCGACTTGCCCTCTCAAAGGCTTCCACGGCGTCGGCATCTTCCCCGGCGTACAACTCCATGAATCCCAGTTCAGCCCAGATTGCGGCGGAATCTGGCTCCAGTTCAGCCGCCTGGCGGAGCGCTTCAGCCGCCGCATCGTATACCGCCTGTATGCGATAGATCGTGCTGAGCGTGACATAAGCCGCTGATTCTTCGGGGTACAGCACCACGGCTCGATCGGCAGCCTGCTGCGCCTCAGCCAGTCGGCCGGCATAGGCGTAAACGCTGGCAAGCAGCATCAGCACATCCACCGTCTCTTTGCCCTCTTGAATGGACTGTTCCAGCAGAGGGATAGCCTCATCAAACTTGAAGGCTTCAATCAGGCGGTATGCCTCACCATAGCCCGATCCCTGGCGCCGCGCCTGTGCACCTAACTGCAGCCCTGTTGTCACAAACCAGACCAGGAACATCGCCACAGCCAGCGCCAGCCCCAGGAGCGCCAGCAACGTCAGACCCGACGGCTCGCTTTCCTCGAGTGGACTCTGCCGGTTAATCAGATACTGCCCGAAAATCCCGCCGATGAAGAGCAGCACCCCCACAATCGCCAGCGCAGGCGGGATCCGCACCAGAATCGGCCTGAAGCGACGCGCCATATCATGCCTCCTCGTCGCTGCGGCGGTCGGCAAGGGCCTCCGGCCCGGCTCCCTGAGTTATCTGCTGAGCCAGGGCCACATCCGCCGCCAGCACAGCCCGCAGGGTTTGCGCCTGATCGCTCTGAAAAACGGTCTGCCACTCCTGCAAGCCGCGTTTTTCTTTCCTCAGCTTCTCCAGATGCAGCTCAGCCTCCTCCGGATGATCCATCCTTGCCGCGGCCCGCGCCATCCAGAGGTGAATCAGCAAGCGGTGCCGGCTGTCCGGCACACCGGCGTTGAGCGCCTCCTGCAAATGCTCTGCCGAATCGGCCCAGAGGCTCAGCCGATCCTCGATCATACCCAGATTATAGGGTATTACCCACTGATCCGGCTCCAGCCGGTAAGCCTGCCGGGCGAACTCCAGAGCCTCCGAATACTGCTGCTGCTGAAGGTATATCTCCGCCAGGCCGTTATAACCCAGGCTGGACTGCGGCTCCAGCTCGGTGATGCGCCGGTAGTCCCGGATCGCGCGGTTAAAGGCGCCTTTCAGCCGGTGCAGATCGCCCCGGAAGCGCAGATGTCCGGTGTCCTCCGGCTCAGCTTGAACCAGTTTATTCAGGATGTCAATCGCCTGATCGTACTCGCTCTTGCGCAGGTGGCGGATGGCGTCCTGATATTCCCGCCGCACATTGCGTCGGATGAGAAGCTGCGCGACAAACAGCCATCCCACCCCGGCCCCCAGAAACCACAACGCCGCCTGCGGCAGGAAGACGGCCAGCGCCAGGCCAATCAGCAGCGGCCCGATGAAAATCAGCAGAGTCCGGCGTTGAAGAGAATCAATCCGGTTGATGATTACGCCCGCCGATCCGAAGATCATGATCAGCAGCAGGAGATTCTGAACCGGGATAACCCAGGGCACTTCCGGGCCAACGGCCTGGAGCATCAGGCTGATAGTCCCGGTCAGCCCTATCAGCAGGAACAGCGCCACTGCATGATTCCACCCCAGCCATCTGACTATTCGCCCCACAACACTCCCCCTGCCCTAACGCATACGCGCATACTCTATCAGTTCAACTATGAGGTTTTCCTCCGGCAAGGTCCACCGCAGCGGAACGCCATACTCGTCGAAGTGTAGAGTCTGCCCTCCCATATCTGCCACTTCCAGAGCAAAAGCAGCAGCCTGATGCGGGCCGCCCGGGCCGGGCATAATTTCGCGCCGGATCAGCGCCGCCTGCATCCTGATCGTTGCAGGCCAGAGGACGCCGTGCTGGATGCCGGGACAGATCAGGGTGAACGTCTGCTGACCGGCCCGCTGGTAGTCATACTGCATCCAGAGCAAATGCTCCGTGATCGTGTGCCAGCCATACACCTCGAAGTGGGCCGGCAGGATCATCTCCTGCTGCTGATCCTGATGGAGAACAGTCATATAGCGCGGCGCAAAACGATACTCGATCAGGTCGTCGCCACCTTCCGGCCAGCGCCAGTAAAAGACCATCTGCACCGGGCGGCCCGCCGGATCGCGCAGGAGATAACACGCCGAGATCGGCGCCACGCCATCAAACAGAAGCTGGCTGCGCCAGACAGCGGCGCTATCGGGCAGGGTATGCAGAGTCCAGTATTCCTGAATCCGGGTCTGTTCGCCCTGCCGTATCTGGCGATAAAGGCCATACGCTTCCAGATGTTCGTCCGACTCAATCGGCGGCAGCATCTGCGCATCTTTGATCATGAAGGGTGCGCCTGAAGTTCAACGTAAAGGCGCTTATTGATACCCCCCTTGCTGGTGTGATGCGGGATCCGGAGCGGCCCGACTTCGCCGGTTCGCGCCACGTGGGTGCCGCCGTCGGCCTGCAGATCAAGCCCCTCGATCTCCACGATGCGCACTTCGGTAATCCCCTCCGGCAGCAGGTTAATCTTGGTGCGAATCAGATCGGGGATGGCGAACGCCTCTTCGCGCGGCAGGCTGGCCACCCTGACAGGGCGGTTCGCCGCCACTTCCACGTTGATCTTGTCCTCAATCTCCCGCACCAGATCTGTAGATAGCCGCTCAAATTCGAAATCCATGCGGCCTCTGAGAGGCTCCATATTGCCGCCGGTAACGCTGGCTCCGTAGTCCCGCCAGACCACACCGCACAGGATATGCATCGCCGTGTGTGTCCGCATCAACTGGTAGCGGTGCTCCCAGTTCAAAGTCCCCCGCACCGCCGCGCCAGCGGCCGGCAGGCGCTCGCCTTCCAAAATATGCAGGACATCGCCGCCCACCTTCTTCACTTTGACAACCTCATACTGCTCGCCACCATCGGCCAACGTGCCACTGTCAAATGGCTGACCGCCGCCGCCGGGGTAAAAAATCGTGCGATCCAGAATAACCCCGTGCTCTGCCGGGTCAACACCAGTGACAATAGCCTCAAATTCGCGAAGATAGCTGTCTGTCTGGTATAGAAGTATGGTCATCACAGGTCCTATCGGGAACAGTCACAGGCATACTGGCTAGGATACCACACAAGCCCGGCATGGGGGTCTGACGTTCTCCGGAACAAAGCCGCTCCGGCAGCGTATACCGGACTTCAGGCCTCTTGCAGACAAAGTGCATATTTCACATAATGATAGGCACCGGGAATAACATGGGCTTGACGATGAGCCAGCCTCCGGCCGATCTTTCTGTGACGCAAGACCCCGATGCGTCTACAGGCTCCTGGCGCCAACGGTTGTCGGGCCTACCAATACGTGCGTGGAGAACGATGAAATTCGCCAGCCGTCTTGTCTTTATTCTGTCTTTCATGTCTCCGGTCTTTCTGGGTTCGGCCCCGCTGTTTGGCAAGCTGGCGTACCAGGGCGGCTCCGACCCATTCACGGTCGCGGCTCTGCGCACGCTGATCGCGGCGGCGATCCTGTGGGCATTCTACGCAATCCTCTGGCGCAGATATCTCTATATCTATCCGGCAGGCCTGCTGGGCTGCGTTGTCGTCGGGGCGGTGAATGGCATTGGCTCGCTGATGTACTACTCTGGCCTGAGCCTGCTCGACGCCAGCACAGCCCAGCTCCTCAATGGCACTTATGTGATCTTCGCCGTGGTCCTGGCCCGAATCGCCGGGCAGCAAATCACCACCCGCACGCTGGTGCGCGTCGGCATGGCCCTGTTCGCCATCCTGCTGATCACTGGACTCTCAGCCACTACCATCAACTGGCTGGGGGTGGGCCTGATGCTGGGGAATGCCATCATGTTTGCGGGCACTGTCCTGCTCAGCCAGCGCGTCCTGTATGAGATGCCAGCCCGGACGGTAACGATCTACTCCCTGACCACGATGGCCGTAATCGTGATCATGGCTCGCCTGGCTTACGGATTCTACAATCCGGTGTGGTCCGTCACGCCGCAAGCCTGGTCGGCGATCATCGCGCTGGGCATCACGACTGCCCTGGCCCGCCTGACCATGTTCATCGGCGTCAAGGCGCTGGGCGGCCTGCAAACAACAACGCTCGCTATGACCGAGATCGGGGCGACTCTGCTGCTGGCTTTCATCTTCCTGGGCGATCGTCTGACCCTTGCCCAGTGGGTGGGCGTGGCTATCCTCGGGGCCAGCATCCTCCTGATGCGCGGCGAGGATCGCTCGGAAGCGGGCGCCGGTCACGGCATCGCACTGCCTAATATGGCCGGCCTGACCCTCTTTCACCAGATGGCTTTTGACCAGGCTTTCGGCAAGAGCGAAGTCGATATCTCTCCTGAAGAATTGCAGGCGATCCGGCGCATGATGGGGGCGTCCGCCGAACAGCCTCCGCCGCCTAAACCGCGCACCCTCCACGAGCTTCCGACAGCGCATCGCCCCGCCGAAAAGCCGGCTGCATCTTCATCGGCTGAGGTCGAGGCTACATCTCTCCAGACCCAGTAATGGCATCCTTTACCGTTCAATTGTGACGGTCCCCAGGCGAGCAGCCCGGCCATCCACGGTGCGGTCCGCCCCACTCACGGGCAAAGGCTCGCCCGTTCGCCAATCGTAGACGTTAACCCAGATCTCGTATATCCCGTCCGGCAGGTCGGGCGGCAGCTCCAGGCCGCGATTGTCGCGCACAGTCTCGCCCGGGCGCCAGGTATTCATCGGCCTGAACGCCCACTGAGGCGGGCCGTGCTGTTCAACCGCCGTCCCCTCCGGCCCGATCAGAAACACGCCGACGTTATAATCCAGCGCAGGCGTCTGCCGCGCCCGCCACAGCAGCGACAGGGGGATCGTCTCTCCCGGGCGGTACGCAGTTCGGGACGGGCCAGGCCCCGCATACGGGCCTTCACGTATCCGCGCCGGCGGCAGATCGACGCCAACCAGGTCTATATTCTCCCCAAAAGTGGCCTCTATCAGATGTTCCGGCCAGCGCATAGCCTGTTCCATCGGGGCGCAGGCATTCACGTCAAAAGCGATCAGGCGCGCTGTCTGGTCTGTTTCGATGACCCGGGTCGGGAAATAATGTCGGGCCATATACCATTCTACTGGCCGCACTGTATAGCCCGTGAACGGCCCGCTGTTCTCCAGTATCCATACCCGTCCCGTATATTCCGGCAGGTTATCGAGGAAGATAGTATGGCGCGGCTCGATCAGGGCGTCGGGATTGGTGCTGGTGACGCGGGGCGGCTGAGCCGGGCTGGGTTGCTCGCCGGGGGAAAGCGGCAACGTATAAACCAGCGACCGGCCGCGGTAGGAATTCATTACATAGAGGCGGTACTCCGGGCTGGAAAGCACTACAATGTCTTCCGGCGGGACCGCCGTGTTCATCTCTTCGACAAGGTCGTGCAGCGCGGCAAAATCGCCCATATAGCCCGGATCGGCGTAGATGCTGCGCAGCCCGCTGTAAAACACGACAGGGGTGACGATCAGCGCGGCTCCACCGGCCAGCAGCACTGCGCGCCAGGCCAGCGCGCGCCGCAGCCCCGCCCATGCCAGAATCCCCCCAGACGCCAGCAACACTCCCGCGCCCAGAGGCAGCCACAACCCCGCCGATGAAGCCCGCACCCAGGCGAAATCAAGCGTGTTAGATGCCAGCAAAGACGGCGTTACCACGAGCGGCGTATGCTCAGGAACCCATACGCCGCCTTCCCAGGCAATCACTCCCCGTCGGCTCAGCTCGGCGAAGTAAGCGGGCTGGCGGATCAGGACGCCGTTGAGCTGCGCCCAGATGCTGAGGGCGACGATGCCCATAGCGCCGGCCCGGGCTAATCGAGAAGCGCGCGGCCCGGCCGCCGCCTCCAGAGCAGGCAGGACGGCCAGCATAGCGAACGGCGTGACCGGCATCAGGTAACGCGGTCCCCAGCTCAATCCAGCGAACCAGTTCTCATGCCGCAAGACTGCGTAGCCCGCGATGTAGACACCTGCAGCTACAAGCGGCACCAGCCCCTGCCGTACCCGCTGATGGCGCAGCAGCATCCAGATTCCGGGGAGGCCGAGCAATAACACCGGCGCAAAAGCGATCAGGCTACGTCCCGGGCTGAACAGATAGCTGAGCAGGGCGTAAAGCATAAATGGCAGCTTCCCCTGCATCTCTGCCAGGCGGATGATCACGTTGTAGCGCGCCAGAAATATCCTGTTCAGCAGCAGAATCGACACCACAATCAGCAGTGCAACAGCAGCCCCGATCAGCAGGAGGCGCAGCACCTGCCGCCGGTTCAGGCGGCCGGCGGATTCGGGCCAGATCAGCAGGACAAAGACGGGGATGCTGAACAGCGCAGCTTCTTTAGTCAGCAGGGCCATCAGGAACAGTATGGCGAAGCCGATCAGCCATCCCCACCCCGCCCGCCGCCAGCGCAATCGCCGCCACCGTTCCAGACACAGCGCCGCGCTGAACAACAGGAACATCGCCAGCGGCTCACGGAAAAACAGCTTGCTGTAAGGCCAGACCAGAGTGCCCAGACCAAGAATGAGCGCGGCGGCCAGGCTGACGGATGCAGAGTAGGCCAGCGCCCGTGCAAACAGGAAGAACACAGCCCCCGTAGCAGCGCAGACCAGGATATTGAACAACCACACAGCGTGCATCATCCCCACGCCGGGCAGGCGCTCCGCCAGAGCGAACAGCGGCGTCGCCAGCGCCATCTGCATCGGCTCAGCATCCACCAGCGGCATATGCGGCTGCTGACCGATGTCATAGTCGCGGATGGTGCGCTGATCCAGCATCGTCGTAATCTGCGTATTGCCCCGCCGCACCATCCCCTGCACGCCGTCGAAAAGGAGGAGTTCATCATTGCTGATGGGCAACCCGCTGTACGTCAGCCAGTAACAGCCGGCCAGAAGCAGCATCACCCCCAGAGCCAGCAGCACATTACGGGGGGTCAGCAGCGGTTCGGGCGGAGGAGACGTATGCGCCATACAGTCCCTGGCGAAGCAAACAGCAGGGGAAAATCAGCGGTGCAGGAGTCAGATCACGCTCTGGGCAGCGCCAGCCGCGCCATCTGAAAACCGGCAAGCAACAGCAAGACAAGCATCGATCCAAATGCTAACTGGATGCGCAGCGATTCTGTATCGCGTATAGGCGCGGGAGGATGCAGCACGAGGTCAGCCGCGCCAAACTGGATGAGCATAAAGAACATAACAATCAGGTTGGTCACGCTGGCGACCCATGACTTCTCATGCAAGACAAGCTGGAATGCCTGCACCAGCAGCATGATGGCGATAGCCTGGAACGCTACTTTGAAGCGTGGCTCCATCAGGAAGGTCAGATTCCAGGAATTGTTCGCCCAGGTAGCGTTGGCGGCCAGAATGCTGACCGGGATGTACAGCGCCCACCACAGCAAAGCCACGCGGCCCAGCGCCCGGCTGACCAGATGCAGCCGCTGCCGATGCCAGATCAGGTCCGCCCCAATCCCGATCGCCCCGAACAACCCGGCCAGCAGCCAGCTCACGATGGAAGCCCAGACCAACGCCCCATGAAAATAGACCAGGCGGGCATTATCCCCGCCCAGCGTCCGCTCCGCCGGGGCCGTCACAGCGATGATCAGCGTCGCGCCCACCAGAACAATCACGCTGAGCCAGATGAATCGACGATCAGCCAACCTGGCCAGAAGGCCGGGTTGCGCAGCCGGAGAGTGAGTCATAGAGCAGATTTCCCTTTAGCGAGCGAGCAACTGGCCTGCCAGCGCCAGGAGCGACAACACAATCCCCCCGCCCACAGCAGCCAGGCCAATGACCAGGCCGCGCGGGTAGGCCGGTCCCTGCCCCGGCAGATGAGTCGCCTTGATCTCAGGCGGGATGTACTCGAGAAAGCGGATCAACTGGCTTTCGTCCTGAACATCCTCCATAGTGGCGCTGCTCGCGGCAAAGGGAGTAGCGCTGCTGAAAGAGCCGGAAGTTATTTCAGCAAATGAATCGAAGTCCGGCTCCTCTGCGACCGTCTCATAGGTGTCGGTGAAAGCGCTGCTCGACTGGGGCAGATCAAACGGGTTCACCTTCGGGCCGGAGCGCGCCGCAGGCGAATATTCGGCAGCCGGGCTGACTATGTCAGGCGCGAAGTAATCGCTCTCACCCGCATCGAAGGGCAAGCCTGAATCCACAAATTGTTCGCCGTCCAGATCGGCCTGCTGGAACGGGCCATTCTCAAAGCTGAACGGATCGCTGGCAATCGGAGCGGCCCTGGCCGGGACACTCTCCGCGCCGCGCAGATTCAATCCATCCACCCAGGCATCGTATTCTTCTGCCGACGGCAGATCAACCTGGCGCCCGCTGCCGTGGTACCCCCCGGGAGCCGGAGGCGCGACCAGTGGATCGGAGCGGAGAGGACCTCCATCAATCGACGCGGCGCCGGATATCGGCGCATTGAGATCAAACGGAGATTGACCCGACGACCGCGTGGCTGGAGATGGATGAGCCGGCGGCTGGCGGCTGGCGGCCTTCTTGCGGATCATTTCCAGCCCTTGCAGGGCGCGCGTATTCTTGGGGTTAATCGCCACCACATTTTCCAGGCAGATTTGCTGGTTCTCGACATTATCGACTACAGCGCTCAGCCAGAGCCATGCTTCTTCATTCTGCTCATCCAGTTCAGTTGCTTTTGTCAGCAGTTTGAGCGCCTCATCCTTGCGTCCTGCCTTATACGCCGCAATCCCTTCCCGAATTAAGCCCTCCACATTAGAAGCCATCGCTGACACTCCCCGGGAATTCCTCGCTAACACTCCTGACACCCTGCTCTGGTTAAATGATACCACAGGCGCTAAACTGCAAGCCATGCTCCACTGGTCCTCCACAGGCACAGACATCACAGAACAGCCCCGGAGCGCTTCTCTCGTTCACAGGAAGGTAACGCCGCCAATGCTTCCGAGAATTACACGCCCTTTCCTGCTCCTGGTCGTTATCCTGCTCTCCGCTTGCAGCGGCGTTGAGAACCTCACCGGTGTGGAGCTTGCCTCCCCGGCAGCTTTGCCGACCGCCACTCTCCCACCTACGGCCACACCGTTAGCAGCAGCTACAGCAGCTCTGGCGAACACAGCCTCCAAAGACTTCCTCGGCACGACGATCAGCCTGGGATATCCTGACGGCTGGCAGGTTGAGGAACGCGGCCAATCCCTGACCGTATATCAGTCCGATCCGGCCTCGCCGAAAGAAGTCACCACTAGTGTCCAGATCTTTATCGCGCTAACGCGCTCGCTGGAGCTGGAAGAGCTTCCGGAAGTGTTGGCGCCGATCGCCATGCAACGCTTCTTGCTGCGCGGAGAAGAATTCGGTTTCGTAGCGCCGAATTCAGTGCCGGGGACAGATGAAGCTCTGCCCTTCCAGTGGGGCGGACACGACGCCGCGATCTTCCCCTGGCGGAGTGAGGATGGCGCCCTCGCCGGTGTGCAGGTAACAGTCATCACAGAGGATCGGCGCCGCTTCGTCCTGATTGGCACCCAGACAAATGCCGCTGGCTGGCCCGCTCTGGAGCCTGTCTGGCAAGCCATGCTTGGCTCATTCACCCTGGACGGACAGGCGCTCGGGGCGGATGATCTGAAAAATGCCTACGACAGTTTTATGGACAGAGGATGACAAAAAAAAGCCCCGACCATCTGTTGATCGGGGCCTTCTGGACAACATCTACTGGAGATCAACCGGCTTCTTGAGGAGCGCAACCAGCAGGTCCACACTGGCCTGGACATCTACCATGTCTACCGTCTCGCTGGTTGTATGCACGAAACGGGTCGGGATGCTGATACAACCGGCAGGAGCGCCAGACCCGGCCAGGCTGATCGCCGCAGCATCTGTGGAGCCGGCCGCGAGTAGCTCGCGCTGATACGGTATCTTGTTCGCTTCCGCCGTATCGATCATCAGCTTCCTGACCGCAGGGGACACAATCAGCCCGACATCCTGCATCTTGATAGCAGTCCCCCTGCCCAGCTTCACATCCAGGCGGGTGGAAGGCCGGGGTGTATCGCCCGATACGGTGATATCCACCGCAATGCCGAGATCGGGAGCGACGCCAAAAGCGGAGGTAGCGGCGCCGCGGAGGCCGACCTCTTCCTGCACCGTAAAGACGAAGTGCACTTCGTTAGCCACGCCCTTCTTATCTTTATGCAGGCGGCGAATGGCTTCGACAGCCACCGCGCAGCCGATACGGTCATCCATGCTCTTGGCGATGATACGATTGCCCCGCTCCTCATACGGGCGGAAGAACGCACACGCGTCCCCTACCTCCACACCGGCTGAGCCTCCCCGGCCATCGCTGGCATCGATGTAGAATTCGTTCAGGCCCGGCGCATCAGACCGGCGGGACGGCCCTTCCCGGTGCAGGACGCCGCTCACGCCGTTCTCGAAAAGCACCCGGTGACCTGTCAGCGTTTCTGGAAAGACCCCTCCCAGCGGATTGAAGCGGAAGTACCCCTGGTCATCCTGATAAGTCAGCATCAGACCGATCTCATCCATATGAGCCGCGACCATGACCTTTGGCCCGCCGCTGCCCATCCGGCAGATCAGATTGCCCACCGCATCGGTGCGTATCTCATCCACAAGGCCGGTCACTTCCTCACGAATGAGCGCGCGAACATGATGCTCAAAACCGCTAGGCCCCCAGGCTTCAACCAGTTTCTTGATGATATCTTTCATGGCGATCTCTCTACTCCATTTCGGCAGGGCGCGCCATCACGGTCGGGGTCAGGCGCTCAAGAGCAGCCCGAAGCAGCCGGGCGACATTCTCCAGATCATCCAGACGGCAAACAGCCGTGGGGCCATGAATATAGCGGCACGGCGTAGAAATCACCGCGGCAGGGATGCCGCCATTGGCCAGGAATACGGCGCCAGCGTCGGTCCCGCCGGCCATTGAGCGCCGGTACTGGTATGGGATGCCCGCGGCCTCCGCCGTTTTACGCAGATGCGTGAGCAGACGGCGATCGACAATGATCGTGTTATCAGCCAGGGTCAGCGCTGGCCCCTTGCCCAGTTCTGTCGAAGGGCTGACCTGCGGCGTCTCCGGATCGTCATCCACAGGCGGCAGGTCGTGGGCTGTTGTGCCTTCCAGAATGAAGGCTACATCCGGCTTGATAGTCTGCGCCGCCACCAGCGCGCCGCGCAACCCCACTTCTTCCTGTACCGTGAAGGCCACATGCAGATCGTAAGGCAGCGGGTCGCCCTGAAGCAGATCAATCAGCACGGCGCACCCGGCGCGATCGTCAAACGCCTTGCCGAAAGCGAACCGCCCCTGCTCGCGATAGCGCGTGTCAAAAGTCGCCCGATCGCCGAGCCTGACCCTGCCGTTGGCCTGCTCTTTGGAAGTAGCGCCAATATCCAGCCGGAGCCGGTCCAGCGGCACGACGCTTTGCTCGCGGTTGAGATGGATGGGCTTCCAGTCAAAGACAGCGGGCACGCGATCTTTGCCGATAACAACGCGCAGGCCGGGCAAGAGGCGCGGGTCAAAGCCGCCTACCGGAGCAACCCGGATCGCCCCACTCGCCTCTATACCCATGACCATGAAGCCGACTTCATCCATGTGCGCCGCTACCATAACCCGCAGGGCTTTGCGGCGGCGGTTACTGCCCCGTTTGACCGCCAGGATACTGCCCATCGGGTCAATCCGGATATCCTCAACATAGCCCTGTATCGCCTTCAGGATCACGTCGCGCACTTCATCTTCAGCCCCGGAGACGCCAATAGCTTCGGAGAGTTCTTTAAGCAACATCGTTACGCCTCCCTCTCTTCGGCTTCACTGAGCGGATTCTCCCAGGCAATAGTGGTCAGAAAGTCATCCTCAAGGCCGGTGATGAATTCCGCCAGCAACCGGCCGGCGCGTCTGATATCGTTGAGATCCACAATTTCGACTGGCGAGTGCATATTGCGCAAAGGCACGCTGATCAGCGCGGTCGGGATGCCCTGCCGGGCGACCTGGATCGCCCAGGCGTCGGTCCCGCTCCGGCCCGGAGCCGGGTCCACATTGATCGTCATCTCCAGCCGCTTCGCTGCCTCCTGTAAGCGGTCGTGCAGCCGGGGGTGGAAGTTCGCCCCCAGGCCGAGTGTGGGGCCGCCGCCAATGTTGAAGCCGCCCTCCGTATCGCCAACGCCCGGCTGGATAGCAAACGTCACATCCAGCGCAATGGCGATATCGGGGTTCAGGGAATGGGCCGCCACCCTGGCGCCGCGAAGGCCGACTTCTTCCTGCACCGTAGCCACCGCCAGTACATCCCACAGATGGTGGCGCTTCTGAAGCTCCTGCAGGCAGACGGTCAGCGCCGCCACACAGGCGCGATCGTCAAACGCTTTGCCGGCCAGGCGATCGCTCATCAGTTCCAGAACCGGCACATCAACCGTGACCAGATCGCCTACACGCACCAGATCGGCCAGATCATCCGCCGTCATGCCGACATCTACGGTCAGGTCATCCACCGCCGGGTATATCTCGCGCTCTTTCTCCGACAAAATGTGCGGCGGGGTGGCGGCGACAACGCCCGGCAGCGGGCGTTTGCCATGAACCAGCACCGGCTGGCCCAGCATCACCCGCCCGTCAACGCCGCCGATATTGCGCACGCGCACGAAGGCGCCCGTCACTTCGCGGACCATCATGCCGATCTCATCCATGTGGGCGGCCAGCATGATACGGCGGCGGGGTTCATGGAGAGACGTGCCCCACTTAGCGCCGATCAGGTTACCGAGCGCGTCAACCGTCAGGTCATCCGTGATCGCAGCCCAGTCGGCCATCAGGAGTTCCCGAATCGGCCCTTCATGCCCTGACGGGCCGTGCGCCTGGCACAATCGAGTCAAATGCTCTTTTAGCTCCAAAAGCTCCTCCTCAGCGTAAACAGGCGAAATCCCAGATCGCAGATTCAACCGCCGCTTACTTCCATCGTCGGCGTAGGCAACGGCACATCAGTGGGCGGCGGCACATCGGTCGGCGGTGGCGGCCAGGTATCCGTCGGGGGCGGCGCCAGGGTGTTGGTCGGCGGCGGCGGCAGCGTGAACGTTGGAGTCAAAGTTGGCGCAGGAGTGCTGGTCAGAATGATGATTGGCGTCAGCGTCAAACTGGGTGTCACAGTCGGTGTTGCTGTGATGACGATGACGATTGGCGTATTGGTCACCGCCGGCGGGTAAAACTGCCCCGGCGTCGCGAGGGTCCCCCCGATCACGGGCGTGAACGTGGGAGACAATCCGGGAGCCAGGGGGGTGATGGTAGGCGGCAGGGTGAATGTCGCAGTCGGCGTCCCACTGTCAATAGCCAGCGTAGCCGTCGGCGCCACAGTAGCCGGGCCACCCCGCCCTTGCGGTGCCAGCCCCAGCAGCATCGCGCCAACGCAATAACAGGGCAGCGTCGCCAGAATGACCGTCAACAGTACAGCGTTAATCAACCGCCGATGCTGGACCAAAAAGGATGGGGTAGCATTCACAGGCAGCCACTTTCCCCGGATCTGCATACACACAACCCATCTGGAAAGCATAGCACGGGCGCTGCAGCCCTGTCAATTTTCGTTCCATCACGGACCGCTGGCGCAGCTATCCAGTCAGGAACTCCACTGCACGTTGGACGCTCTCCTGTGGGCTGACCTTAATCTGAGCATCAACCACTGTGCCGGTCTCATCGATGATCCAGTGGGAGCGAATTACCCCCATATACGTCTTGCCATACATGGATTTTTCGCCCCAGACGCCCCATTCATCAAGCACCTGATGCTCAGTATCCGAAAGCAGATCGTACGGCAGATTCTCCGCCTTCTTCCACTTGAGCAGGCTGGCAGGAGTGTCCGGGCTGAGGCCAAGCACCACCGCGTTCACGCCCTCAAAACGAGGGAAGTTGTCGCGCAGCCCGCAGGCTTGCGCAGTGCAGCCGCTGGTCCCCGCTTTGGGGTACGCAAACAGCAGCACCTTCTTACCGCGAAAGTCGCTCAGATGCACTATCCGGCCATCCTGATTAGGAAGCGCGAAATCCGGGGCTTTTTCACCAATCGCAGGCATCAGCCAATCCTTTCGGCCAGAAAATCAACATTCCCAGAAATAAGACTTTCTATATCATAATAGAGATGCCGTCCGGATGCCACATAACCGGCGGGCGAAACGTGAAATCCGGGCGGCATTCTCCCACTGCAGGCGCGCCGCCTTAAGAATTCGGGCCAGCAAACATCTTGGTTCCACCCCGGTCCTGTGGTAGAATGAGCGGCGTAATAATGGGGAGTGGCCAAGCGGCAAGGCAACGGTCTTTGGAACCGTGTACCGTAGGTTCGAATCCTACCTCCCCAGCAGCCGGCCCTGCTCATCAGGTGGGGCCGTTCTGATTCTGCGGTGAGATTAATCGGCGGGGGCGGCCGGCGCGGCCTCCAGCCGGACCCGCACTTCCTCACCCGCGCCGGGCATCTCTTCCACCCACGCTGTCGCCCGCTCATTTTCACGCTCGTAACGGTTCCGACTGTCTGCCCAATTCTCGGCGGACCAGCCGGTACGGATAAATTCCGCATCCAGCCAGTCTTCAATCCCCTCCACCGGCGGCAGTACCACGCCCTCTACAGACTGCCCCGGCTGGAGCGTCCAGATAGCGTCGCGCAGGGCGCGGCGGCCCGGCCAGGTCGGGTCGGGCCGCAACACCTGATAATAAAAACCATTCAGGGCAATCGCCTGTTCCGGATCATAGGCGGCATCCATGGCGTGCAGTATCGGATCGGGATAGAACAGAGCGCGGAGAATCAGAGCGTGAAAAGCCTGCTCTTCTATCAGGTCAGTCAGAGCGGTCGGGTCATACACCCGGTTTTTATACAGATTCAGAAGCTGGGTAGGGTTGCCGATGACATCCTTGCCGGCGAGCAGACTGAAACCGGCATCTTCGCTGAGGGCGGGCGTGTCCCCTTCCGCCACAATCGCCACCAGAGCCTGACCGGCGGCAATATCGTCCCCGGTAGGCAGATGGCCCAGAACCGCATAGCCGGTGGTCCAGCCGGCGGAATCGTAGAATGCAAAGCTGGTGTTCGGCGTAACGCCAAGCGCCCGGCTGAGGGGGCCAAGCACAGTCCCTTCGGTCGGCATATGAAACACCGCCGCCGCGTACAGCAGGTACAGAGCCGGGATCATCACCGCGGCCAGGCCCAGGGCGGCCGCCCGCCGCGCCGCGAGCCAGATCGCCACCGGCCGGAATAACCGGGGGGGATGATCGCCCGGCCAGCGCCAGGCCCCCCGGACGGTCCGCGCCGCGAAGATGCCGCTCAGGATACAGGCAGCCGCAATGGTCGTCGCAAAGTAGCTATCCCCCGCCCCCCATTTGCCGGCTAATACAGTGCTCAGCAGAGCCGCGATGAACCAGATGCTGTACAGGCTGATATGCCCCAGATAAAACTCATAAAGTACGAGCAATCCAGCCATCAAAATCAGGATGCCATGCAGGCCAAACCACTGCCGCAGCAATCCCAGGAACTGCCCCGGGATGAACGGGTTGAAATTGGCCGTGATCGCGTTGAGCCACCACTGCCCCCCGGTAGATCGATCGATCCACAGGAAGATCACCCCCCCAATCAGGGCAAATAACGCCCCCCAGATCAGGGCGCGGCGCGGATTCCAGAGGAACAGATAGGCGAAAGCGGCCAGGCAGGTGAAGACGGCGTGCTGCTTGGTGTAGCCCGCCGCCAGCAGGAGCGCAATGCCTATCGCCAGCCGCCGGCGCTGCTGACGGCTGTCCGCCAGCGCTGGAACGTGGGCCAGCACAACCACGGCCAGAATCTCAAACATCACCATGAACAGATGCTGCCGGAACAGAGGGCCGATGTGGTAGATGTAGTTGGAAGCCAGGAAAGTCAACCCGCTGATGGCCGCGATGAGGTAGTCAGGTTCCTCGCGGTAAACCGCATAACCGATTGCCGCGGCGGTGATAAGCGTCCCCAGGAAGACCAGCAGCCGCCCGTACCAGTAAGCGCCGCCAAACAGCCAGACAAACGGGGCGGCGACGATATGAAACAGGGGCGGGTAATTGGAGGAATAGAACGGGTAAACTTCCGTATTCTGGTAGGGCCACCGGAACTGGCTGAACATGATGGTGTCGACCAGCTCGAACCCTTCCCCCTGGTCATAGTCAAAGGGGAACTGGATGATATGAACGGCGTAGACGACATAAATCACCAGGTAGAAGAGCAGCGCAGCCAGCACCACCCACAGCAGCGTGCGCATCACCCGCCCCCAGGGATGCGGCAGAGCCGCCGGCTTTGCCCGTTCCACCTTTCCGATAACAGGCGTCCCGCCCAGCGGAATCAAACTGAGTCCCAGCAGGGTTATAAGCGCGCTCAGCCCCATCACCAGCAGTTGCACCGGCCCAATGCCGCCCTGTCGATCCGGTGCAAGTACATCGCGACCCAGGCGGTGCATCAGCTCGGCCAGGGGATCGACGCTCAATACGCCAATCAGGGACACGATGCCCAGTGCCAGCAGGATCAGACCGAGATGCCGCTTGGTGAGAGTGAAATCCTCGCCCAGGAAAGTAAGCATAGCGCCCTCAATGGGTGTGCGCGTGCAGGGTACGGTCAAGCGTGCGAGTATACCGCAGTTTCGCAATGGGTCTGTCAGGCATGGCGCAACTCTGATCCACCAGGTGCGTATAGACTGTCAGCAGGGATTTATTGAAACAGACCTACAGGAGCGCAACATGACTATTCGTAACGAATTCTTCGACCGCCCGGCGAATGATGGCGCAGACAATATGAATGCTGATAGCCCCACCCCTATCCCGGTACGCGTGAACGTGACATCTGCTGATCGCGATCCTCGCGCGGCGGCGGCGGAGGCGCTCCGCCGGGCGGAAGAGGAAGAACGCCTGAGTCGGGATATCGTCCTGGAATACGAGGAGAAGTACTACGGCAACCGCGAGACGGCGGCCAGGCGCAAGCGAGCCGATGAGATGGCCAGCGCCCCGACAGGCTCCTGGACGCATAAGCTAAACAGCGTTGACTGGCGCGCGCATACGTCGACGGTTGCGGGGCTGGACAGCGATGAGCGCCTGTGGGCGTCTATGGCGCACCTGAGCTATCTGTTCACAGTCGGCACAGCGATCTTCACCAATCCGTGGATGGCCCTGCTGGTAGCCTTTATTCCGCTGGTGATCTACATGGCTCTGCGCAATAAATCCGAATTTGTGGCATTCCATGCCTTGCAGTCGTTCGCGGCGCAGATCATGGCTACCGTCGGCTGGATCGCCCTGCTGATCGTTGGGACAATTATCTTCGGCGTGGCGATTACAATCTCGGCAGTCGCCAGCATCGTCCTGATCGGCATCCCGTTCGTGCTCCTGTTCATCCTGTTGTACATCCTGTTCGTGCTGGCGATGATTCTGGTGCCCTTCGCGATGATCGTCACAGCCATCATCGCCGCCTATAACACCTATAACGGTCGGGATTTCCGCTATCCTTTCCTCGCCAACTGGATTGATCGGCAATCAGTCGGGCAGGTCGTCGTCCTGTAATTCCACCCGCGCAATATAAAGCGCAAGGCGGCTGTCAATGTGGCAGCCGCCTTATGCTATCTGTGGAGATGCCGGGAATCGAACCCGGGTCCGAAGAGGACGAAACCGCACGTCTACAAGCGTAGTCGGCCTTTTCTTTCTCGCCGTTGGTAGCCCCGGCCAACAGGGTACACCTCGGGCCAGCCGATGGGCCTTTGCGCCCGGGTATCGGCGTCGCGGACGCGCACTCTGACTTTGGTGTCGCCCACCTGCCCCCCGGTCAGAGACGGAGGAGGCGGACGGATTACCTGTAGAGGTAATCAGCTACAGCATGGCACCGCTTACGCGGCCATAGCCATAGCGGGTGAGTAAGTGCGGTTGGCACTTAATGGTTTGCGCCAGATTTACGAGTTAGCGCCGCTCGGCTTGCAGCACGGCCCCCATCGCTCCCCGTCGAAGCCTGTCATCCCCGGGGGGTCTTGCAACCTCATTATACCATGTCCTTGCCCCAAAGCATACAATAGAATTTCATAAAAAGCATTGGTGTCACCGACCATTCAAGGGGTATCATTACCTCCATGAACGATCTCGCTCCTCAAACCATTGTCGTCAAGATCGGCACGAGTACCCTCACTGGCGGTTCCGACCGCCTGTCACGCCCCTCTATTCTGGAACTGGTGCGACAGATAGTCCTGCTGCGGCGGGCCGGGCACCGGATTGTATTCGTGACATCAGCGGCTATGGCCGCCGGGCGCGAACTGTTGAACTACCCGGAACTGCCCAACCATCTCCCGGTCAAGCAGATGCTCGCCGCAGTCGGGCAGAGTCATCTGATGGAAATTTACGGCACGCTATTCGGCCTGTACGATGTCAAGATCGCCCAGATTCTGCTTACCCACGATGATTTCGCTCACCGCACGCGCTACCTGAATGCGCGCAACACCCTGAGCACCCTGCTCGACTACGGCATTGTCCCGATCATCAATGAAAACGACACCGTCGCCGTGCAGGAGATCAAATTCGGCGATAACGACAACCTGTCGGCCCAGATCGCCGTCCTGCTGGATGCTGACCTCCTGATTCTGCTGACTGATCGGGAGGGGTTGTACGACCGCGATCCGGCACTCGACCATGAAGCCCAACTGATTAGTGAGGTCCGGGCGATCGATCATGACGTGATTGCCCGGGCCGGCGGCACGCTCAAAAAACCCGGCCTCGGCACGGGTGGGATGCAGACTAAAATTCAGGCCGCGCAGCTTGCCACACGCTCCGGGACTCGCACCGTGATCGCCAGCGGCCAGCAGCCGGACGTCTTGCTGCGCCTGCTCCAGGGCGAAGCGCTGGGCACCACCTTCCTGCCCACAGTGGACCATCTGGAAAGCCGAAAACGCTGGCTGTTGGCCGAACGCGCTCAGGGGACCTTGCAGGTCGATGAAGGGGCGGTCAGCATGCTGCGCAAGGGGGGGGCCAGCCTGCTGCCGGTTGGTGTGCGCGGCGTCAGGGGGGACTTTGAGCGCGGAGCTGTTGTGCTGATCGCAGCCATGAACGGTTCTCCCCTGGCTAAGGGGCTGGTGAACTACACCAGCAAAGAGATGCTCAGTTTGTGCGGTCATCGATCGCAGAGCATCATCGACATCCTGGGCTACACTTACGGTGATGAGGCCGTTCACCGCGACAACATGGTATTGATGGAGTGACCCTCCGCTTGAAACGAGGAAGCCATGAGCCTCAATTTACAGGAAATCGGACTCAGGGCCAGGGCAGCCGCGCGCACTCTGGCATCCGTAGAGACACAGGTCAAGAACGCCGCTTTGCTGGCAATGGCCGAAGCCATTGATGCCCATCAGGATGCTATCCTGGCTGCCAATGCCGCTGATATCGCTGACGCCAGGGCGCAGGGGCTGACCCCGGCCATGATCGACCGGCTGGACCTGCACGGACGGCTGTCCGGCATCACCGCCGATCTGCGCCGCGTAGCCGAACTGCCCGATCCAGTCGGGCGCGAGACTGACTTCAGGACGCTGTCTAATGGCCTCCAGATTCGCAAACGGCGCGTGCCTGTTGGCGTCCTTGGCGTCATCTATGAGTCGCGCCCTAATGTGACCGTCGATGTCGCCTCGTTAGCCCTCAAGACAGGCAACGCCGTCATCCTGCGCGGCGGTTCTGAGACGCTGCGCAGTAATTCGGCCCTGGTTGAAGTTATCCGCGGCGCGCTTGCTGAGGCCGGTTTACCGCTGGACTGCGTGCAGTTCATCGACGATCCTGACCGCCGCTACGTGACCGAGCTGCTGCGGCTGAGTGATTACGTGGACATGATCATCCCGCGCGGCGGCAATAAGCTGCATACTCTGTGCCGCGAACAAAGCACTATCCCCGTCATCACCGGCGGTATCGGCATCTGCCACCTGTATGTGGATGAGACTGCCGATCTGCCCGCCGCCGTAAAGGTCATCCAGAACGCCAAAGTCCAGCGTCCCACAGTCTGTAACGCGCTGGATACCGTCCTTGTACAGGAGTCAATCGCAGCGGAATTCGTGCCCGCTGTTGTCCGGCGGCTGGCCGAGGATGGAGTCGAATTTCGCGCCGATGAGCGTGCCGCCGCTATCCTGGGGCCGCATGAGCAGGTGAAGCCGGCCGGTGATGAAGACTGGGATACCGAGTGGCTATCCCTAATCCTGGGGATTCGCGTTGTCCCGGATCTCGATACAGCTATCGCCCACATTCAGGCGCACAGCACCGCCCATTCCGACGGCATCCTCTCCACCGATCCGAAGGCTGTCGCGCACTTCCTGAATGAAGTTGATTCGGCGGTGGTGTATGTCAACGCCTCAACACGCTTCACTGACGGCGGCCAACTGGGCCTGGGCGCGGAGATCGCCATCAGCACGCAGAAGCTGCATGCGCGCGGCCCGATGGGCCTGGAGGAGCTGACAACCTACAAGTGGATCGTCATCGGCGACAATCACACCCGCCCCTGAACGGCAAATATCAGGAAACAAAAACCCCTCCGCTCGTGGAGGGGTTTCGTTTTCAAAGGGACCCGCCATGCCGTGTGCAGCCCGTTTTGAACCTGCTTTCGCAGGTGGGTATCGCACTGGCAGTGTCAGCCTTGGCCGAAGCCTAACGCTTATCCCGGCAGATGCAGACACCCCTCGTTGGGAGTGTTGGCTCAAAACTTGAGTGCGGCATCACGCGCACGGCAGGTTGGCCGTTTTATACCATGTTTGGCGGTCTCTGTAAAGGTTCTTTCGCTGTGTCACCCGAACAGCCGGGCGATCTCATCGCGCGGCGGACAGGGGAGCAGCTCACCATGCAGGAATACGCCGGGCGGGCCATCCATAACCCGGCCAAGCGTATGAACCAGGATACCGGCCTGCTGCAAAGCAGCGCGGACAGCCGGTTCGCTTTCCGGGCGGACAGTCAGCAGGAGGGCGCCTGAAGCAATAGCGCCGAGCGGATCTAATCCGTATAGATCGCACAATAACTGGCCTTCTGGCAGCACCGGCCAGGCTTCAATCGTAATCTCCAGCCGGTGGCCGCTGGCTTCTGAAAGCTCCCACAGCGCAGTTGCAACACCCCCTTCGGTGGGATCGTGCATACTGGTGACCCCGCCCGCGCCCATCGCAATTCGGGCGTCCCTGAGCACGCTAATTCCGGGATCGTAAAGGAAACCCGCTGCCCTGTCGAGGAAAGAAGACCCCAGCCGGCCTTCCAGTTCGCTCCTTTTCTCCCGTGCGATGATCGCCGTCGCTTCGATGGGGAACCCTTTGGTCAGCAAAATCACATCGCCCGGCACGGCCCCCGCTGTGCTCACCAGCCGGCTTTTCTCCACCTCGCCCAGCAGTGTGCCCATGACGATGGGCCGGGTCAGGCCATGTGTAATCTCGGTATGCCCCCCCACCAGGGCGATTTCCAGCGCCGCGCAGGCCGCCATGATCTGGTCGAAGATACGCCCGGCCATGGCAATATCAGCCTGCCCGGCCGGCAGCAGGACCGTCGCCAGAAACCAGCGCGGGGTAGCGCCCATAGTCGCCAGATCGTTGACGTTAACCTGCACGGCGTACCAGCCAATCTCGTCAGACGCAAAAGTGATCGGGTCCGCTTTGGCGACCAGATAGTACGCCCCCATATCGATTACGGCGGCATCTTCTCCGACACGAGGCCCGACCACGACGCGTGGCGCAGGGGGTATAGAACCGAGCAAAGAGGCTAACAATTCGCGCGGCAGCTTGCCCGGCAGCAGTTCATCTTCTGGCATCACGCCTGCCCTTCATCTGGCAATGGCACACTACAGGCTCGTCCTGCTCATTCACGCTTCTATTTTAACAACACTGAAAGGCACCGGCATTGTCCGGGGAATTCTTGCACAACGCTAATTGAGCCATCCGCCGCAGTGTGGTAAAATCGCCAGATGAATAGCGATGTGATGGTTGATGATGCTATGAGCAGAGCAACGGTGAGGGGTACTGGCAGCGGCCGGCAGAAGCGCGAAACGGGACATCCGGAAGTATCACTGGATCGCACCCGCTGGCAGCCCATCTTCGTGAGATATTTTTCCACCTGGCGCCCTCCAACGGACATATTTTACGCCGATAACCGTCTGGTTATTCTGATGGAAATTGCCGGGCTGCGTGAAAACGATTTTGAGGTCGTCCTGCACAGTCACCTGTTAACCGTAAGCGGCACGCGTCAGCAGATTGCTCAGATCTCCAACGGAGCTTACCAGCAGATGGAGATCCAGCGAGGCGTTTTTCGCGCCGAGATTCAGATACCGTGGAAGGTGCAACGCGATCAGGTGACGGCGCTTTATCGTGATGGCCTCCTGCGTATTGAACTTCCTCAGGCCGAGCCGCGGATGATCCGCCTGAGCATCAACCCTACGGACGAGAATCGGTACGACTGACTTATGGCCCGAAAGAAGAGTCTTCCTCCAGCGGATATCCAGGAACAACCGGACGTGCCGGTTGAGCCAGCCAGTACAGAACAGCCCATCGACATCAAGACCGAGACGCCTCTGGAGGAGACGAGGGACGACCTTCAGATTCCGGAGAGTCTGCCCATCCTGCCTCTGCGCGGCGTAGTGATGTACCCGCACACAGCTATCCCGCTGACAATAGGCCAGCCGCGCTCCGTCCGCCTGATCGACGATATTGCCGGCAAGGACCGCCTGATCGGGCTGGTCGCTGCGCACGACCCGGAAAATGAATCGCCCAACCCGGGCGAGATCTACGATGTAGGCACGGTGGCTACCGTGCACCGGCTGTTCCGCGCGCCCGACGGCACGATCCGGCTGCTGGTGCAGGGCCTTGCCCGGATCAGGATTGACGAATATACGGAGATCGAGCCTTACCTCGTCGCTCAGATCAGCCGCCACCCGGAACGCATCACCACGAACATCGAAGTTGAAGCCCTGGCGAGGACCGTGGTTGAGCAGTTCACCCGGCTGGCCGAGCTTGTCCCCAGCATCCCCGCTGAGCTGATCTCGTCCACGCTGAATATGGACGATCCGCTCAATCTGGCCTATGCTATCGCGACTTATATCCGGATGGACCTCAAAGACGGTCAGGAAGTGCTGGAAATCGACGACGTGAAGGATAAGTTCCGTCGATTGATGAACATCCTGAACAAGGAGCTGGAGGTCCTGGAGCTGGGCCGGGAGATCCAGTCGCAGGCACAGTCCGAGATGGAAAAGGTGCAGCGGGAGTATTTCCTGCGCGAACAGCTCAAGGCTATCCAGCGTGAGCTGGGCGAGGCAGATGAGCAGCAGGTCGAGATCGAAGAATTCCGGACCAGAATCGATGCGGCGGGCATGACCGAGGAGGCGGAAAAAGAAGCGCGCCGCGAGCTGGACCGGATGGCAAAATTGCCCACCGCTGCCGCTGAATACGGCGTCATCCGCACGTATCTGGACTGGCTGGTGAACCTCCCCTGGGATAAGCGTACCGATGACAATCTGGATATCGCCCACGCCCGCGAGGTGTTGGAAGCCGATCATTACGGCCTGGAGGATATCAAGGCCCGTATTCTGGAATACCTGGCCGTTCGCAAATTGCGAGCCGATCGGGCTGAGCAGTTCCAGCCTGTCACAGATATGGTTCATCGCGATCGTGAGGGCGCCATTTTGTGCTTCGTGGGGCCGCCCGGCGTGGGCAAGACATCGCTCGGCTCGTCTATAGCCCGGGCAATGGGCCGCAAGTTCATCCGCATGAGTCTGGGGGGCATCCGCGACGAAGCTGAAATTCGCGGCTTCCGGCGGACCTACATTGGCGCCATGCCCGGACGCATTATCCAGACGCTGCGGCGGGTGGAGAGCCGTAATCCGGTGGTGATGCTGGATGAGGTGGATAAGCTGGGCCGTGACTTCCGCGGCGATCCGGCTTCGGCCTTGCTGGAGGTCCTTGATCCGGAGCAGAATCACGAATTTCGCGACCATTATGTGGATGTCGCGTTCGATCTCTCTGAAGTCCTGTTCATCACGACGGCCAACGAGCTGGAGCCTATCCCCGGCCCGCTGCGCGATCGTATGGAAATCATCACGCTTAATGGCTATATCGAGCAGGAGAAAGTGCAGATTGCGCTGAGATATCTGGTGCCGCGCCAGATTCGCGAAAACGGCCTTCTGCCGGAAGAAGTGCGCTTCACTGAAGAATCCTTGCAGAAGATCATCCGGTATTACACGCGCGAAGCCGGCGTGCGCGAGCTGGAACGCCAGATCGGCCAGATTGCTCGCAAGATCGCTACCAGAGTGGCCGAGAACCCTAACCACGAGCAGGGTAACGGAGCGGGGCGGGTTATCGAAGAGAATGCTGTGCGCGAGCTGCTGGGCAAGCCGCAGTTCAACTACCAGATGGAGATCGAGGATCGGACCGACCAGCCGGGTGTCGCGACCGGCCTGGCCTTCACCCCGATGGGGGGTGATGTGCTCTTTGTCGAAGCGGCCAGCATGGCCGGCGGCAAAGGCTTTCAGTTGACCGGCCAACTCGGGGATGTGATGCAGGAAAGCGCCCGGGCTGCGCTGAGCTACATTCGATCGCGCGTGCAGAGTCTGGGCCTGCAGCCGGACTTTTTCGAGAAAAACGACATCCATCTCCACGTGCCGGCGGGCGCTGTCCCCAAGGACGGCCCTTCCGCCGGCGTGACAATGGCGACGGCGCTCGCTTCCCTGCTGACCGGGCGAGTTGTCCGGCCCAATATCGCCATGACTGGCGAGATTACCCTGCGCGGCAAAGTGCTGCCAGTTGGAGGGATCAAAGCCAAAGTTCTGGCCGCTCACCGCGGCGGCCTGGACACCGTGATCCTGCCCCGGCGCAACGAACAGGATCTCGACGATCTGCCGGAGGAAATACGGCAGTCCATGCATTTCATTCTGGTCAGCACCATTGATGAGGTTCTGGCAGCAGCGCTGCTCCCGGAGGCAGCGCCTGAACATTCACAGAAAAGCCCGGGTCGTACCAGGAAGACGAAGTAGCAGAACCAGGAGAGAAAAACCTTGCCCAAAGTGATGATTGTTGATGACGATCGAACGACCGTTTCGCTGCTGCAAACGCTGCTTTCGCTGGACGGCTTTGAGGTTATCCTGGTGGGCCGGGGTGGCGATACCCTGTCGCGCGCCCGCGAGACACGCCCTGATATCTTCCTGATCGACTATCACCTGGCCGATATGGACGGGCCGGAGGTTGTGCGCGCCCTGCGGGCCGACCCGGCCTTCACCAGCACGCCTATCGTGATGGCTTCTGGCATGAACGTGGAACGAGAAGCCCTGCAAGCTGGCGCTTCGCTGTTCCTGATCAAGCCGCTGGAGCCATCCGCACTGGCCCCTACCCTGAACAGTCTGCTGAAGTGAGCAGGCTGTACGCGGCCAACAGCGAAACGATCACAAACAAAACTTCGATGGAGAGAGAGGCCTAGTGGCCGCCAAACAAAAACCAAAACAAATGCACTGGTTCCTGATGGACCTGCATATTCACACCCCTGCTTCTAAGGACTTTCAGGATCGCGAGGCGACATACCTCGACATCCTGCATAAAGCAGAAGCCAGAAATCTGGACATTATCGCTTTTACCGACCACAACACTGTGGGCGGCTACCAGGCGATGATGGACGAAATTGAAAAGCTGAACTACCTCAAGGAGCTGGATCGCGCAACACCGGACGAATTACGCCTGCTGGCGGAGTACAGGCGGCTGCTGGATAAAATCCTGGTCCTGCCGGGCTTTGAATTTACCGCTACGTTCGGGTTTCATATCCTGGGTATCTTCTCCCCCAAGACGACAGTGCGCGAGCTGGAGCACATTTTGCTCAGCCTCAATGTGCCTGCCGAGGCCCTCAGCCAGGGCAGCTCGATTGTGGGCGCCTCCGCCGACGTGCTGACTGCCTACCGTCTGATTCATCAGGCCGGCGGGATTGTGATTGCCGCCCACGCCAATTCCAGTCACGGCGTGGCTATGCGCGGCTTCGATTTCGGCGGACAGACCAAAATCGCCTATACGCAGGACCCGCATCTGCACGCCCTGGAGCTTACCGATCTGGATCGGCGCGGGCGCGGCTCGTCGCAGCGCTTCTTCGACGGCAGCAAGCCGGAATATCCGCGCCGGATGCGCTGTATCCAGGGTTCCGATTCGCACCGCATCAACGCCGATCAGACCGCCGGCCGCAATCAGAATCTGGGCGTTGGGGATCGGGTCACTGAGGTGCTCCTGCCCCGCCTGGCGTTTGAGCCGCTGCTGGAAATGTTCGAAGGCAATGACTTCGCCCGCACCCGGCCCTATGTCATCAACCGCAAACCGTACGATTTCATTCAGGCGGCGCGCGATCAGGGTCCCAGCATTGTGCAGGCATTCCACGATAAAGTAACCCGCCGCGGCGGGCTGCTGTATGAGATTGTGGCCGATGTCTGCGCTATGGCCAATACCAATGGCGGCACGATTTATATCGGCGCCAGCCCGAACCCCAAACAGCCCCTCACCGGGATACAGGGGGCCGATAAGGTTATCCAGATGCTGCATGCCGAAATCGGGCAGCGGCTTACCCCACCCCTGAACGCGGAGATTGACGCCCAGCAGACGCAGGGCCAGACTATTGTGCGGATTCAGGTCCCCAAAGGGGACGACCCGCCTTACGCCATCGACGAAAATAAGATCTACGTGCGCGACGAAGCCGAAAGCACACTGGCCGTGCGCGATGAAATTGTCCGCCTGGTGCTGAGCCGCCATTCCGCCGAGCTGTCAACCGTCTCGCCCGCGCTGCAGGCCACATCCCCGCCGGCTGAGCCAGAGTCCCCCGCCCCGGCAGATGAAGCGCAACAGGACAGCATGGCGCCTAAAACGGGCGTCGAGGTGCTCGGCACGGAACAGCGCAACGGCAAGCAGTTCCATATGATGCGCGATCTGCGCAACGGCAATATCGTGAAAAACGTGACCCGCTCCTCGGCGCGGCGGCTGTGGCATTACGCTATCTCCGAAAAAGAGAGCAACCCGGTGGACGCCTCCAAAGTCACCTGGCACGATACCTACGGCCTCTGGAAGCGCCACAAACGCGGCGGCGCCGTGCGCTATGATCTGGTGCAGAAGACGCCGCAGGGCTTGCGCGTCTTTTATGGCGTCACCGAAGATGGGATGCACGGCCCCTGGCAGTCCTTCGTTGTGGATGAAGACGAAGACTGAGGCCAGGTTGTCACTCTGACTGCGGGCGGGAAGTTTCCCCGCCCGCAGTGTATATCCGCGCTGACGCAGCCAGAAAAGGCAAAGGCTATGCGCATCGCCATTCTCGTTATCAGCGATCGTAGTTTTCATGGAGAGCGGGAGGATTCCAGCGGCTCGCTGATTGCCGGGATGATCGCCCATGCGCTGCCTGACGCCACCATCGTTCAGACGGATATTGCGCCCGACGAACAGGATCAGATCAGCGCCCGATTGATTGCCTGGGCGGACGGCGGGGCGGCGGATATCATCCTGACCACCGGCGGGACGGGCTTCGCTCCGCGCGATATCACCCCGGAAGCGACGCGCTCTGTCATCGAGCGCGAGGCGCCGGGCCTGGCGGAGGCCATGCGCGCCGCCAGTCTGAGCAAGACACCCCATGCCATGCTCAGCCGGGGCGTCGCCGGCATCCGCGGGCGCACACTGATCGTCAACCTGCCGGGCAGCCCCAGAGCGGTCCGCGAGAATCTGGCTGTCATCCTGCCAGCCCTGCCCCACGCCGTCCAACTGTTACAGGACGCGCCAGATTCTGAGGCCGGACACGCGCATCAGTAGCGGCCTGTATTACGGATCACAGCGCGAACGCTATATGCTCCCGGGAGAAACTCGCCTTCTGGCGGGCAACCCTATCCTGACTCGTCAGCGGCCCAGGCAGCGATACTCTCCGGCAAGGCGGCCTGCGACTCCGCAGCGCTCTGCACGCGCTCGCGCC
>WBZO01001463.1_pt1 | contig 36838 bp, 33 predicted proteins | sample 5204261 | NCBI WGS metagenome assembly WBZO01 (sample SAMN12412400, study PRJNA552823) | activated sludge metagenome | isolation source: activated sludge from anammox sidestream of wastewater treatment plant... | place: USA: North Carolina | collected 2017-09
TATGAAGGCACCGATATCCAGCTTGAGCAGGAACAGTCGACCGTCGTCGAACTCGCTGATGGTTCCAGCGTCGCCCCGATTGAGGTTGATGCGCAAGTGCGAGCGCCAAATGTCAGGAGCAATTGCGCGCTGGCGCAGCGCGAACACCCCGCAAATCAAAGACATCCGAACGGTGCCCTCGGCAAGGCGAAGATGCCGTACAATACACGGGGAAGGGGCCGAAATTCGCGACCTGGTTCAAGAAGCGGATCGAGATGTGGTTCAATCGGGCTGGCTGGCCGGGTTCGAGGCTTCAATCGGAATTGTCGTGCGGGCCAGCGCGTCACCGAGAAGGTCGGCATGCTTTTTGCGGGTGTGCGGTATCGCGTAACTGCAACGCATGCAACGCGTATGCCGCGAATACTCTTTCAGCGCGGAACACTCTACTACGATAGCGCCGCAGGCGCAGGAGAAAGCGCAAGGCCCCGCCCACTGCATCATAGCGGACGCGAAACCCGCTCATCCGTCGTGGTGTCGTCCATTGATCGAATACCCAGGGGCAGTGGGATTGGGCAGAATTCGTGACCCGGATACACTTGCCAAGGGACGCTCAGCACCTCCGGTGGGACGCGCTTGAGCCTATCGTGATACATATGGAGACAGAGGCAGTAGTCCATCGGCAGTCGGCACGCAATGCGTAGCACTTCGGGGTCGAAGAAGGGTTCGACGAACTCGAATGGCACGAGGTCGATCAGTTTGAAGTGAAATGCGGGGAGCCGCCGCTGATCGTGCTCCATGCGAAACACATACAGCGTACGAGCCGGCTCGTCACAATGAATCTGATCGAGCTCCGCCATGAGGGAGGAGATTGGAAGAGCTTCGGCCCAGCGTGCGATCAAACCTCGCAGCAGCATGCCGCTGAGGTTGAATTTGATTGCATGAATGAAATGGTTCGCTGTGCCCGCCGCATCGCCGGCGTTCAGCAGCGAGGTGGCCTCCCGGGTCATCTTGGTGTGCCCGATCCCAAGGTTGCCACCGTTGCCGCTCCATAACTGTCGGGGTGTACTCGGCAGGTCGACGCGTAGTACTGCATTCTCGCTCAGCAATCGACAAAGTTGCCGGGAAGGACTGTTGCCTGATTTTTCTATCGGGCGCGGCGCGTGGTGATATGTGACGCCAAGCTTTTCTGCCACCATGCGGCCTAGTACATCGTCTTGCGAATTCGGCCAGGAAACATTGATTGTGTGCACGTCGAGGCCGAGGCACCGCGACTCCGCGGTGACGCCGCGTGAATCCAACCCGCCGCTTACTTCAGAAAAGACTGCCTTGCGTCGCCCCGCGCGCAGTGCCACTGCATTGCCAAATTCGGTGTGCAGGGCATCGACCGTGGCGTCGATGTCCGGCGTAACTCGAGTGCAGGCATCGCGGCCAAATCTCCAGTAGCGATCGTGGATTTCCAGGCCATTCCCGAAGCGCAGCAACGTGCCGCCTCGCAAGCACCGTACTTTCCGGTAACGCGTTCGCTCGCCGAGTGGGACGCCGAATCTGGCAGTCTCGAACACACCGCGCAAGTCAACCGTGAGCCTGATGCCGGGAAGCGACTTGATCAGGCGAATTGCGCCGGAGAAGACGAGCACGTTGTCGGCACGGCGGATGTAGAGTGAGCGCACGCCCACGCGGTCGACGGCCAGGATGAGGCTCCCGTCGACGCGGTCGTAGCGAACGAGGTTGAACTAGCCCCGCGAGCCGAGAAGGATGGGGCGCAGCCCCGCAAAAGTGGCCAAGGCGATGGTCGCCATGTCATCGGCCCTATCTCGTGTCGCACCGTCACTGGTAAACATTCCATCGCCCGAAAGCGCCGTGACATGGCGATCGTAGACCGACCAGCCCGGACTGTCGAAGGCATTGATGTCCAGCTTGAGAGCGAAGAGCCGTCCATCGTCGAATTCGGCAATGGTCCCGGAATCACCGCGGATCAGATGGGCGCGCAGGTGCGAGCGCCGGCTGTCCGGGAGAGCCGTGCGCGCGTGCAGGGCATAGATACCGCAAGCCAACAATATCCGCTGTCTTCTCCCCCAAGGGGTTGTCGAAATGAAGATCAGGCGCCGGGCGCTACGATACACAGGGGCTGCGCGTGGCGCACCCGGCTTGCCCAAGCATATCGCGCTTGATCAGCTCGGCTACGTGATCGAGCGGGTCCAGGAGGGCGGCGTCCCGATTGGCAAAGTCCCCGGACCGAGTACTCGACAGGAGATGCAACTCCGCGCACCCCAGCCGCCAGTAGTCGACCTTGTGGGCGCATAACGCATGAGCAAGACGGCGCTGTGCCGCCACTGGGTCGCAGTTCTTCTTCAACGCATGAATCGTGTCATGCACGACCTGCTGCTCTTCGTCGTTGGGCAAGCGAACGTGCCCCGCGAGCTGCGGTCAGTGGCGTGCGCTCTCGAAAAAACCGAGCCTGCGTGTACCGTTCGTGCAGAGCAAGAGGATGTTGCCCTGGCGCCCGAGCGCCGCATCGATGGCTATGTCCACGAGGGACATGTGCGGTTTACGCACTTCTGCGGGCAATCGGGGGGCGATGCGATGGATCGCATAGCAGCAGAAGAGAATATGGTCTGCGCCCAGAGCTGCAGGTTGCGCGTAGCTTCGATTGCACGCGCGAGGATCTCCTCCACTTCACCACGCAGGAAGTGTTTGGTACGGTCTGGAAAGGTCGGATCGGACAACAACAGTATCCGCGGTGTTTCCTGTTCCGGAACACCCCGACACGACCGATAAATAGTCGCGAGAAATCGCGATGAGGCGAGGGGCCCTAGACCTCTGACGATACCGACGACCTCGCGCATCAGGCTCGCCGATCCGCGGCTGCCTGACTGACCAGGGTGACGTGGCAATAGTTCATCAGGCTTTCTCGCTCCCCGAGGAGCGCCAATGATCGTCGCGCTAATATGGCGCAGTCCGGCTACACAAATTGTCGACATAATCTCGGGAGCAATCCCAGTACACCCAAGTAGCTGGATTCGGCATACGGGCGCGATGATCTTTGCGTTCTGGCAGGCGGTTCGCGAAACTGGACGAATACTGACGCACAAGGCGGCATATGAGCCAGGAATTCTGGCGCGATCGCAAGGTTTTCGTCACCGGCCACACAGGCTTCAAGGGCAGTTGGCTGTGCCTCTGGCTGCATCGCCTCGGGGCGCGGGTGCAGGGTTATTCGCTGCCTCCTCCCACCGAGCCCAGCCTCTTCGAGCGGGCCCGTGTCGGCGAGATCATCGAGTCGACGCTTGGCGACATCCGCGAGTCGCGCCGGCTGGCTGAGATCATGCGCGAGTTTGCGCCCGACATCGTATTGCATCTGGCAGCCAGGTCCGTGGTGCTCGATGCCTACGACGACCCGATCGAGACCTATTCGACCAACGTGGTCGGAACCGCCAGCGTTCTCGACGCGGTCCGGCGCCTGACCGGGAAGTGCGCCGTGGTCAATGTCACCACGGACAAGGTCTACGAGAACCGCGGCTGGGTGTGGGGTTACCGCGAGGACGATACGCTCGGCGGCCGCGATCCTTACTCGAACAGCAAGGCGTGCGCAGAGCTCGTCGCGCACGCGTTCACGGAATCCTGGTTCCGCGATCCGGGCCCGTCGGGGCGACTGGTCGGGCTCGTGAGCGCGCGCGCCGGCAACGTGATCGGTGGCGGCGACTGGACACCGCACCAGCTGATACCGGACGCGATCGCCGCGTTCTCCCGCGGGCAACCCGTCGTCCTGCGCAACCCCACGGCTACCCGCCCATGGCAGCATGTACTCGACTGCCTGGGTGGCTACCTCACCTTGGCCGAAGCGCTCTATCGCGAACCCGCCGTCTTTGCTGGTGGCTGGAATTTCGGACCGTCAGATGCCGACATGCAGCCGGTGTCGAGCGTGGTCGAGCAGCTCGCGGCACCCTGGGGCGTTCAGCCAGCCTGGGTGCAGGATACGGCGACGTGGCCGCACGAGGCGATGGAGCTGCGCCTGAACTCGCAGAAGGCACACCGCAAGCTCGCCTGGAGTGGTCGACTGCCGCTGGCCACGGCGCTCGCCTGGACGTCGACCTGGTTTCGCGCGCATCTTGCAGGGGACGACGCGCGTGGCTTGTGCGAGTCGCAGATCGATGCCTATCTGAACCTGGAGGCACCATGAAGCGCAGGGAGTTTCTTTTGGGATCCGCCGGGGCCCTCGTGCCGCTCCTGGGTCGTGCACAAAGGCCCTGTCCACCTCCCTCGACGGCGGCACTTGGTGGCAGTTCGGTCACGACTGCGTGCCGGGCCGGCGCCTACGCCACCGATTTTCCCCTCGCCGAGAACCCGTTGTCGGAAGGTGGCCGATGGGTGTGCGGCAAGGCGGCAGGGATCGACTGGAACAACCCGCAGGTACTGTCTGGCAGGGCGTGTGCTTCGGTACGTTCGGGCGCGACGGGCAGTCGCTACGATGACAGCATCGCGCACCTGAACGCGAGCTTTGGCGCGTTTACGGCCAATCAGTACGCGCAGGGAACCGTGTATCGCGCGCCCGGCTATTCGCCTGCGGGCTCGAAGCACGAAATCGAACTGCTGCTGCGGTTCCAGATCACGGCGCACAACGCGCGAGGCTACGAGGTCCTGTGGGGGCACGACGGCGACTTCGCGATCGTCCGATGGAATGGGCCGCTCGGTGACTATACGGATCTCGGGTTCAACGGCCCTGGCCCCGGGGTCGCCGTCGATGGCGACGTGCTGCGGGCGGAAATCACCGGCAATCTCATCACGGTCTACAAGAACGGCCTGATGGTGGGCGCGAGCCCCCCCAATTCGACGTGGACAGAAGGTCAGCCGGGGATCGGCTTTTGGCCAGTCGACTCGTCGACGCCGGCCAGTTACGGCTGGAAGCACTATGAGGCCGGGAGCGTGTAGCCACCACGCATCGAGCGGATGAACTGGCCGACCGCCAGCAGGTGGCGCCGCGAGATCAACGCCAAGGCGACGAAGTAGAGTATCGCACCGCCCGCACTCAGGGCCGCGAGCGCAAGGATGTCGGGCAATGCGCTGGCGACGCCCCGCAAGGCAGCGACGCCTGCGTACATGATGCCCGCGGCAGCCGCTGGCGCGAGGCACTCGGACGACAGGTCTCTGGCCCGGAGCCCGATGAATCGTACGACAGCCGGTACCGTGAATGAGTACGCAACAGGTACCGTGACCAGCCATGCGACGCACAGCCCGATGACCCCCCAGTGCGCACCGACGTAAAAGCCCGCAGGCAGCAGCACAAAGTTGATGATCGTGTTGCGCAAATCGAGCGTGCGATTGCCGAGCGCGAGCGAAGTCGTGTAGAGGAGCGTACACGCCATGCGCACCGGCACGATGAGCGGCAGGATCGCGAGTGCCGGCACGATTGCTTCCCATTTGTGCCCGAACAGCACGTGCACGAGCTCGCCCGCCACGGCCGAGATGCCCCAGAGCGCAGGAAACGCCATCGTGGAAACGAGGCCGATCGACTTCAGGAGGTTCAGCCTTACGCGCGGCAGGTCATCCTGCTGGCGCGCCACGGCCGGGAGCAGGATCTGGTTGATCGTTCCCATCACCTTCGCCATCGGCAGCGTGGCGAGCTGCAATGCGACGGCGTACTGGCCGATCTCGGTGGTCGAGAGGAAAGCGCTACCGATCATCACATCCGATTGCACGAGCGCAATGTAGCTCACTCGGTTGCCGACGAGCGTGAGGCCGAATTTGACTCCGAGGCCCAGCAGTGCCAGCAGCAGCGTCACGCCGATGTTGATGACGCCGACGAGCACCTCGATCGTCGCCAGCGGCTTGAAGTTCAGCTCGCGCGTCCACAGTCCGCCCGGAACGATGGCAAAGGCCGAGATCATGATCTGCAGCGATGCAACGGCCACGGGCCAGGTCAGCTTTGGCTCGCGAAACAGGAACGCGACAAGTGGCGACGCCGCTGCCACGAGCAACGTGACACCGGCGCTGAACAGCAACGACACACCGTAGATCTTGCGCACGTCTTCGCGGGCGAGGTCCCCCCAGCGCACGATCGCGGCCTCGAGTCCGAGCTCGGCGACCGCGCTGCCGATGGCGCAGACGACCGCCACCTTGGCCATGAGACCATAGTCTTCGGGCGACAACAGCCTCACGACCAGCAGTGTGCCCGCCCAGCTGACGACCTGGACCGCGAGCTTCGCCGCGGTCGCCCACTTCAGGGCCGAAATCGCCCGGCGTTCAATCGACATGGTCGGTCACCGGGCCCGGCTGCGATCGCCGCAGCCAAAGCGCCCGCCAGAACAGGGGTTCGTACTGCGCGTTGAACAGCTGCCGCTCACCGGAAAAATGCACGCCTCGCAGCAGGTATGCCGGAGTCTTCATCGTGCGCATCTCGCCGCTCACGATGTCGATGAGCATGCGGATCTCGGACTGCACGCAATGGCGGTGACCGCAATGCTTCAGCATATCCGGCTCGAATCCCAGGCCGCGGTGTATGAGACGATCGTCGAGTGTCGCGCGGATCTCGCCCGGCGACCGGACGATGACCTGATCGCCCGGTGCCAGAGGTATTGCGGGAGACGCATGGCCGGTGTCCCGGAAGGGTTCGAAGGCGGGGAACCCGATGCCACCGCGATGGTGCTGCAGTTCGTTGAAAAAGTGCGTCAGCCAGCCGGTGACGAATGCAGCCGGCGCCACATTGCCGGCAATCAACGGTCTCCAGATGTCGACCAGGCTCCATTTCGGCAATGGCTGCGATGCGGTATTGAGGCGGGTCAGCTGGCACGCATACAGGGGCGGCCTCGTACCGTGCTCCAGGACGGCGGTATTGTCCGCTGCCACCGGTTCGCCTGACGAGGCAGGCATCGTCGCGAACGCCTCGTCGGGCTCGACGCGTCGCAACCAGTCTGCCTTCCAGATCGTGTGACACGCCGCCTCGCAGCCACCGTGGCTCGCGCCATCGCAGGCGGTCCCGACCAGCAGCACGCTGCCCTGCATGTGCCGCATCCGCCGGGACTTGCGGTAGTCGAACAGACGGTGCATGCCGCGGAAAACGCGCGCGCGCCGGCCGCACATTGCCAGCATTTCCGGCATGAACGGCAGCCCATCGAGACAACCCTGCGCGTCGAGCGTGCTGCGGACCTCGGCCCAGGGTCTGACCTCGACAAGGTCGCCCACGATGAGGTCGTGTCCCAGGGTGCGCCGTGCCATCCAGCGTCGCCATCGTGTCCTGCGGCGTACGGGCGCGTGCTCGATGGCGTCGGGGTCACGCGAGGCGTTCAGTGCGAGGAACAGGTCGCGCCGCCCGCGAAGGCTGCCGTGGTATCGCGCGAGCACCACGAGACAGGCGGCGACTAGTACCGCGCTGAGCGTCGCCGCGCCTGCGGCGAGCGCGCCGAGCAGCGGTCCTGCGGGGTTCGGCACGGACAGGAAGGCGAGCGCGGCCGCGATCAGACTGGCGGCGAGGAGCACGATGCTGAGGGCGGTGCTCTTGAGGTAGCTCTTGCGTGCCGCGGACATGCCGGGTCGCTAGAACGTGTACTCGTCCGAGAGCCGGAGCCCGCGGCGTACTGCCTGCGTGAGATCGCGCGCGAGGTGCGCTCGCTGCCAGAGCGTGGAGCGCATCAGCAGTGCACCGATCCGCAGCTTGTCACGCACGGCCATGGGTGTGGACAGCAGTGCGCGCCCGTGCTCGTACGACCACTTCCAGTGCGGAAATGACATTCCGGTGCGCGCGTTGGGTTCCACCCACTTGCGCATTTCCTTGACCGTCTTTACGCGGGAGATGGAACCGCGATGAAAACGCCGCAGCAACGCGGGCTCGACGAGCTGGAACACCTGTCCCCTGAGCGCCAGTTCCCAGATGAAGACCGGGTCCCAGCCAATGTAATTGGGGCCCGTGCGCATGCGCCTGAGCGACGGGGCGCGCAGCAGCCCGTATGCAATGACGTGCTGATAGTTGGCGAGGAGAATCTGGCGCGCCCGCTGGCGGACATCGGCCGACTCGAGGTTCAGTGTGCGCTCCATCGTGCGAATGATCACGCCTTCTTCGTCAATGTTCTTCGTCGCCGGCATGACTGCTTCGATCTCGGGGCGTCCGTCAAGCACACCGACCATGGCGGCGAGAAGGCCGGGCTCCATGATGTCGTCCGCGCCCGCCCAGCGAAAATACGCCGTCGTGCCCGTGACAGGCTCCATGACCCGGCGGTGGTTCCAGAGAATGCCGTGGTTGACCGGTGATCGCAGGTAGGTCACCCGGTCATCACGGCTCGCGTAGCGCGTGCAGATGTCCTGCGTGCCATCGGTCGAGCCGTTGTCGGAGATCACGAGTTCGAAGTCCCCAAACGATTGCGCCAGGTGGCTCTCGATGGCGGCCTCGAGGTACTTCTCGCCGTTGTAGACCGGCAAGCCGACGATGACCTTGCGCTGGCTCATAGGTTCATCTCATACAGGGGTACGGCGAAGCGACGCGAGCAGCAGCTTTCTCGAATAGGGCAGGTAGGCCTTCAATCCGCCGGGGGATTGCATCGACTGCCAATGCAGGCGCCATGCCTCGCGCAGGTTGCCGAGGCGCGCGTGCTGCCATGACGCATTGTGGCACTCGATTCCGTAACGGCGACGCATTGCGGAAAAGTAAGGCGTATCGGCGTAGCTCACATTCAAGCGCCTCCAGACTTCCGGTGCTGCGAGGCTGTGTTCGATACTCTTCGACAGCGACCCGGGCGTATCGCCGTAATAGCGATACATGGGCTCGTGCAGATATCCTGTCTGATAGCGACGGGCCAGCAGCAGTGCCATCATTGTCCATTCCAGGTGGCGTTGTTCGGTGCTGAGCAATGCAAGGTCGATCTTGCCTGTCCTCAACGTCAGGGAACAGGCGCTCCAACCGACTTGCATCATGCGTTCAACGAGATCATAGCGATCGTCTGCAGGCGGGAATACCGGAGTACTGTCCAAGCCGGTGACCCGAAAGCCATTCGTGACGAGAACGTCGGCGCCGGGGTGCTCGCGAAACCAGGCGATTTTCCTGCCCAACGTGTCAGGCAACAACTCGTCGTCGTCGTCGAGGAACCCCAGGAGTTCACTGTTGGCCATCTCAGCGCCGACTCGCCGGGCCAGCGGATGCGACCCGGATCGGATGCGAACCACTCGCGTGTCCGGACGGGCTGCAAGCCAGTCGAGCATTGCAGGGCTCACATGCGGGCCGTTCGCTACGACGACTATCGCGTACCCTTGATCGCCGGCAGCAGTGCGTATGGATTCACACGCGCGCCTAAGGAGATCAGCTCGCTGGTCATTACATAGCGATGCGATGACGATCGTGATCGGGCTGGTCGTCTCGCTCATGCCGCACGGGAGACGGAGGTAAGTGCCGCCTCGGCGGCGCGCTCACCGCTGATGAAGCTCTCGTCGGTCCACATGTAACCCCAGTCGCCGTAACGACCGCAGTACTTGATCCCGACGTCGTCGAGGTAGCCGTGTACGGTCGCGAGCGCGGCACTGCGATCGAGGTCGAAGATGACATTGGCGTGCCGGACGATCTTGGCGCCGCGGAACAGGATCCTGTCGCTGTCGCGGACGATTCCGCAGCGATGCAGGTCAGCAATGACCTGGTCGATGATGGCTTCGGGCGACTGGGTCAGGGGGCGATACTTGTCCGAGAAGTACACCTCCGCCTGGATGCTGCCGCAGCCGGGCGGTGCGTTCGTCGCCGACAGCATGTGCGGGAAGCTGAGGCGCGTAAAGCAGATGTCCTCGTCGTAGATGTAGGTGATCTGCCCCTCCGACAGGTCCGCGCGGTCCAGCCCCACGTTGACGAGCACGCAGGTGGAGCACGCGAGGCGCTTCGCCGCGGCGATCACGTCTGCCGGCACTCCGGCAATCATCGGAATCAGGACAGGCAGCGGAATGGAGGAGACCAATGCACCGTAGCCGATGGATTGACCGTTCGAGAATCGCAGCGCTCGCGCCGCGGGATCGACCGCCACGACCTGGTGCTGAAGGCGAATGTCGGCCAACCCTGGAAATGGCGCGAGGTAGGACAGGAATCCGCCGGCCTTCGGATAGCGGAAATGCGTGATGTAGTGGACTTCGGGGGCCCAGGGGGCGAGGGCCCCGCGCAGCAGTTCTTCGAGGCTCGGCCGGTACATCCGCGGCCCGAGCCAGTCGGTGCTCATATTGCTCGCCGTGGTCAGGTGGTACTTGCGCGTGTATTGCATCGGGAACAGTTCGGCGAACCTGCGCCCGTAGCTCGCAATCAACCACTCCTCGTAGTTGGCGATCCGGGGCTCCTGCTGGTCGTGCACCTTCACGAAGTCAGCGATGATCTCGACGATCAGGTCTTTCGGCAGGCCGTTCAAGTGCAGTTGTACCGGGTGGGTGAGGCGCAGGCCCCGCCAGTAATTGTCGAGCTTGACCTGCAGCGCCTCGAATTCCTGGTTGACGAAACGCGCCAGCAACTCCTGGATGCGCGGATCCTTGGTGAAGGAAATGTGCGGCCCCAGGTCGAACAGGAAGCCGCTCGCTTCGTCCCGGAAAGACGCCGTGTGCCCGCCAAAATAGCCGTTCTGGTCGTATACGACAGGGCGCACGCCTGCGGCGCTCAGACGATGTGCGGCGCCAAAGCCGGCCATTCCCGTGCCGATGACGACGATATTGGACATGGGGTACCTGTAACGCTTCAGCGAGCTGCCGCGACGCGCCGCATATCCTGCGTGGGGCCGAGACCCGACGCGCCATCCATCGGCCAGCGGCGCATCTGTTCCAGCCACAGTTCGTTGCTCAGGCGCGGGGCCGGCATCTCGACATCGTTGAACGAAATGGCATCGTCCTTGCGTACGGCATGTCGCAGCACGCAACCCTCCGACAGCGCGATCGGCAGTGCGTTCATCTCCCGTGCCGCCGCGTGACTGTCGATCAGGCCGTAGCTCGTGAATCCACCGATGCCGTCGAGACGCTCGCCGGCCCGCAGGTCGCGCTTCGCCACAGTGACCACCTCACAGGAAGGTCCCGCCAGGGGTGCGACGGTCGGATCGGCATGCAGTACCGCACGCGCGATCGTCGAGGGAAGCTGGATATGGGGCAGGTGATAAGGCGTGTAGAAAACGTAGAAGGGCCCGTCGCCGAGCTTGTAGTACGCCAGCTGCGTGCGCTTTAGCGGGTTTTCCTCGTGGACGACGACGAAGCCGCCGGTGTGCGGAGAGGCACCGACGGAGTAATCGACGATGCCACCCCGCAGCATGGGCTCAGGGGGCAGCAACCTGGCCAGTTCGCGAACGTACTGGCAGGCGGGGCCGCACATGCCGCGCTTGGCGACGCTGAAGCCCGTCGCGTTGGCGAGTACGGTCGTCTCCATGGATAACTTGGTCGAGTCGGCGAACGACGTGACCTTGCGCACATCCTGGTCGTGCGTTTTCGCGAATGCCGCCTGCGTGTCGGGGTTGCGGTAGTAGTCGACCATGCCCTTGATGTTGCCCGCGGCGACCGGCCGCAGACCGACCGACTGGCAATAGCGGACCAGCGTCATTGCAACGCCCGGCTCGTCGCCGTCGGTGTGCGTCAGCACGACGCCGGCCTCGTCGGCACGGGCCTTCAGGATCGGGCCGATCAGCGAGTCGAGCTCGGCATTGACCATCACGACAGGCTTGCGGTGCGCAAAGGCGTCGAGCACGACACCTGCACCAAAATCGACGCTGCCGGTCACCTCGACCACGATGTCGATCGCGCCGGATCGGGTGAGTACGGCAGGGTCATCTGTGAGGACGGTCCGGCCGCGCGCGATCGCCGCGTCGGCCTTTGCCGCCGTTTCAGCGGTGTCCCAGTGGCCGATCGCGGCCTCGCGCAACGCGCGCTCGGCGTGCGCCGGTGTGCGATTGGCAATGCCTGCAAGTCGAATTCCGGGTACGGGTGTGCCGAGCTGCAGCGCAATCGCTCGACCAGTCGCACCTGCTCCCACAACGCCGACCCGGATCGGGCGGCCCGCGGCTTCGCGCGCCTGAAGAAGGTGGTATACGGATTGGCTCGTGGGCGCCGTCGTTCTGTCGCTCGTGATCATCGTGATCTCCTTGCCCCTGGCACCGGCTACGAACCCATCATTGCCCAACCACGATCCTGGTCGGAAATCGCGGTGGCCGGCATCGGCCAGTCTATGCCGAACGCCGGATCATCGTGGCGCACGCCGGTGGCATGCGCAGGCGAGAATGCGGCGGAGGCCATGTAGTGGAATTCCGTGTCGTCCTCGAGGGACTGGCAGCCGTGCGCGCAACCTTCCGGGATGAAAAGCATGTGCCCGTTGTCGGCACTCAGCACGGCGCCGTACCACGCGCGAAAGCTGGGCGAACCCGGACGCAGATCGAGAACGACATCGAACATGGAACCCCGGATGCAGCGCACGAGCTTCGCCTCGAGGGCGGGAGATGTTTGATAGTGCATGCCGCGGATCGTTCCCCGAAGGCGACTGAGACCCATGTTTGCCTGCACCGGTGTGAAGTCGATCGCGTTCTGGGCAAATTCGCGTGCGCACCAAGCGCGCATGAACCGGCCGCGGAAGTCTGTGTGTGGGCTCGGCTCGATGAGCCATGCGCCCTCGACGGGACAGCGGGTGTATTTCATTCGCAGCGACTATACATATTCGGGCCTGTGTCACAGCCCGTGTCATTATAGGCCCTATGATGTTGCGTCAATGTCCGTCGCTGTGTCCCGGAAGGGGGAGACATGAAGGTCGTGCTGTTCTGTGGCGGCTTGGGTACGAGGCTGCGCGAGCATTCCGATACGATTCCAAAGCCGCTCGCCCCGATCGGCTACCGCCCCATCATCTGGCACCTGATGCGCTACTACGCGCACTACGGGCACACGGAGTTCATCCTGTGCCTCGGCTACCGGGGCGATCTGATACGCGAGTATTTCCTCAATTACAACGAGGCGATGTCGAATGACTTCACGTTGCACGCCAAGGGGCGTGAGGTCACGCTGCACGAGCGGGACATCGACGACTGGCGGATCACCTTCGTCGATACGGGCCTGCACAGCAATATCGGGCAGCGATTGCTGCGCGTTCGCAAGTACATCGGCGACGATTCGGTGTTCCTGGCGAACTATGCGGATGGCCTCTCCGACCTGCCCCTCGATGACCATGTCGGCCGCCTGCTCGCCCAGCCAGACCTCACGGGCAGTTTCGCCGCCGTGCCGAGTGCGCAGAGTTTTCACGTGGTAAATGCCGATGATCGCGGCATCGTGACCCGGCTGGGTGCAATGCCCGATCAGCGCTTGCTGATCAACGGCGGATTTTTCGTCTTTCGCAACGGGATCTTCGACTACATCAACGAAGGCGAGGAACTGGTCGAGGAACCATTCGCGCGACTGATTGCGGCGCGCAAGCTGGGCGCGTACCCGTGGAACGGCTTCTGGCAGTGCATGGACACGTTCAAGGACAAGATCAGCTTCGACCGGATGGAGGCGCGCGGAGAGTGCCCCTGGATGATCTGGCAGCGTCACCCTGCCAACGGGCCTGTCGAGCGGAGATAGGAGCGCAGATGCTCGAACTGTTCGGCAACCTGCCGAGATCGTCCAGAGTCCGAATCCTGTGCTTTGGCGCGCATTGCGACGATATCGAAATCGGCTGCGCGGGCGCGCTGCAGTCGCTTCTGCAGCGGCGACCCTCGGCATGCGTCGATTGGGTGATCCTGAGCGGTTCGGATCGCCGCCGCCAGGAAGCGGACAAGTCGATGCGCCGATTGATTGGCGCGCGCCATCGTGGGGTGCTCGAGTTCGGTGAATTTCCGGACGGCTCGTTTCCTGCGCACTACGGCGCAATCAAGGCGTTCTTCGAGGCATTGAAAGCTCGTCCATCGCCCGATCTCATCTTCTGCCACGAGCGTGCGGATCGCCATCAAGATCACCGGATCGTGAACGAGATGGTTTGGAGTACCTTTCGCGATCACCTGGTGCTCGAGTATGAAGTGCCGAAATGGGATGGAAATCTGTTCGAGCCCAATGTCTATGTCCCGGTCACGCGAGCCCAGCTGGACCGGAAAGTGAGGCATCTGCTGGCAGCCTACGCGAGCCAGCGAAGCCGCGACTGGTTTACCGCGGAAACATTCACGGGACTGGCGCGCATGCGGGGCATCGAGTGCCGTGCGCCCAGTGGGTTCGCCGAGGCATTTCACGTAAGAAAGGCAAGGTTGGCCGCTGTCTAGCCTCCACGTGGCAACCCGCTTTCGCCACGATGCGGAAAACATTATCTTCTTCTCTGTCACGGGGGCGGACAGGTCCGAGAATAAGTCATGAAGGGAATCGTTCTGGCGGGTGGCCTTGGCACGCGCCTAAATCCACTGACCGAGATCACGAACAAGCATTTGTTGCCGGTCGGCCGGGAGCCGATGATCTGGCACCCGGTGCGACAACTGGTCGGTGCGCGTGTGACCGACATCATGGTGATCACGTCCACGCATCACATGGGATCTATCGTCAATTCGCTCGGATCCGGTCGGCGATTCGGCTGCGAGTTCACGTACCGCGTGCAGGAAGAGGCGGGCGGCATTGCCCATGCATTGCGCCTCGCGCGGAATTTCGCGGCGGACGACTCCAGCATCGTGATGCTCGGCGACAATATCTTCGAACACTCGATCGCGCCGTTCGTCGACGCGTTTCGCGTGCAGGAACGCGGTGCGCGGGTGATGCTCAAGGAAGTGGGCGACCCGGAACGCTTCGGCGTCGCGGCGCTCGACGAGAAGCTGATCCTCGAGATCGAGGAAAAGCCGAAGGCACCCAAGAGCAATCACGCGGTAGTCGGCTGTTACGCCTACGACGAGCGGGTATTCGACATCATCGACGGCATCGAGCCCTCGGCGCGCGGTGAGCTCGAGATCACTGCCGTCAACAACCGCTATATTGCGCGCGGTGAGCTGCAATACAGCTTTGTGAGCGGGCGCTGGACCGATGCCGGCACGTTCGAATCACTGCAGCAGGCGAATGAGCTCCTGCTGTCGAACAGCAACTCGATACTCGCATGAGCACGTGGCTCGTCACGGGGGCGGCCGGTTTCATCGGGGCAAACTTTGTGCGCCTCGCGTCCGCGAGCGTCGAGGCGCGACTCGTCGTGCTCGATGCATTGACCTATGCAGGCAATCTCGAAAACATCGCGGACCTCGTGGAGGCCGGCAAGATCGAGTTTCATCGCGGCGACATCTGCGATATCGATCTGGTCAATGAGCTGTTCGATCGCCATCGCTTCGATCGCGTCGTGCACTTTGCCGCCGAGAGCCATGTCGACCGCTCGATTCTCGGTGCCGAGCCGTTCATCCGTACCAACATCCAGGGGACCGCGGTGTTGCTCGCGGCCGCACGCGCGAGCTGGCAGGACCGGCAGGGCAAGCCCCTGTTCCTGCATGTATCGACCGACGAGGTCTTCGGGTCGCTCGAGTCCGACGATCCGCCGTTCACGGAGGACAGTCCGTATCGGCCGAACAGCCCGTACTCCGCCTCCAAGGCGGCAGCCGATCACCTCGTGAGGGCTTGGCATCACACGTACGGGTTGCCGACGATCATCAGCAACTGCTCGAACAACTATGGGCCCTGGCAGTTCCCGGAGAAGCTCATCCCGTTGATGATCCTGAACGCGTTCGATGGGCGCGAGCTGCCCGTTTACGGTGACGGCAGGCAGGTGCGCGACTGGCTGCACGTCGAGGACCATTGCCGCGCGCTGCTCGCCATGCTCGCGGGCGGCCAGGCGGGGCGCACCTATGTCGTCGGCGGTGCCTGTGAGCGCACGAACCTCGACATCGTGCAGCGAATTGCGCTGGAGGCGGACGCGCTGCTCCGCCGCTCGCCCGGTTCGGCGGCAAAACTCATTCGCCACGTCGCGGACCGGCCCGGGCACGACCGGCGCTACGCGATGAACGCGATGGCGCTGCAGCGTGAGCTCGGCTGGCGCCCGCGACACGATCTCGAGTCGGCCCTGCCTGCGGTTGTCCGCTGGTACTGGGAAAACCGGGCGTGGGCGGACAGAATACGGTCCGGGGCCTACGTCGAATACTACGAGCAACAGTACGGAGTGCGCGCGTGAGCTCGCTGTCGGTCGTGATCCCGGTCTACCGCGCACAGCAGACGCTGCCCGAGCTGCACCGGCAGCTCGTGTCGGCGCTCGAGCCGCTGGCAAGCGCATTCGAAATCATCTACGTGGAGGACTGTGGGGGCGATGGGTCGTGGTCGCTCATTGCAGCGTTTGCCGCAGCCGACCCGCGCGTGCGCGGCATCCGCATGAACCGCAACTTTGGCCAGCACAATGCGCTCCTCTGCGGCATCCGGGCGGCGAAGTGTGACCTGATCGTCACGATGGACGATGACCTGCAGCATCCTGTCGAGGAAATGCCGCGTCTGCTCGCGGCGCTGACCGACGATGTCGATGTTGTTTACGGCTTTCCGGAGCGTGAGCGGCATGGCCTGATGCGGCGCCTCGCGTCGCAGCTGACCAAGCTCGCACTGGCGAGCGCCATGGGAGCGGAGACCGCACGTCATGTCAGCGCGTTTCGCGCCTTTCGTACGCATCTGCGCGAGGGCTTCCGGGATTACCGCAGCCCATCCGTGTCGATCGATGTCCTGCTGACCTGGGCGACGACGCGCTTCGCGACCGTGCGTGTGGCGCACCGGCCGCGCGCTGCCGGGGAGTCCGGCTACACGCTGGGTGCCCTGGTACGACATGGCGTCAACCTCATGACCGGGTTCAGTACGCTGCCGCTGCAGATTGCGAGCGTCGTCGGTTTCGGTTTCGTGCTGGTCGGCATCGGGACGATGGTTTACGTGCTCGTCAACTATTTCGTTCACGGTTCGACGGTTCCGGGCTTTCCGTTCCTGGCGTCGATCGTGACGATTTTCTCCGGCGCGCAACTGTTTGCGTTGGGCGTATTCGGCGAATACCTGGCGCGCATGCATTTTCGCAGCATGGACCGTCCTGCGTACGTGGTGCGTGAAACAGCGTCTGCGGAGACCGGAGGAGTCCCGCTTCGGCCGGATACGAGAGTGCGCTCATGACCGTCAAGGTGCCCTTCAATCGGCCCTGTACCCTCGGACCGGATGCGGCCTACGTGCGCGAGGCGATCGCCTCGGGCCACATGTGCGGCGATGGGCCATTCAGCAGGCGCGCGCAGGCGTTTCTCGAGACGACATTCCACGCGCCGCGCGCGCTGCTGACCACGTCGTGTACCGCCGCCCTGGAAATGTCCGCTCTGCTTTGCGACCTCGGCCCGGGCGACGAGGTCATCCTGCCCTCGTATACCTTCGTGTCGACGGCCAACGCAATCGCACTGCGGGGTGCGCGCCCAGTGTTCGTGGATATCCGGCCGGACACGCTCAATCTCGACGAGGCCCTGATCGAGGCCGCCATCACGCCGCGCACGCGCGCGATCTGGCCGGTGCACTACGCCGGGGTTGCCTGCGAAATGGACACGATCCTGACCATTGCGCGGCGTCGCGAGCTCGTGGTCGTCGAGGATGCGGCGCAGGGTGTGTTTGCGAGCTACAAGGGCCGTGCGCTGGGTACGCTCGGTGACCTCGGCTGCTACAGCTTTCACGAGACGAAGAACATTTCATGTGGCGAGGGTGGTGCACTGCTCGTTAACGACGATCGCTACGCGAAGCGCGCCGAGATCCTGCGCGAGAAGGGTACTAACCGCAGCCAGTTCCTGCGTGGTCAGGTCGACAAGTACACATGGGTCGACGTCGGTTCTTCGTACGTTCCCGCGGATATTCTCGCGGCGTTCCTCGTCGGGCAGCTGGAAGCAGGCGAGCGCATAACGGCGCGACGGGGCGAGCTGTGCGCTGCGTACGCACGCATGCTTGCGCCGCTGGCAGAGCGGGGGCTCGTGCGATTGCCGGGCGTTCCGGAAGGATGCGTCAGCAACCATCACATGTTTTACCTGATAACCGCCGATGCGTCGCAGCGCGCGGCCCTGATGGATCAGTTGCGCGGCGCAGGCTACATGGCGACTTTCCACTACGTCCCGCTGCACACCTCGCCGGTGGGGCAGTCGTACGGCTGGCGCGCGGGCAGCCTGCCTGTCACCGAGGACTTGAGCGCGCGACTCCTGCGCCTGCCGCTCTTTTACGACATGGCCATGGCGGATGTCGAGGCGGTGGCGCGCGCGGTCTGCGCGTTCTATGGTGTCGAGTGCCGGGACGCTGCCTGACCGATGCACGCCTCGCAACGCTCCGCGAGTTACACGGCTGCCGATTCCCCGCTCGAAACGGCGCGTTTTGGCCTGCAGGTGCGACGCTACTCGCTCACGGGCAATTCCGGGGCGCCGTTGATCGAAGCGATACGCACGGAGCGACCCGATCTGGCAATTGTCCGGATTCCAACTGCGCGCGCGGAACTGGTCACGGCGCTGGCGGAAGTGGGCGGGCAGTTGGTGCTCGGTGATTGTCGTGTCATCTACACACGCGACAACGAAGCGGCCGGACGAACTGCGGGGAGCCGCATTCACGGGTTTCGCATGAGAATTGCGGATGCGGCCGATGCGCCACTGCTCGATGCGCTCGTCGACGAGATCTTCGCGGGGTATCGCACCCACTACGCGACAAATCCCCGGCTGGCTGCCATTCCCGTCACGGAGGGCTACAAGGAGTGGACGCGCGCTCATATCGGTGCGGGGGAGCGGTGGTGCATGGTGGGCGAGATCTCCGGGGTGCCTTGCGCGTTCACGACGGTACATGTGAGCCGCACCGCCGGTGAGGTTGTGCTGAATGGCGTGCGGCCGCAGTACCGTGGCCAGGGCGTCTATCGCGACCTGTTGCGTGCGACCATCGATGCCTTCATCGATGCGGGTGCGCCGACGACCGTCATCGCGACGCAGATCGACAATCGTGCAGTCCAGCGCGTCTGGGTCTCGGAAGGATTCAGGCTGGCGCGTTCCGAATACACGATTCACATCAATTTCGGCGGGTGAGGCTCGTTCGGCGATGGCAATCGTGGTCGGAACCTGTGCGCGCAACGAGAGCGCGGCGTTGCGGGCGCATGACAGGGCAGAGCTGCGTCGAGCGTTGCAGATCGGTCCGATGGATACGTCCGGCCGCGTGGGCACCTCGCGCCTCGAGCTGGCGTGGATTTCGCTCGATGGGTCAGTCGGGTCTCCGGTGCTCGACACGACAGGATCGCTGTCGCTCCTGTGGGGAACCCTGTACCGGGACGGGCACGGGGCCGAGTCAAATCTGGCACTGCTCCGTGGTGAGGCGGGCAGGGATGCACCCCGCTTGCAGGACATCAGTGGCGACTTCGGGTTCGTGCACTACGATGCCGCAAGCAATCGCCTGAGTCTGCTGACCGACAAGCTCGGTGTACGTCCGCTCTACGTCTACTGCAGCGCAGATCGCGTGTGGTTTTCGAACTCGCTGCGGATCATGGAACGTTTACCGGGTGTCAGCAAGATCATGAACCTGCGCGCAGTCGGCGAAATGGCATTTTTCGGCTGGCCGCTGGGGGATCGGACTCCTTACGTGGACGTTCGCGTGCTGCGCCCCGGTGAGCGTCTGCGTGTCGACGGCGACGCGGTGCGCGCAGACTACTACTGGCGCTGGAATACATTGCCCGCCTGGCGCGGCAATCGCGCTGACTGCGTCGTGGATCTGGCGGCCCGGTTTCGCTCCGCAATCCGGCGCCGGCGCGACGGCGAGGCGCGCGTGTTCAGCTTGCTGAGCGGTGGACTCGATTCGCGCATGATCGCGACGGCGCTGCGGGAACAGGGTAGCGAGGTCGTGGCCTGCAATTTCTCGCCCCCGGGGACGCAGGACCAGATCTACAGCAGCGCGGCGGCACGGGCGCTCGGTTGCAGCTATTCGTCGCTGCCGCTCGTGCGCGGGTGCACTCCGAATCTCTACGTACAGCTGAGCGATGCCTGGCGCGGAGGGCTCATCGACAGTGGCGGCCCGATCGACAGGCCACACTGGGTTTTTGTCGGAGTGGGCGGCAGCACGGGATTCGGCGCAGTGTTCTGGGACGAGCGATTGATCGACCATTTCCGCTCCGGGCGCACGCGCGAAGGGGTCGAGTTTTTCATCGAGAGGATGGGCTGGCGACTGATCGAGCGGCTCTACCGGCGCGAATATGTCGCGAAATTGCGCGAAGCGGTGGTCGAGGGCGTGCTCGAGCAGCTGCGGGAGTTTCCGTGCGAAGATCCGGCCCGCAGCTTCCACCTGTTCGAGATGATGAATGACCAGCGGCGCCATCTGCATCCACACTGGGACATGGCCTCGGTGCACGGCATGCAGTTTCACGTCCCTTTTTTCGACGCGCAGTTTCTCGAGCGCATGCTGTCGATCCCCCTCGACTGGACGCTTTATCACGACCTCTACTACGAATGGATGGCGCAGTTCGATCCGGCGGCACGCAGTGTGCCGTGGCAGGTGTATCCAGGGCACAAGCCGTGCCCGCTTCCGGCACCACACTCGGCGCCGAGTCAGTGGGAGGCGTCCGGCAAGTACGAGCTGTCGGACCGCGGGGTACGTACGCGGTCTCTGCAGGAAATCTTCGCGACGCGGCCGTTTCCCGGGATTCTCAATCGCACCTACCTGAGGTACGTGCGCCTGCGTCGCACGTTCGGCGCCGACTACGGCTATGCGGTCGACGTCGCCCGGACGCTGCGCGACATCTGGGTTCGCAGTGAGGGCCGATTCGACTGGCGCTGATCGGCCGGCGCCGGCTCAGGACCTGGCCGCACGCGCAAGCGAGCGCAGTTCGCTCCAGATTCCGGGCTGCAGCCAGTGCAGCGTACCGAGGTAGCCGATTGCACCGATGCTGATGAGGACCAGGAGCCTCAACAGCCCCGGTGCGAAGTCGAGTGCGGCGCGTGCTCCGGCCACTGCGGCGAACATCACCGCGCCGGCGACCACGGGGCGTATCAGGGCGCGCGCGATGTCTCTGAGCCCGACCGAGACCGCGCCGGCCATGCGCGGTACGTTCAGCGCAAAGAGCAGAGGTACCGCGAACAGCCACGCGGCCGCGAGGCCATTGACCCCCCAGTAGGTGCCGATGAAGAAGGCGATCGGCAGCACGATGGCCGTCTGCATGTTGTTGCGAATGTCGAGACCGACCCGCCCCATGCCTACGGCTGCCGTGGCGAACGTGGCGCTGATCATGCGCAAGGGTGCCACGAGAGCAATGAACTGGATGGGCAGGACTGCTGCCGACCATTTCGGACCAAGAATCACGTGGACGAGTTCCGGCGCAACCGCGGACAGGCCCCACAACGCCGGCACGCTCAGCACCGTGAGAAGGCGTGTTGCATCGATCATGCGCCGACGCAGCCGGTCCGGTTCATCCTGCAGGCGCGCGACGGCAGGCAGTGCGATCTGGTTCAGGGTCATCATGATCTTCTGCAGGGGCAACGTCGCGAGCTGCAGTGACACGGAATACACGCCGATGGGCCCCGCACCGAGCCGGCGCCCGCCGATCAGCACATCGGTCTGGTAGATCACCTGCCACAACACGCGGCCGATCGTCACGGCGCCACCGACGCGCAGGTACTGCCCCACGCCGCGCAAGCGGAACGACGGCCAGACGAATCCCCTTTGCAGCACGACAGCTGCCCGAACGATTGCATTGGCGACGGTGCCGAGTACGAGCGCCCAGACCCCGAAACCGAACCACGCGAGCAGCAGCGTCACGGCGGCCGTGGCCAGAATCGTCGACAACTCGACCCACGCGAGCCATTTGAAATCCAGCTCGCGCTGCGCAAGCGCCTGCTGGATGGTGGCAATCGCCGAGATCGGCAGTTGCAGCGCGGCCACCTGGATCAACGCCGTCAGTTCAGGCTCGCCGTAGGCGAGCGATACAAGCGGGGCACCGAGCACCAGCGTGGCGAAGAGTGCGCCGTTCACGAGCAGAATCAGTCCGCTGATCTTGCCGAGATCGTCGCGGCCAATGTCGCGCGCCTGCACCACTGCCGCACCGATGCCGAGTTCGGCGATGTTGCCGAGCACGGAAATGACAACCGATACGAGCGCCATCAAGCCGTAGGCTTCGGGGTTGAGCAGGCGCATGACGACCAGTGTCGACGCCCAGCTCGCGAGCTGACCGGTCAACTTTGCAATACTCGCCCACTTGAGCGCCACGAGGGCGCGGCGTTCGATACTCGACATTCGTCAGCGCTTCCGGCGGGAGGTACGGGGGCGGGTCGGCAGGTGACTGTCGGCGAGACGATCGATCATCAGGGCACACATTATGCGCGAGGCGGGCGCGGGCTGCAGCGCATTCAGCTGCTGCATTCGAGGATTGCGTGCGTGTACGGAATGCGCAGCAGGTCATTGCGCAGATTGGCCGCGGTTCGGTTGAACACTGCCGATGCGAGCTCGCGATAGGCCGCCAGCGGACGGACATTCTGGCCGCGATCGAATGAAATGATCCGCCGCGCGATGCGCGACTGCTCGTCGTCGAAGCAGGGGTCGAGCGTCACGAGCCGGCCGCCTGGCGCAAGCGCGGCGCCGCAGATGGTGAGTAGCCGCACCGCCTCGTCATCGGCGAGGTGATGCAACAATCCAATGGCGAGCACGAGATCGAACGGACGCTCCCCAGCGAGGGAGTGCTCATCGAGGGGCGCCGCGAAGAACCGGCCGCGCGCGCCAAAGCGCTGCCTCGCCGCCGCGATATAGGACTCACTGATGTCGTACCCGCAGTAATCGACTGCGGGCAGGTGCGCGAGAATGGCCGCTGTTCCGCAGCCGATGTCCAGCACGCGATCGCCCGTCCTCGGGCGCACATGGTCGCTGACGAATGTCGCGCGGCAGCGGGTCGCGCCGACCAGATTCTCGAACAATTCATAGACGGCGGGTACCGACAGGACCGCGCGTATCCCCGATGTGACCTGCGCCATCGCAACCCCCGGCCGCGGCGGGTGTCGCTAGGGGGATCTGAACACCCAGGCGCGGAACATTGCGAAAAAGTATACAACGAGTCCTCCCATGATCGCGATCTGCACCAGCTGGTGCGGCAGCCCGAGCCGGTCCGGGAGCAATGCAAGGCCCACGTAGTTCAGGGCATATCCGCTGGCATAGAGGGCAATGAAACGGATCAGCGTATGCAGGTAAGGCAGGCCGCTTTCGAAGGTCCAGCGACGGTTCAGGTGAAAGCTGAGCGCAACTCCTGTGAGGTATGTGACTGTCATCGCCGCCTCCGGAGCGGCGCCCGTCGCGGTGAGCAACAGGTAAGCGCCGTACAGCAGCCCGTTTGTCACAACGCCGATCGTGACATAACGCGAAAACTGCCTGAGAACGGTCACGGTGCCGGACGGGTGATCACCCACCCTACCAGCTGCCCGCGGGTCGCGATCCCTGCGCGCGCGAGCCATACGCGTAACGTGTCGTAGGGTACGCGCACTTCGGAGATGACAAAGCCGTGCGATGTCGCCTCATTCATGAGCGCAGCATACGGTCCGGCTGCGAGGTCATTGCTGTAATCCCCCGTCCGGAGCCGCTCCGTGAGCGTTCGATAGGGTGTCCGGACGACATACGTTGCCGTGTTGGCACTGGCCGCGATGCCCTCGAGCGCCGCCGTTACACCTGCCGGCGATTCGAGGTCAACGAACCGCAACTGCACGCCGCGATCACGGTAGCTGTCGGGAACCAGGCGACGAAGGTAGGCGGGCATGAGCAGGGTCGTGGTGCCGCGTTCGGGTGCGTCCGCCACAACCCGCGCGACGCCCATCATCTCCAGCCTGCCATACTGATCGTGCAGGCCACTCGGGATCCACAGGCTGTAGCCGACGACGGCAATCAAGCTGCAGGCTGCCGCGGTGCGGAGTGTACGAGTGGCGAAGGCCTGCCACGCTTCCGCGACGGCAGCACCGGTGGAAATGCACAGTGTCGGCAGGATTACCGTGAGGTAACGCTCGTGCAGCTGTGTGAACAGGAGGGGCGAAAGTCGCACGGGCATCCACATCAGGAACATGAGAAAGACTGTCACGGTAGACGCAAGGAACAGATGTGCGGGTGAAGCGCGACAACGGGTAACAGACAGCGCAAATCCGAACAAGGTCAGCACACCGGCCACCGACCCGTAACTGAAAAAAATCACGGTGATACTCCGGGTGCGGTCGATCAGTGTGGTGACGAGTTCCCTCGTGTCGTCGATGCCCTGGCCGGTGAGCGATCCCTGGGATATGTAGTTCACGTAGTTGCCCGCACTGACGATGTGCGATGTCGCCTCGACACCAGACATCGAGCCAAGCGCCAATGCAAACACGAGTGAAGCGCTCGAGATACCGGCGAGGAGCCCTGCGTGAGTGATGCGCGTCCGGAGGGGCAGGGGCAATATCAGTATCGTGGCTGCACACGGAATGCTGATCAGCATGAAGTAGTTCTTCACGCCGAAGAGCAGGCCAATGAGTATGCCCGGGACGAGGAGCTGCCGCGCCTGCGGTGTGCGCAGGTAGTGCAGGAAGCGCCAAGTGCAGGCTGACAGCACGCACACGGCAAGTCCGTCAGGCAACGTGAAGGTGTCGAATGTGACGGCGAGTGGATGGATCGCATATGCCGCGGCAGCGATGAGAGCCGTGCGCGGATCGAATGCCGAGCGCGCGCCCTCGGCGATGAACAAGGTCGTGAGGCCGCTCAGTCCGAACATCAGGACTGCCGTCCACTCGAGCGAGAATGAGCCTATGCGCCCCCACAGGCCGAGCAGCCAGGACCAGACAATTCGGGTGTAATAGACCGGTTCGTCGGTTTGCGGGGCATGGGTCGAGATCTCGCGTGCGACCGTGACCCAGACCTGATCGTCGCTGCCGAGCGTCAGCGAGAAATGGATGAATCGCACGGCGAGGCCACCCAGCACGATCAGCGCGAGCCAGATCCGGTAGGTGGCTGGTGTGCATCCAGCAGCCGTGATCACGTGCTGACCTCGGCAAACAGCTCGGCGAGCTCTGCCGTGCGATGCTCCCTGGAATAGCATCCGGCTGCAGCGCGACTCATGACTCGCCACTCCTGCGCATCGCTGCGACGCACGAACTCCCGCAATGTTGCGGCAATGGCGGCAACCGAATCCAGTGGTGAAACGAGGCCGGCTGCGGCGGCATGCACTGTTGCCGCGGTGTCGCCCGCCGGATCAGTCAGTGCGACAATGGGCCGCCCGGCACGGAAATACTCGTAGAGCTTGGCGGGGACCTGCGAGTTGCAGTTTGCGGCCTGGAGGATCAGCAGTCCATCCACCATGAGCATTTCCTCGAGGGCCGATACGTAATCGATCGCGGGTTCGAGGCTCACCATATCGTCGATTCCGCGCTTAGTGATCATTGTCCGGTAGAGATCATCGCGACCTGTTGCCCGCAATCTCAAGGAGAGTCTCCGTGCCACGGCGTCATTGCCGGCCTTCAGCGATGCCAGCGCGTCAAACAGGCAGGTGGGGTCGCGCTCGCTCGGATAGATCACTCCGCTGTGCAATAGCGTAAGCCGGCGGCCGGGGTCCGCTGGGGTGGTCGGCCGCGAGTCGATCCGTGACTGCGCGCCCGCGAACGCATCCTCGTCGAAGCCGTTTTCCACGATCCGGACCCGGTCATCGCCAAATTCCGGGAAACGCGCACGGTAGTCACGTGCGGCGCCCGGCGTCGTTACCACGATTCGGCTCGCATGGCCGAAGATGCGTTCCTCCAGGCGCTGCCACTCACGATTGATGCGTGGATCGGGCGGGTAGTCACCCTGCCACATCGGGTCACGGAACTCTGCCACCCAGGGCAACCGCGAGCGTTGGGCAACCGCAAGCCCGATCTCGTGCGCCGTCGCGATCGGGAAGGTTGTCCAGACCACCTGCACATGTTGCTCGCGAATGAGGCGCAGCGCCGCCGGCACGGCCGCGTACTTCCACGTGCGCCATCGATCGGGCAGCGCGAGCGCCAGCGGATAGCGACCGAAGATGCTCAGGTGTCGCGCGGCATCGAGTGCCAATGCCCTGTGCACCTCGATGGCGCCCGCGTCCCGCTCGGTCGACGGGTTCGCATCCTCGTAGGCCCCACGCGTCGCCGTCAACACGATGGGGCGCCAACCGAATTTCGGCAGGTGCTGGGCGAATCGCAGCGTCCGCTGAATGGCGCTCGTTCCACGCATCGGCGGGAACTGGAACGCGATCAGGAGGGCGGTGCGTTCGGTCACCGGGCTAGACGAGCAGTTCGATCGCGGGCGGATGGCTGAGGAATGCGCGCGGGCTTGCGCTAAGCCCGTATGCGCCGCTCTGCAGGACGACCACGAGATCGCCCTCCGCTGCGCGAGCGAGATTCATGCGATCGGCCAGCAGGTCGAGCGGCGTGCACAGTGGTCCGACGACCGACGCGGTTTCGCGCTCCGTACCCTGAACGCGATTGCCAATCAACACCGGGTAGTTCTTGCGTATGACCTGCCCGAAATTGCCCGACGCCGCGAGGTTGTGGTGCAGTCCGCCATCGCACACGAGGAAAACCTGTCCGCGTGACACCTTGCGATCGATCACTCGGCACACGTAGGCGCCGGATTCGCCGACGAGATAGCGTCCAAGTTCCAGCACGAGCTGTGCTCCCGGCAATGCGCGTGCGACCTGCGGGACGAGGTCATGCAGATTGTCGGCAATCGGCGCGAGGTCGAGTGGGCGCTCGTCGGGAAAGTAGGGAATGCCGAAGCCACCGCCGATGTTGAGCGTGCGCACCGGAGTGGGTGCGTGCCGTGCGAGCTCGATCGCGAGTGCCACCGACTTCTGCTGTGCCTCGACAATGGCGTCGGGGCGCAGGTTCTGTGAACCGCTGAAAATGTGGAAGCCCTGGAAATCGAGCGCGGACGCGCCGATCCGCGCAAGCGCGTCGGGCACGCGCTCGGCGTCGATACCGAACTGCTTCGGGCCGCCAGCCATCTTCATTCCCGAGGTCTTCAGTTCGAAATCGGGATTCACGCGTAGCGCGACCTGTGGGCGCCGACCGTTCCGCGCTCCGAAGTTATCGAGAACGCGGATCTCGCGCTCCGACTCGATGTTGATCGTGATGCCGGCCACAGTGGCACGGTGCAGCTCCATATCCGTCTTGCCCGGGCCAGCAAAGCTCACGATCGCGGGCGCTGCGCCGGCGTCCAGCGCCACCTGCATCTCGCCCGCGGAGGCCACGTCGATGCCGTCGACGAGATCGAGCATGTGGCGAACGACGGCGGGCATCGGATTCGCCTTCATCGCGTAATGCACGTGTACGGCGTGCGGCAGCGCCGCGCGCAGTTCGCGTACCTTGCGTGTCATCACGCTGCGGTCGTACACGTAAAACGGTGTCTGCCCCGCCTGCGCGGCCAGATCGCCGATCGATCGGCCACCGATCATCAGCTGGTCGTTCTCGACAGCAAACCATGGATGGGGCGCGTGCTGCATGAAGTTTGCGACGGTCATGCCGTGCTTTCCGAGAAAAGGGACCTGAACTCGGACGCGAGGTTCGCGCGGTCGTACTTTCCGTTCGGGTTGCGCGGCAGCGATTCGCGCCAGGCAATCCGGGCAGGAATCATGAATGCCGGCAGATCCCTGCGCAGGGCATCTAGCAGGGTCGTATCGTCGGCTGCATGGCCATTGGCGGGGGCGGCGACCAGCACGACAGCCTGACCGAGCGTGGGGTGCGGGACACCGATGGCGGCCGCGTCGGCGACCAGGCCAGTCGCAAACACTACTTCCTCGATTTCGGCCGGGCTCACGCGATAACCGGATGTCTTGATCATTTCGTCGCGGCGACCAATGAAATACAGGTAGCCATCCTCATCGCGCCTTACGGTGTCGCCTGACCACACCGCGAGCTCCGTGAGCACGAGCCCGCTGTCCTGCCCCGGACAAGGCTTGAAGCGCTCCGCCGTTTTCGCAGGGTCGTTCCAGTAGCCGAGCGAAACGAGCGAGCCACGATGCACCAGCTCTCCCGGCTCGTTCGGCTCGCATGCGCTGCCGTCCGGCCGTACCACCATGATCTCGGCGTTGGGAATGGCCTTGCCCATGGAGCCGGGCCGCCGATCGATCTCGCGCGGCGGCAAATAGGTGGAGCGAAATGCCTCGGTGAGGCCGTACATCAGAAACACCTGGGTGCGGGGCAGCGCATCGCGGAGCTTCTGCAGTGTCGCGCCCGGCATGGCACCACCGGAATTCGTGATGTAACGCAGGTGCCCGGTGATCGTTCCGGGCCAGCTCAGGTCCGCGAGTTGCGACCAGAGCGGCGGCACGCCAGCGAGGCCGGTAATCCGATTGCGCGTGAGGAGCGCAAGAATGTCGCGGGCGAACAGATAGTCCATCAGCGTAACGCTCGCGCCGACGTGGAATGCGGTCGACAGCTGGCTGAAGCCGTAGTCGAAGCTGAAGGGCAGGATCGCGAGCAATCGATCCTCGGGTACATTCTCGAGGTAGCTCGCGACGCTATGTGCACCGGTCACCATGTTCCGGTGCGACAGCACGACCCCCTTCGGCTTGCCGGTGCTGCCGGAGGTGTAGAAGATCGATACCATGTCCGTATCGATCACGCGATGCAGCGGCGCGCTCGCAGGATCGGCGACGAGTTCGTGCCATCGATGACAGGCAAGTCGCCCGCTCGCGACAATTCCGTCGTCGTGCCCGGTGAGCACGAGATGTCTGAGATCCGGACAGTCGCGCAGTTCCTGCTCGAGCACGGCGGCCCGCTCGGCAGAAGTGACGAGCACGCGCACGTTGCAGTCACGGAGAATGTGTCCGACCTGTGCGGGCTTCAAGAGCGGATTGACAGGCACGAATACGCAACCTGCGCGGGCGGCACCGAACATCGTGACGACTGTCTCCGGCACCTTGGGCAGGAAGACCGCGATGCGTTCGAGCTTCCCGGTCGCGAGACGCCCGATCGCTGCTGCGGCAAAGTGCTCGATTGCACCGGCGAGCCCCGCGTAGTCGACGACGGTGTCCTTGTAGGCGAGGGCCCGCGCGCGAGGAGTCCGTTCGGCGGAGCCGAGTGGCAGCTCAAACAGCAGTTGACTCATGCAATCGTGGCTTTCTCGCGGTGTCTAACGCCGCTACGGGCGCCAGCGGCATGTTAGCACTGCCCGGCTCGGGACAAGAGTGCAAGTGCGTGCGCATCGTTTCGCCGGGTGATGAAACCGGATATCTGTGACGCAATCCCGCTTGAGTGTCGCGGAGCTTTGGTGTTCCATTTAGGATCAGGGTCACGAGCGTTACCGCCAGGCATTCAGCGCGGCTGCATGGGGGCAGATGGGGTGTGCGGGTTCGCAGCAGTACTTTCGTTGAATGGCAGTCGGCCCGAGCAGGGGCTGATCGCCCGCATGTCCAGACTGCTGGTTCATCGCGGGCCCGACAGCGAAGGCGAATTCGCGCACGGCGCCTTTGCCGTCGGCTTTCGACGGCTCGCGATTCTCGATCTCGCTCCGTCCGGTCATCAGCCGATGCTCAGTGCCGACGGCCGCCACGCGATTGTCTTCAACGGTGCCATCTACAACTACGTGGAATTGCGCGAGGATCTCGCGGCGCGCGGTCACGCGTTTCGATCGACAGGGGACACGGAAGTTCTGCTGGCAGCCTATCGGGAGTGGGGCCCTGCGTGCCTCGAGCGACTGAACGGCATGTGGGCCTTCCTCGTGTACGACTGCGAGTCGCGCAGCCTGTTCGGCGCCAGGGACCGCTTTGGCATCAAGCCCCTCTACATGTATCGCGATTCACGGAGTCTGATGTTTGCTTCCGAGGTCAAGGCGATTCGTGACTCGGGTGCAGCCGCGGTGTCGCCGGATTGGCTATCGATCGCCCGCTTCCTGCTGGAGGATCGCCTCGACGATACGGAGCGCACTTCCTATGCGGGCATCTGCAGAGTGGAGGCTGGTTCCGCCTTTGAGGTCGATGCAACGGGAACGATGCGCAGGTGGCGATACTGGTCGCTACCTGCCGCGCAGACCTGCGCGGCGGATCCCCCGGGGGATTACCGGGTCCGGTTCGAAGAGGCAGTCCGCCTGCGAATGCGCAGCGATGTGGCGGTTGGCGTGCAATTGTCCGGTGGGCTCGATTCGACGTCGATAGCCTGCGTGATGGCAGATCACTGGGCCACCGCGGGGCGCAATCCGCGGGATTTGCGGGCGTTCTGCTATTTCTCCCCGGAGCATGATGAGACCGAGCACGTCGCAGCGACGCTGGAACAGACACGCTTCGAGCAGGTGAAGCTCGAGCCGGATCCGGAAGATCTCTGGCCGACCATCGAGCGGCATCTCTGGCACCAGGACGAGCCGGTGCACTCGTTTACTTCCGTCGTGGAATACAAGCTGATGAGTCTCGCGAGGTCGCACGAGGTGCGCGTGCTCCTCAATGGGCAGGGCGCGGACGAGGTACTGGCCGGTTACGGCAATTACTTCTTCGACTACTGGTCGGAAATGCTGCGCGCAGCGCGCCTTGTGCAACTGCGAAACGAGCTGCGTGCATACGCAGGGGTACATGGGGCCTCGGCGGGGCGCCTCGGAGCGAAGGTGCTCGTCAAGGCAGTGAAGGAGTGCGCCCGTGGACTGCCAGGCTATGGCGCACTCGTGGCGGTGCGCCAACGCGCCGCACTTAGAGCGAATCCATGGGTGTCGAGTGCCGTAAAGGATCATTGGGCACGATCGCCCGTGACGCTCGAGCCAGGGCTCGATGCCGCACTACGGTACTCTGTCGAGGTGTCGAAGCTTCCGCTGTACTTGCGTGTTGAGGACCGCAATGCGATGGCCCATGGGGTAGAGGTACGTCTTCCGTTCCTCGACTACCGGCTCGTGGAGATCGCCTTCAGTGCCGGGGCGCAGAGGAAGCTCCATGGGGCGCGAACCAAGTGCCTGTTGCGCGATGCCATGCAGGGCCGAATTCCGGAATCGGTGAGGACCGCCACTCGAAAATTCGGATTCCCGACGTCCATCGACAGCTGGATGCGCGGTCCCCTCTACGAACCTTTGCGAGATCTGCTGTCGAGCCGGGTCGTGCGCGAATCGGGTGTCTGGAATAACGATGCAGTCGCCGCTGCCCTCGAACAGCATCGGTCAGGTGTACGCAATCACGCGGCACAGTTGTTCGATGTGGTCCAGTTGTCCATCTGGCTGGAAGGCTCTCGAAGCTGGCCGGCGCAGGCCACACACCTGTCCCGATGAAATGCTCGCCTGCGGGCTACTGCGCAGGTGCTTTCGCTCGCAGCGCCTGTGCGATCTGGTGCAAGAACGCAGCGGCGACGCGCTCCTGGCCGATGGCGTTCAGGTGCCCGCCGTCACTCGTGTACTCGAGTGCGAGCATCTCGATCTCTCGGCCGGAGGACGCAAACTCCGCGATGCTGCCGTCGGGACGCGTCGACTCGTAGCGAGCGACGTCGAACAGGCCGCCGTTCGCGTAGCGTTCCCGCGTCAGGCGATTGAACTCGCCGCGATCGATATTGGCCGCATCGGTGTCGGTCGACAGTCCGAGCAGGCGCTTCAGTCGCGTCTTCCTGCCCGGAGGTTCGGCCATCAGTGGCATCGTCGCATGCAGGATCGTCACGGCGGGGTGCGCGGCCTCGATCGCACTCATGTTGTTCGCGTAGCGCTCGAACAGCTTGCCTGGCGATCGCTCCTTCGAACCTTCATCGAGATCCACGTAGCAGAACTTGAACAACGCAACGTCATAGCGCTGCTCGCCGGGTGGGCCGAGGCGCGCCGCGAAGTCGCTGATCTTGAGGTCCGGGTCAAGATTTTCGCCGACCTTGCCATGAAACAGGCCGGATCCCTCGGGGACCACGCCATCGGCGCCGACTTCCTGGATACGCAGTGGCACGCCGACCTTGTCGGCGAGGGCGCGCACGCCTTGCAGAATGTTGTTGCCGACCGAATGATGGCCAAAGAAGACCCTGGCCTGCGAGACAGTGAGCAGGTCTGCCCGTACTTGATCCATCGACACTGGTTTCTCCGCGCCGGGTTGACGGCTGCAGCTGCTGGACCCCGCCGTTGCGAGCGCGATTGCGATGACGGTTGCTGCGGTTCGTACAAGGATATGTCGAGGCTTCATCGGTCAATCCTTCTCGAGCTGTGGCGGCTGCTTGCGCCAGCCGACGATTCGCCCCGGATTCCCCGCAACGATCGCATAGGCGGGAATGGATTTCATCAGGATGGTGCCGGCGGACAGAATCGAGCCCTTGCCGATCGTGAGGCCGGGCATGATAAAACAGTTGGCACCGAGCCACACGTCGTCTTCGATGATCACCGGACGCTTCTCGTGGCCCTGCAGCAACCAGGGTGTGTCCGGGTCCTCGTAACGATGGTTCACCGACCAGATTTTCACGCCGGGCCCAAGTCCCACGTAGTCGCCGATCGTGATGCCGCCGCCTCCGGTCAGGAAAACGCCTTCGTTGAAATCGCAGTGTGCACCTATGCAAACCAGTTCGGGATTCGTGACTCGAAACCCATACCCGATGCGCGTGTGCTCGCCGAGTCCACCGAGCTGACGACGCAATATCCTGACGCGCGCCCATTCGCCGATGCCACCCGGCAGATGTGCCGCGTACCATCGGACCAGCTCGGGAATTTCGTGGCGCCACCACCAATAGTGACGTCTGATCATGCCAACCGACCTGCCCCCGCGGCCAGACTCTCGCCTGCGGACAGAAGTATAGCGAACCTGCCTGTCGGTGATGCGCGCGATATATGATTCCGGCATGTGCCGTCTCGCCGCGTGCGTTGTGGACATATTCCGAAGATGACCCTGTTCGCGGGTATCGTCGCGCACGTTCAATGCCGACTCCGGCGCGTCACTGGTCGTGCTGCGCAGCCAGCCTGGCCCGCATGCCGTATGCGTGAACGGTAACATTCGAACGTAACGCAGCCGGAAAGTCAGTCACATGTGCGGACTCGCGGGAATCCTGAACCTCGAACCGGGCGCTCCCGTGCGCCCCGACGAACTCGCCGCCATGCTCGTGCCGCTCGCCCATCGCGGGCCGGATGGCACGGGGACCTTTCTTGTCGAACCGGAGCAGGTGGGGCTTGCGCACGCGCGCCTGTCGATCATCGATCTCGCCGGCGGCGCGCAGCCGATCCGCAACGAAAGTGGCTCGGTACAGGTGGTATTCAACGGCGAAATCTTCAACTACATCGAGTTGCGCGCCGAACTGGAGCAGGCCGGGCACCGCTTCTATACGCGCACCGACACCGAGGTGCTGGTCCACCTGTACGAAGAGCATGGCCTGCGCTTCGTCGATCGCCTGAACGGGCAGTTTGCAATCGCGCTCTGGGACGGCGACGCGCGGCGTCTAGTGCTCGCTCGGGACCGCGCGGGGATCCTGCCCCTCTTTCACGCCCGCGACGGCGGGCGGCTCGTGTTCGCGTCCGAGATAAAGTCGCTGCTGCGTGGGCTGTCGCGCAGGCCCGGCATGAACCGCGCGGCTCTCGACCAGGTGTTCACATTCTGGTCACCGGTCGGAACGGCGACACTGTTCGACGGTGTCGAGCAATTGCCGCCAGGACATCTGCTGGTCGCAGAGCGTGGGCGCATCACGATGGAACGCTACTGGGACTGGACATTCGGTCTGCCGGGTGAGTACCGGCGGGGATCGGTGGCCGATCTCGCGCGCGAGCTCGACGCGCTGCTCGGCGATGCGACCCGCATCCGCCTGCGCGCGGATGTGCCTGTGGGCGCGTATCTCTCGGGCGGGCTCGATTCGACGGCGCTGGTCGCGTTGATGCGGGAAGGCGGCATTGCGCCGAACACTTTCTCGCTCGCGTTCGAGGACCCGGGCCTCGACGAGAGCGCGTTCCAACGCGAGGCGGCAGATTTCTTCGGTGTGCGCGACCGCACGATCCGCGTCGGTGAGGGCGATATCCGGGCGGGCTTCGTCGAGACCGTCTACCGCGCCGAGACGCCGTTCCTGCGCTGCGCGCCGATCCCGTTAATGGCTCTGTCACGTCTCGCGCACGCGAATGATTGCAAGGTCGTGATGACGGGCGAAGGTTCGGATGAGGTCTTCGGCGGCTACGATCTTTTCAAGGAAGCGAAGATCCGCCGCTTCTGGGCGCGGCAGTCGGCGTCGAAGTGGCGCCCACGGCTCCTGCAGCGACTCTACCCATACCTCGATATCACGTCCGCTCGTGGCCAAGCCTACAGTGAAGCATTTTTCGGGGCGGGTCTCGCCGAGGCCGGCGCGGCGTTCTTTGCCCACGAGCCGCGCTGGCGGACGACCGCACAGGGCAAGGCATTGTTCTCGGACGAGACGCGGCAGGCAATTCGCGAAGATGCCGTAGGACAGTTCGGGCGTTCACTGCCACGGGAGTTCGCGAGCTGGGACCCGTTCAACCAGTCGCAGTACGTCGAGGCGAAGACGCTGCTCGCGAACTACCTGCTGTCGACACAAGGCGACCGGATGTTGATGGCGAACAGTGTCGAGGGCCGGTTCCCGTATCTCGATCATCGCGTGATCGAATTCGCGAATGCACTCGATCCGCGCCTGAAGATGCATGTGCTGAATGAGAAGTACCTCCTCAAGAAGGCGGTAGGTGCGCGATTGCCACCGGCGATACTCGCCCGCAAGAAGCAGCCGTATCGCAGCCCCGATAGCCGGGCCTTCGAGGCCGAACGCGACGATTTCGTCGCGGAGGCGCTGTCGGAGGCCAGCCTGCGGCGGGCAGGCTATTTCGATGCAGCTCGCACGCAGCTGCTCGTGCGTAAAGTCCGGGCCGGGCGTGCGGTAAGCTATAAGGACAGCATGACGTTCATCGGTGTCCTGTCCACGCAGGTCTGGCACGCCCTATTTGTGGAGGGCGTCACTCCCGGGGGCGGCAGGCTATAGTCAAATGCGATGTTCGTGGCAAGGGAGCAGCCGATGTCGGCAGGCGAGCAGGTCAGACAATACATCCTCGAAAACTTCCTTTTCAGCACCGATACATCGCTGCTCGGAATGGACGATTCGTTTCTCGGACGCGGACTCATCGATTCGACGGGCATGCTCGAGGTGCTGCTGTTTCTCGAAGAGACGTTCGGCATCAAGGTGGCGGACAACGAGATGGTCCCCGAGAACCTGGACTCGGTGAACCGGATCGCGGCTTTCGTCGCGCGCAAGAAGGCATGAACCCATGATCACCGGCCCGACCGGCCTCGTGGACCTGTTGCGCGAGTCGGCGCGGCGGTTTGCGGACCGGGAGGCGATCCGCCATCGTGGAACTGCGACGACGTACGGGGAGCTCTGGCGCAGTGTACTCGCGGTGTCGCGCGCCCTGCGCGTCCATGGGCTCGGGCAGGGCGAGCGCGTTGCGCTGCTGATCGACAATTCACCGGAGTATGTGGCGGCTTACTATGCGGTGCTGCACGCGGGCGGAGTGGTCGTCGGCCTCAACACGGCGCTGCGCGGCGCGGAACTCGCGCGCCAGATCAGGAGCTGCGGAGCTGCGGCGTTGATCGCCGCGCCCGATCATCCGGATCTCGCAAGTGTCGTTGGTGCAGGCAATACGATTCGCATGGTTTCGTGCACCGCTTCACAGGCCGATCGGGCAGCACCACCGGGCGCGCATGCGTGGGGTGACTGGGCGAGTGCGACCGATGCGCCCGACGATTCGCCCGCGATCGATGCATCGCATCCTGCGGCGATCATCTACACCTCGGGTACGACCGGCGATCCCCGTGGGGTCACGCTGAGTCACTGCAACCTCGTCGCCAACACGCAGTCGATCCTCGGCTACCTCGGGCTCACGGCGGCGGACCGCATCGTCAATGTGCTGCCGTTCTATTACTCCTACGGCAATTCGGTCCTGCACACGCACTTGGCCGTCGGCGGTTCGATCGTGCTCGAGAACTCGCTGACGTACGCGCATCTGGTCGTGCAGACGATGGCGCAGGAGAGTGCGACCGGCTTTTCCGGCGTGCCGTCGACCTTTGCACTGCTCCTGCAGCGCGTGACACTCGCCGACTACGATCTTGCGTCGCTGCGCTACCTGACGCAGGCTGGAGGTGCGATGGCGCCTGCGCTGACCCAGCGGTTGCGCGCGGCGCTGCCGCGCGCGCGCCTCTTCGTGATGTACGGCCAGACGGAGGCGACAGCGCGCATCAGCTACCTGCCACCCGAGCGCCTCAACGACAAGATGGGCACGGTGGGCATCGGCATTCCGGGCGTCACGATCGAGGTGCGCGACGAAGCCGATGCGCGCGTGCCGGCCGGTACTGCGGGCGAGGTTTGTGTGCGCGGCGACAATGTGATGCTCGGTTACTGGGAGAATCCGCAGGCCACGGCTCGAGTCCTGCGCGACGGGTGGTTGCACACCGGCGACATCGGCCGCATGGACGCAGAGGGTTACCTGTCGCTCGTGGGTCGATCATCCGACATGATCAAGACGGGCGCCCATCGCGTGAGCCCGCTCGAGATCGAGGAAGTCCTGCTCGAACTCGATGGGATCAGCGAATGTGCCGCTCTCGGCATCGCGGACGAAATCCTGGGAGAAGTCATCAAGGTGTTCATCGTGCCGCGCGCTGGTGCCGCGCTCGATGCGCGAGCGGTGCAGGCCCATTGCCGCGCAAGGCTCGCTGCGTACAAGGTGCCAAAAGAAGTGACGTTCGTCGCGGGCCTCCCGCGAACCGCGTCCGGCAAGGTCAAACGTTTCATGCTGAAGGAAGCAGGATGATGGCAACGAAGCCGCTCAGCGCGGAGCGCGCGTTCGCGCTCGACTACACGGCCGAGGCCGACCGCATCGAAGCGCGTCTGCGTGAGGTGCTGACGAAGGACCTCAACCGCCGCGGGCTCGTGGTCGCGATCTCGGGCGGTATCGACAGCTCGGTGAGCGCAGCGCTCGCGGTGCGTGCCGTGGGCCCGAAGCGGGTCTACGGATTGCTGCTGCCGGAGAGGGTGTCTTCGCCCCAGAGCACGCATCGCGGGCGACTGCTCGCGACGCACCTCGGCATCGAGCACGAGGTCTTCGACAT
>WBZO01001464.1_pt1 | contig 36828 bp, 34 predicted proteins | sample 5204261 | NCBI WGS metagenome assembly WBZO01 (sample SAMN12412400, study PRJNA552823) | activated sludge metagenome | isolation source: activated sludge from anammox sidestream of wastewater treatment plant... | place: USA: North Carolina | collected 2017-09
CAATAAACCCGGCCCCGCCCGTTACGAGTATATGCGCCACCGAACACCATCAAGTTGAGCAAAAGCTGGATTGCTAATACGGATTGACGTGCCGCCGCCCCGACGTCAACGGCCGGTCACGTTCATTTGGTGAACATAGCCTGATATGCCTTCCCTGACAAGGGATTAGGGCGGCTATGGATAACTGGGGATCAGCCCAGAAATGAGGGATTTTGCTGCAGAAAAGTGGCTGACAGCCGGGCTTTCAAGGGGCCGCCCAATTCCAGCGGGCGTCCTTGGTACAGGGCCTGGACCTTGTCCTGCCGTTTCAGGTCTTCCGGCGTATCCGCCCAGGTTCCAGCGAGGCGGGCTTCCGCCTCCAGGGCCAGGTTGCGGATCTCCTCGGCAGTGTTGTCCTCGAGGCGCAGGCCATGCCGCTTGGCGTAGTCCGGCCATGCCGCGGGCGAGGCAGGTCCGCCGCCGTTATCCAGAAGCTCGGGCAATGTGAACAACCGGTTTTCTTTTTCGACGATGAACTTCTTCGGCATCAGCACGCCGTCCCAACTGTGCAGCAGCAGCATGTTGAACAGGTTGGCGACGGCAGCGGGGCGGCGGAACATGAAGGAGAGGTCGCACAGCCCGGTCGTGTCCGAGAGGATCAGCGAGCAATGCGACATCAGATAGATATCGAGCAGCTCCGACCGAAAGGTCGAGGCGTAGTCGACGATGCGCGCGCTCGTCGGGATCGGCTCGTCCACTACGGCGCCCATACGAAAGCACCAGTAGCCGCGCCGTGCTAGTTCTTCCGCAGCAGGCAGATAAGTGAAGATCGACGAGTTGCGGATGCTGCTGGTCGGGATTTCCTCGGGGCGACGCACATTGCCCCGCGCATGCAGCACATGCAGATAGCTGCTAGTGCGCGAAAAGAAGCAGACGAATTTGGCGTCTTCCGGCATGCCGATACGATCGCGCAACTCACGCCGCGCTTCGGCAATCTCGGCGGCACTCAACGCGAAGTGCTGAGGGGTTTGCGTGTAGGAGCGGTAGTGATCGCGCGCGGCATCGCGCGCGGCATTGCTGAGCTCAGCGATATGGGCTCGCCCACCCGGTATCCGTGCATTGAACGCCTGCGCGTAGCGCGCGACGGGCGTCACCTTCAGTCGCCGTTCGAGCAGGCGATCGAGCACGCGGTTGGCGCTCGGTTCGGTGTGAAAGAAGAGGTCCGTCGTGCGCGGCGGTAGCAAACCGAGATCACGGTCGGCCATATAGCCTTCCGCATGGAGGGAGAGGGTGCCAATCGTGTGATTGCGCAGGTTGCCGAAGCGCAGCGTCCAGATCGGGCGCAACAGGCGTGAAAGCAGAACGAGACCAAGCGCGAGCAGCGCCTGGAGAAGATCACAAAATCGAAGGCGCATTGCCGCCGTCAGGCCGAAACCAGGCTGTCATCGATGCGCTGACGCGCGTTCGGCGTGTTGATGACCACGCGCGAGGACACCTTTCCCGCCTTGCGGAAGGTGGTCGAGGGCGCCCCTTCAGGGATGTCGTGGTTCTTGCGCCAGATGCGCTCGTACTCGTCGATGCGCTTGTGGTCGAAGTTGATCATCATCTCGCGCAAGCCCAGCAACTCGACGGCGTTGAAGTTGTGCGAGATGACGCCGGTGATACGCGTCGCATCGCCGAGGTCGAGCAGGTACTGCTCGAGGCTGCCGCCATACTGATCGATAATGCTGTTGCGGTAGACCGAGAACCATTCGGAACCCGGATAGGGTGTAGCGTAGAACGGCTTCACCACGATGCCGAGCTTGTTCCACGCCTGCATGTTGTCGCGGATCGACTGGAAGTCCTCATTCGGGAAGCCGATGATCTGGTTCGGAATCGGGCGGATGCCCGCGTCCAGCGTCCAGAAGAAGCTGCGGATGTTGGTTTCCGGCGTCGCGCCCTTGCCGATGGTCTTCATCACGTGCTGCGAGAAGCTCTCGTAGCCGTAGACGAGATGCGAGCAGCCAGCAGCGCGCATCGTCTTGAGAATTTCCTGCGTGCACAAGGTCGCGTGACTGGTGCCGGACCAGTGCACGCCGCGCCATGTGCCTTCCTCGGCGCCGGGACGGTCGTCCGGGCGCGGGGCGAGGCCGTAATCGTGCCAGAGCTGGCAGATTTCCTTCATCCAGGTGCGGCCCGAGAACTTGTCCATCGTCATCAGGTTCTCGTCGAGGAACGTGATGAAGTTTACGCCGTATTTGTCGTGCGCATGCTTGGCGAGACGCACGATGTATTCCGGGCTGTGGTAGCGGATGGTGCGGCTGTAGCCGCCGGGCACGTCGAATTCGATCTGCGTTTCCTGGTTCTTATCGGTGACGTAACGCATGTCACCGGCGATACCGAGGTGATAGCAGTAGCGGCAGATCAGCGAGCAGCCATAGCTCGCGTTGATGTCGAGGCGGCGCGTGGCCAGCATGCCTTCCTCCGAGAACAGCACCTGGCTGTTCGGGAAGTAGACTTCTTCGAGCGGGAACAGGTCCCACGCAGGGTAGGGAAGGCTGTCGAGGTCCTCGAGCAGTTCGCGCGCCGGCGAGACGATCATCTTGCCGTCAGCGCCGCGGCTGATCGTGCCGTTGACCTTCGGCCAGTCGGAGACGCCCTGATCGACCATCTCGAGGATTTCGGAGAAAGTGAGGAAGGCCTCGCCTATCACGCCGACGTCCACTTCCGGCAGGAAGCTCATGATCTCGCGCGGGATTGAGGTGAGCACGCCGCCGCCGAGCACGATGAGCGTGTCGGGGCAGACTTTGCGGGCGACGGAAACGACGTGCTTGATCGAGCCGTAGGCGGTGGTGATGCCGCCGAGCGCGACCACGTCCCACTCGTCGGCTTCCAGCACGCTCGTGAGGACGTCGTCGCCCTTGCGCCAGGCATTGGCGTCGTAGACCTGGACCTGGTGTCCCTTCTCCATGGCAATGGAGGCCAACAGCGCGATGCCGTAGGGGACGTGCCGGGGCACGTCTTCCTCGCGAACCAGCGGGTTGATGAACAGGACCTTCGCCATTCCAGAACGCCTCGCGTCTAGGCCGCCTTGGCCAGGAACTCCTTAAGCGGACAAAATATCACATTTGGTCCGAATAGGATGCCGCCTTCGGTGCAATTGTATGTCTCACAGTTACCGTCGGCGACCATCTCCAGGAAGCACTGGCGGTACCACTGGTAGGCCGGATCGCTGACAAACCAGGCCCCGACGTGGGGGTTATAGATGCGGGAGAAGACCTCGGCGACGCGGGCTTCCCCGACCAGATCGACCGCCTCCCGGTAGTACTGCGTCGCCGTCAGGGGGGTGCCATCGTAATAGCCGAAATCCATGCCGGTGAGGGCGACGCGCTTCTTGCCGACCACCGCGTCGGCGATCATCCATGAGGCCGAGCCGACATTGCCGCCGGCGTTGAGCGCTGGAAGGCCGTTCATGTCCATCAGCGCGCGCGTGACGCTGCCCGGCGCGTCGGGGTCGTCGAGCATCGGGTTCCACCAGTAGACCTTGATGCCGGCGTCGAGGACGCGTTCGACGACCTGCAGCGAGGTGGATGTGCTCAGGGCCAGCGCCATTCTGGAGGCGTGCTGGCGGATCAGCTTCATGATCTCCATGTTCGCCGTCACCTCGTCAGCGAACAGCGGGTCGAGATCCTGACGGCGGTAGTAGTCGTCCTCTTCGAGATCCTGCTCGCGCAGGTTCGGATCGCCGAACCAGCGCACGATGCGGGTCGGGTGCGGATCGAGGCTGACGACGAGATCGGGCACGACGCCGTTGCGCAGGCAATGCGCGATGCCACTGTCGGTGGCGATCACCATGCCGCGGTAATTATGCTCGCGCAGGAGCTGAGCGGGGTTCTGCCGGCGAACGCTTGGGCCCGCGGCAATGATGACCACGCTGTCGCCTTCACCGAAGGTGCGGCGGCGCAGCGCGGCGATCGACTCGCCATCGTTCTTGAAAGCGAGATTGCGTCTGGCGTTGGTCTCCGCATGCGCGCCGATGCGGTCCCACGTCATCTCGTGCATGTCGGCGATGAGACCGCGCACGAAGGCGCCGTCGTGCCGCTGAGGCGCGTCGCTCGACATCGTTCAGGTGACCTTGTGCCTAATCTTCCGAACCGTCTTTCGGCTTGTCGTCGTCGGTCCAGGCCACACGCTTCTTGGCGACGTAGGCGATCGAGCCACCGAGGCGGGCCTTGGCCGCGCGCTCGAAGCGCTCTTCAAGAGTCTCTTTCTTTTCGGGCTCGACCGAGACCTTGTTCTTCGTCGTGAAATTGCCCTTGAGTACGTCCTTCATGTCGCGTCCTTGATACCGGTGAGCATTGCCGCAGGTTTCAGGTCCTGGCGAATCGTGGCCAGAATCACGTCCGGCGCGGCGACCGGATCGGGAAGAACCTGCCGCGTCTGGCGCCAATAGGCGGAGGAGGTAGCAGGATCGAGCGCATGCCGCAAATCGGCGGCGAGCTTATCGGGAGCGGTGGTCAGCGCGGCCAGTTCCAGCAGGGCGAAGGGCGGTACGTCGGAACCGGCATGCCGGGCGTGATGCGCCTGGATATCCGGTTCGGTGAAAAGATAGAGTACGGTTCCGAGCGGCTCGGGCGAGCGCTTCTGCAAGTGGATGTGGTCGGCGCCGCAGGATGAGAAGCAGGTGACGACCAGATCGGCGGCGCATATCGACTGCTCGACGGCATCGTTCGGGTCGAAACGAGGTTTCAGGCCGGCTGCGGCAAGGATCGCCGCCATGCGCGCGCGCTCGTCGGCCGTCTCTTTCGGGTGCGGACGATAGAAGAGGTCGGCGCCGCGCATGTCGGCGACGGCGCGTGCGAACGATGTCACCGCGCGCACATAGCCGGGCAAAAACCACGCCGGCTGGCCGTAGAAGCCGATGTGCGGGCCGTTGCTGCCGAGGCGTGCACGTCCCGCCTGGCGCAGAGCAAGCGGATCGAGCCGCGCATAGGCCGCGTGCTTGGCCGAGCCGATGACAACGGTCTTGCCGCCATCAAGGCGCTTCAGCGTCATGTCGGCGGCGAGTTTGTCGGTGACGAAGTAGGTGTCAGGCTTTACGCCGAAGCCGTCGACCACCCAGCCGGGATAGTCCTGCACGGCGTAGCAGGGCAGACCGTCCGCTTCCGCCACCAGCGCTTCATCCAGCCCAATCCCCGGACCGGAAAGACCGACCAGCAGCGCATCAGGCCGGTGTGCGGCGATCAATTGTCGCGCGGCGTTGCGTAACGCATCGGTGCCGGGCGAGTCCTTGTCCGCGATGGCATGAGCGGTGAACGGCAGCGGCGACAGGCCGCAACGCTTGAGCAGCGACAGCGCCGGCTCATCGGCAACGAGCACGACCTCGACACTGCCCGCCGTGCGCAACGCCGGCGCGATCTCCGCAATATGCGCGGCCGCGCCGGTGTCACGTGCCGAGATGAGAAGGCGCATGGATCACCAGGCGGAGAGGCCGCCATCGACCGCGATGCACTGGCCAGTCACGTAGGACGACGCATCGGAAGAGAGATAGAGCACTGTCGAGGTGATCTCGTTCAGCCGCGCCATGCGGTTCATGGGAACGCGCGCGCCGTATTTCGCGGTGAAGGTGCCATTCTGTCCGCTCTCGACGCCGCCTGGCGCGACCGTATTCACGCGGATGTTCTGTTTCGCCCAGTAGGCGGCGAGCCAGCGCGTCAACCCGACCACGGCCGCCTTGCTCGCCGAATAGACGGCGGGGTTGTTGATCGGACTACCGAGATATTCCGAGCCCTCGTAGATGCGCTCGTCCGACGCCAGCAGGCCGTAGATGGACGAGGTCTGTACGATGGCGCCACCACGGCCTTGCGCGATCATCTGGCGGCCCACCGCCTGTGCGACCAGGAACATGCCGTCAATATTCACCGCCATGACCTTGCGCCACTGCTCGAGGTCGTATTCCTCGAAGCGGCGGAAGAAGCGCGGGAAGTCGTCAGGGAAATAGGCGGCGTTGTTGATCAGGATGTCGATCGCGCCGAACTTCGCGACGGTATTCTCCACCATCGCCTTGACAGCGGCAGGATCGGCAACGTCGGTGACGATGCCGAGTACGTGGTCGGGATAGGCAGCGTCTAATTCGCCTGCGATGCGCTTGGTCGCGTCCGCATTGACGTCGGCGATGGCGACCTTGGCGCCATGGTCGAGAAAGCCCTTGGCGAATTCCGGCCCGAGCGTGCCAGCGCCGGCCGTGATCAGCACGGCCTTGCCGGTGAAGTCGAAAGCCTTTCGATAGTCTCCGGTCACGTCGCATCCCCCCCGGCGTTCGTCACCCATGCGCGCTGTGCGATAGCTTTCTCGACGTCCTGCATCATGCCGACGACGGCAAGGCCCTGTGCGTAGGTGCACACGTCGGCAGCATTCCCGCTCAGGATAGCGCGATGCTGCGCGCGATAGGTATCGTCGAGCGCGAAAGCCGGCACATCGACGGTACCTGCTGCGGTGCGGACGGTGCCGGCCTCGAGGTCGGCGACGATCGTGTCGTCCTGCGTATTGATAATGAGACCGCGGCGCGCCGCGCGCTCGATATAGTTCAGGCTGATCGACAGAGCCGGGCAGCCCGCCGTCTCGGCGAGGATCAGCGCAACATCATCGGTCTCGATGGCGAGCGGCGAAAGATGGCCGCCCAGCGCCGTCAGCCGGCGCCAGTTGCCGAACAGCCAGCAGGCATAGTCGAGCTCGTGGCTGAGATCGTGCAGCACGCCGCCGGCGCTTGCCTTCAGCGCGGACGAGGTCTTGCGATAATCGCGGCCGGTCCGCCAGTCGGGCAGATAGCTGCCGCAGACGATTTCGGCCGAAACGACGCGCTTGCCGGTGACGAGGCGGCGGACTGCCCGTAGCGCCGGATGGAAGCGCAGATTGTAGCCGACATGGACGTTTGGATGTGTGCCGGGCAGCGCCGCGTCGCGCGACGACCATAGCGGTTTCTCGACGAGGACGCGGCCGGTGAATCCGTGCTCAGCCAGCGACCGCAATGTGGCGTGGTGCGCGCTCGTCTCGTTGGCGACGACGACATAGTCAGCGGTAAACTGCTTGAGCGCTTGGTCGATGGTTAGGAAGGTGTTGGCCGCAGTGCGGCGGCTGACGATGCCGACCTCGGCGCCCAAGTCCGCCAGAAGGCGGGCGTGACGCTGGCCGGCGCTGCCGTGTCCGATGACAAGTGCGCGTGTCATGTGCGCCAGAACAGGTGTGAGAGGGAGGGAGTCTTCGGCCAGTAGAGATGACCGCGCTCCGGCTTCGGCAGCGTCTCCGGCGCGGCGAGCGCTGCGCGGAAGGCCGCCTCAAGTTCTTGATCGGTGACGCAGGGGAGGCGCCCGCGATTGGGAAACAGGCTCTTCTCGTTGTCCAGAATGTCGGCGATGTACTTGGACGAGTCGATGAAGGTCAGTCCCGACAGGTACATATCGTCGATGACGCTGCTACCGTTCGGCAGCGTGCACACGATCGAGTGCCGCGCGAGCGCCAGCGGATGCGCGAAGGTGATGCGGATGTCGAGCTCGGGGAAAGCGGCAAGCTCGCGCCGCAGCTCGGCGATGTCGCATATGACATGTGGCTTGATGAAGACGCGCGCCTGTGGCGCGGCGCGGCGGATGGCGGCGAGCGTGCGCACCATCTGGTCGCGGCAGGCGGTGGGCCCGTCGAGATCGGGAAGGTCGTGATTGCCCGGATAGAACATCAGGATGTTCGGCTTGCCAGCGGGATCGATCGGCTTGCCGTCGATGTCACGCAAGCCTTCCTTGGCGAGGATTTCTTTGAGGAAGGCCCGCCAGCGGGGAAACCAGCGTGTCGTGCCGATCACCGCCATCGGCGCCGACGTCACCCGGCGCTGGTCCGCGCGTTGCAGCGGATGAAACAGCAGATGACGGTCCGCCTGGAATTTGTGGTGGATCGTTGACGGCTCCTGATTGATGAGCGAGCGCAGCAGGGCCGACGACATCGGATAGGCGATGCCCGGAAAGCCTATCAGTGCGCCGCCACCCGCGCGCGTCGCAAGCGCCAGCAATGCCACCGGCCAGCCGGAGAAGTCCTTGCGATAGAACAGAAGCGTGCGGCTGCGGCGGGCGGTGTGGATCTCTTGCATGAGGCGCAGTATGTTGAGCGCCTTCTGCGCGGGACTACTCATCGACAGGCCGCCGTGCGACAGGAAGCGGATGGTGCCGACCGCCTGCATGCCGGCCCAGAGGATGTAGTTCTCCTTCACCTTCGCCATGTGGTCGCGGCGCAGGAACAGGAATTCGATGTTCAGCTCCGGCCGCTCGCCCTTCAGCTCGAAGGCGAGCGGCAGGATCATGTCGAGCGAGATCAGCTTGTTCTCGCACAGGATGACGACGCGCTCGGGCGCGCCTTTCAGCGGCGGCTCGAAACGCTCCGGCCATTCCGGCGTGCCGAACAGGCCGCCGCGGAAATGTGACAGCGTTTCGTCCGAGACTGGCTCGGAATGTGTTGCTTGATACTGGAGCAGGTCCGGTATGCTCATAGCGACACAAAGTTCTCGAGGATCTTCAGGCCGACCGGGCCGCTCTTTTCCGGATGGAATTGGCAGCCGTAAAGGTGATCGCGCCGGATCACCGCGTTGACGCGGCGGCCGTTGTAGTCGCAGTCGGCGAGGCGATGTGCCGGTTCGGCCGGTTCGGCCATGAAGGAGTGGACGAAATAGGTGTCGGCCTGGGCAGGCAGCCCATCCAGGATGGTGCCTTTCCAGTCGCCGGCAAGCGTCAGGCGATTCCAGCCGATGTGCGGAATCTTGTGCGGCGCGCCGTCCGCGGTGGTCGCCGGAATAGGGACCACAGTGCCTGGGACAAGGCCCAAGCCCTTGTGCGTGCCGAACTCAAGGCTGGAATCGAGCATCATCTGCATGCCGAGACAGATGCCGACGAAGGGGCGGCCGCGCTCGGCATAGCGCTTCACCGCATCGGTGAGGCGCGCGGCATCGAGCCCCTTCATGCCGTCGCTGAAGGCGCCGACGCCTGGCAGGACGAGACGGTCGGCATTTTCGACGTCATATGGCGAAGTCGACAGGCTGACCTCGGCGCCAACGCGCGTGAACGCGCGCGTGACGCTGAGCACGTTGCCAATGCCATAATCGACGACGACGACCTTGCGGCTCAATTGATCGACCTCACGGCTAGGCCGGCCGCCTTGGCGGCGGCGCGGACGGTTGGCAGGTCGGAGCGCTTGTAATGAAGAATATCGGCCATAGCGACGGCGTCGGCAGAGCCCTCGCGCGCCGCGGCGACGAGATGATCGACGTTGCCCATGCCGCCGCTGGCGATGACCGGGATGCTGACCATGGCGTTGACCGCGCGGATCAGTTCGATGTCGAAACCCTTGCGTGTGCCTTCCTGGTCGATAGAGGTAAGCAGGATTTCGCCCGCACCGAGCGGGACGACCCGCTTCGCCCATTCAACGACGTCGAGATCAGTGTGTTCGCGGCCGTTGTCAGTGAGGCATTCCCAGCCGACGCCACTAGGGCGGCGCTTCGCTTCGATCGACACCACCACGCACTGCGAGCCGAAGCGCTGGGCGATCTCGGTGATCAACTCAGGCCGCGCAATGGCCGCGGTGTTGAGTGCGATCTTGTCGGCGCCCGAGCGCAGCAAAGTCTGCACGTCATCGATGGTGCGGATGCCGCCACCGACGGTGAGGGGGATGAATACATTCTCCGCCGTGTAGCGGACGATGTTGGACAGGTTGTTGCGGCCATAGAGGCTCGCCACCACGTCCATATAGATAAGTTCGTCCGCGCCCGCCTCGTAGTAGCGGCGCGCATGTTCCTGCGGATCGCCGATCACGCGCAGCCCTTCAAGGTGTATGCCCTTGATCAGGTTCGGCCCCTTGATGTCGAGCCGGGCGATGAGACGGAAGTTGCCCACGGTCAGACGTTCTCGACGGTGCCCTGGCGCAGCCACCACTTTCCGTCCTCGAACACCCAGATGTGCGGCGAGCGGAACTTGTCGGCCAGCATCATGAAATATTCGCGCGTCATCGTCGGCTGCTCGAACATCTTCGACGCGACCGGGAATTTGTCGGCCGGGATCGACAGGTAATTCCACAGCTCGGACTCGAAGCGGGTGGGGAATTCACCGTCGAAGCGGTTGACCAGCGCGACACCTTCCTCGCGGGTGATCTCGCCGGAGCGGATTTCCTGCGCGGCGTCATAGGTAGCGCGGCCGATGCCGAACTTGATGAACGTGCAGTAGTAGTGGAGGTCGTCGATCTTGTCGTCGATGCTGTTGTACTTGCTGTAGGTGCCGGGCGTGCGCTCGGGGCTCGCCTGGAAGCCGCCGTGCTCGACGGAGTAGTAGTAAGCGCCCTGCGGGTGCCATTTCAGGTAATAGCCGAGATAGTGGACGTCGACGCCGACCTTGGCGAGCTGTTCCGGATCGGCCGGCATGTAGGGATCGAGATCGACGAGCTTGAGGCCAAACTGGCCCTGCAGGTCGGCGATCGACACACCGCCGAGATAGATCTTGGTCTTGTCAGCGGCGGCGAAGTAGTCGTAGCTCCGCTTCGCCGACGACGTATCCGCGATCGGATTGCCGTATTCTGCTTCGTTCTCGCCGTAGAAGACCAGCGGAATGCCCCAACGCGCGGCCATCTTCGGCGCGAGATTCTTCTGGCCGAGGATGAACGGCTGGAACGGGTGGAAGAGATTTTCCACCGCAAGGCGCGTCACCAGCCGGTGCACTAGGCCGTTCGGCGTGACGAGGATGTTGTCGAAACCGGCCTCGATCCACGAACGATGATTGCGCCAGCCCCAGTCGGTGTAGATGTGCGGCGCCCAGGTCACCGTCAGCGGGCTCATGCCGTATTCGTATTTGAGCTTGTGCGCGGCATAGAAGCTGTCCTTTCCGCCTGAGCCGGGGATCAGACAGTCGTAGTGCTCGCCAGTGCCGCGGAAGCGGTCGCACAGCACACGCAACTCGCGCTCGCGTTGGGCCCAGTCGATGCCGGCGCGCTTACGCTCGGCCACGCGACAGGCGTCGCAGACGCCTTCGGCGTCGAAGTTGATGGTGTTCTTCACGCTCTCGCGCGTATGCGCGAATTCGACCGACGAGTTCGGGCGCTGGTTCGAGATGACGCACGAGCGGCAATAGTGAACGTGCTTCGGCAGCCCGTAGAAGGTCTGAGGATCGTTGATGCTCGCGGCGTAAGGGGCCGTGTCAACGCGGAAGTTCTTTTCATATGGCTTCATTGAGTCTCTCTGACAGCAGTTTTTCGGCAATGGCGAAATCGAGTTCCGTGTCGATGTCGATCGACCGCGCGCGCGGCATGACATGGCACACGGTCTGTGGCGAAAGAAAACTGGCGCGTCCGGCGAGCCAGTCGCGGCGGGCGACATAGACCGCGCCGTTGAGCACGTAGGCCTGCGGCAGGTCCTGGCGGCGCGTGGCGGGCAGTTCCGCGCTCCCGAGCACTGCAGCCATGCGTCCGTCCTGCTCGCGGAAGAACATCCAGGCAGGGTTCTTATCCAGCGGCGTCACGCTCACGCAGGCAGGCGCGCCGGCGTCGGCACAGGTCTTCAGTGCGCCGTCGATATCGGCGGCGGTGCGCAGCGGGGAGGTGGCCTGCAACAGCACGACCCAGCCGAAGCCGTCGCCGCAGCGGTTCACGGCGTCATGCACGACATCGAGCATCGCGGCCGTGTCGGTGGCAAGCTCAGGCGCGCGGGTGAACGGCACGTCGCAGCCGGCGGCACGGGCGGCATTGGCGATCTCAACGTCGTCGCTAGAGAGGATCATGCGGTCGATGACTTTCGAAGCCTTGGCGGCGGCGACAGTCCAGGCGATCAGCGGCTTGCCGCCGATGGGCAGCACATTCTTGCGCGGCAGCCCCTTGGAGCCGCCCCGCGCCGCAACGATGGCCAGGACCTTTTCGCCGTTGAGCATTATTTGAAAATCTCGGTGAAGTCGGTCTTGGCGCGGTCGAAGTCTTCCGTGCGGCCGATGTCGAGCCAATACTCGCGGATCGGGTAGACGCAGGCGCGGCCGCTCTGCTGGCGCACGCGCTCGAACAGGTCGGTCATGTTGAGCGTCTCGCTGCGCTGGATCATGCCGACCGCGCGCGGGCTCAACACATAGATGCCGGCATTGACGAAGAAGCGCTGCACCGGCTTTTCGGAGACGCCAATGAAATCGTGGCCGTCGGACTTCACCACGCCATAGGGCACCTGGAAGTCGTATTCGCGCACGCACATGGTGGCATCGCAGGACTCCTCCAGATGGAAAGCCAGCAGCTTGGAGAAATCGGTATTGGTCAGGATGTCGCCGTTCATGACCAGCACCGGCCGCTCCGGCCGCACCGGAAGGAGTGACAGCGACCCCGCCGTGCCCAGCGGTTCGGTCTCCTCGATGTAGCGGATGTCGGCGCCGAACTTGGTGCCATCACCGAAATAAGCTTGGATCTGCTCGGCCTTGTAATTCACCGATAGATAGAAGGTGCGGAAGCTCTGGCCGACGAAGTTGCGGATGATCGTCTCGAGGATCGGCTGGCCGCCGACATGCAGCAACGGCTTCGGCGTATCCACGGTCATCGGGTGCAGCCGCTGGCCGCGGCCGCCGGCCATCAGCACCACCGGATTGTCGCGCCAAGTCGAGCCGATGAACTCGGACATCGCCTCGAGGCCGATGACGTGCCCACCAGCATCGACCAGCGGCACGTGACGCAGACCATGTGTGCGCATCAGCGCCAGCGCCATGTCGTGGTTCGAGCCGGCCGCGAGCGTCTTCGGGTTGCGGCTCATGATCTCGCTGGCCGGTGCGTCGAGTGTGACGCTACGCAACAGGCCGCGCCGCACGTCGCCGTCGGTGACGACGCCAAGCAGGCGGAACGCTTCGTCCGTCACCAGCGCGAACTGCACGCCGCCGCGGTCAATGACGCGGATCGCATCCTGAACGGTCGCGCTGGGCGCAACAACAATAGTTTTCCAGTCGATCATCGGTCGGCCTTGATCTTCAAATCGAGCTTGGCCGCGTCGCTGTGCGAGCGGACGGGGTAGAGAATGCGGACCTCGCCGGGGGCTTTCTGGCGCACCAGCGCGGTGCGACGGTTGCCCAGATTGTTGAACATCGGCGGCACCGCCAGTTTCATCTCGGGATGCAACAGATAGGAGACGTAGTCGACGAGCAGCCCGAGCTGCCGCTTGCCGGGGAAGTTCGGGATTTTCCACGCGAGGTCTACGGTGCCGCTGTAGAGGCGGAGGAGCGGAAGAGCTTCCTCGGAGGTCAAAAGCCCCTCGCTGCGGCCGAAATCGACGAGTTCGACCGCGTAGTCGAGATAAACGAAACGGACCGCCAGTGAAAGCATCTTGAGCAACTGCGCACGGGCAATGTCCCGGTTGCCAGCGAGGCGGTCGCGATAATAAGCGAAGAAGTCGCGCAGATAGAGGACATAGGCGGAGTCGATCGCGCCCTTCTTGCCGCCGAAGCGGTGTCCGACGGTGCGCGACATGCGCGACGTCTGGATATCGAAGAGCAGAAAGCCCTTCTGCTGGAGGAACTGATCGAGTCCGGCGAAGATCGTGGTATTGTCCGAAAATCGGATGAACTTGATCTCCGACACGACGCCGAGTACATGCCGCGCGACGCTCTGTTCGCCGCCGCGTAGCACATTCAGCTCGGTGCCTTCGGTGTCCAGCTTGATGAAGTTGGGCGACCGGTGCTGCGTGTCGGCGCAGAAGTCATCCAGCCGCTTGCAGCGGACCGAAATGTCCTGGTGCGTTGCCGCCCCGTCTTCGGCGATCAGCGCATTGGCATTGAGGCTCGAACTGGTCGGCGCGTCGGGATAGACGCGGAATGTCGCGGTGCCAGCGGTGTCGGTGAGGGCGATCTCGTAGAGCGAGACGTTTGACGCTTGCGCATGCATCGCCGCTAGCTTCTTGAAGCTAGTCGGCATCGGCTCGAAGCCGTAGGCGAACCAGAAGTCTTCGGTGCCCCGCGGAAACAGCGGATAGATGCCGCCCGCGGCGCCAACGTCATAGATGACGAAGGGCGACTTACGGAAGTCCGCGGCGAAGGCCGGTCCGAGGAATGGATCGAGCTGCATCAGCGCGCCGCCTGTCGGTTGGCGCCGCGGCGCGCGATGAGGAATTCGGCGAACTCCAGATCCATCGGATCGTCGATGTCGAGACTGCGCTCGCGCGGCACCGCCACGCCCTTCACGCGGCCTTCGAACAGGTCGTTGTGGTTCAGGATGAAGTCCGGCTTCGCTGCATAGGCGACGGTCGCGAGGTCAAACACCGGCGGAGCATCCTGGCGGTTTGCGATGATGCGGCCGGCATCGACGGCAATCGCGAGGGTGTCGTCATCGCGGCGGCGGACCATGTTGAAGTACGGGTTGCGCAGCGAAGGCGTCATGGTGACGACGCCGTCGCAGCCACCGGCCTGCAACATATCGATGCAGGCGGCGAGGTCGGATGGATCGCGCAGCGGCGACGTGGCCGGCACAGCAAGGAAGGCATTGAAGGCGTCGCCGACGTCCTGCACGGCGCGCACGGCGTGCTGCCAGGCAAGCCATTCCGGTGAATTGTCCTGCGCCAGCTCGGCCGGACGCATGAATGGCGTCTCGGCGCCGTGGCGGCGCGAAATCTCGGCGATCTCATTGTCTTCGGTGGAGACGATGACGCGCGCAACGCGATTGCAAGCTTTGGCGGATTCGATCGACCACGCGATCAGCGGCTTGCCGCCAAGCGGGCGGATGTTCTTGTGCGGCACGCCCTTGGAGCCACCGCGCGCGAAGATGAAGGCGATGGTGCGCATCAGTGCCGCTCCGCTGCCTTGACGTGACCGCCCGGCGCGATAACCTTGGTCACCACCGCGCCGGCGCCGATCAGGCAGCCCGCGCCGATGCTGACGCCCTGAATCACCACCGCGCCGGTGCCGAGATGCGAGCCCACACCGACGACGACATCGCCGCTGAGCACGACGCCGGGCGCTATGTGGACGTGATCGCCGATGCGGCAGTCGTGATCGACCGACGCCGATGTGTTGATGATTGTGTTCCTGCCGACATGCACGCCGGGCTGCAGCACCGCGCCGGCCATGATCTGCGCGCCGTCGGCGAGCACGCAGTCGCTGCCGACGACAGCGGAAGGATGCGTCACGGTGGCGAAGCGCCAGCCGAGTAATGTCCAGTGCTCGAACGCGGCTTTGCGTACGTCGATCTTGCCGACCGAGCCGATGCCGTTGGCGAGCAGATACTTTCCAGAGTCGAGCTTCGCCAGCGCGGCTTCATCGCCGATCGCCGGCACGCCGAGCGGTCCGGTCTGTCCCTGCGTCAGTTCGGGCCCGCAGACGCCGGCCACGCCGTGGCCGGCACGGCGCAGCGCGTCGATGACAACGCGGGCGTGCCCGCCCGCGCCGAGGATGATCACGTCAGCAGGCACGGGTCGATCAACTCCTCTTGGGCGTAGTCGCGGTCGGCGCGCTTGCCGATCAGATCCCAGATGCGGTCGGGCGCGATGCCGTTGCCGGGGCGCTTGACGCACAGGTCGGCGGCGGCAATCGCCGCGCCCTTGGCGATGGCGCGCGCGGCGACGACACTCTTGCGGGCGACGTCGCGGTTGGCAAGTTCGGCCGGGCGGGGGTGCTTGTCGCCGTCACCCATCGCGTCCTCGATGGCGCGCAGCGACGTGACCAGCATCTTGAGTTCGTCCGGCTCGAGCGACGCCTTTTGGTCCGGCCCGGGCAGCGTGCGGTCCATTGTGAAATGCTTCTCAATCACACACGCGCCCATCGCGGCAGCGGCGAGCGCAATGGCGAGACCTTCGGTGTGGTCGGAATAGCCGACCGGCAGGCCGAAGCGCATGCGTAGCGTCTGCATCGCGCGCAAGTTCACGTCGGCGGGTGCGGTTGGATAGTCGGTGGTGCAGTGAAGTAGGATGACCTTGCCGGCGAGCGTCTTGTGGTGTGCCTTCAGCGCGCCGGCGAAGGCGGCGCGGTTGGCTTTGTCCAGCGGCAGCCCGGCGTAGCCGTAGGCGAGGGCGCCAAGCGCTTTGGCGACTTCATCGCCGGTCGCCATTCCGGTGGAAAGAATGACGCCAAGCCCGCGCCGCGCTGCTTCGAGCAGCAGCGGCGCATTGGTCATGTCGCCGGAGCCGATCTTGATCTGCTTCAGGCCCATCTCGTCGGCGAGGAAAGCGAGGCTCTGCTCGTCGAACGGCGTGGACAGGAAGGCGATGCCGCGCGCCTTGCAGCGATCCGCCAGCGTGCGGTGGCCCTCGCGCCCGAGCTCCAGCTTGCGCAGCATGGCGTGCTGGCTTTCCTCGGCGCCGGTCTGCCGCACCTGATAGGCCGCTTTCGGCGCGGCACTCGTGACCAGCGCGTCGGCGCGGAAGGTCTGGAATTTCACCGCATCGGCTTGCGCATCGGCGGCAGCGTCGATGAGCGCGATGGCGCGCGTGAGGTCGCCGTTGTGGTTCACGCCGGCCTCGGCGATAACGTAGACGCGATCGTTCTGGGCGCTCATGCTGGCGCTCCCGACACATCAACGAACGACTTCTTCAGCAGGCCCGACAGGTCGGCGCTCATCAGCGCCTGATGGATGTGCTCCGCGCCGCCGCCCGCGCCGTAGGGCGGGATGGCCTTCTTCGCGGTGGCGCGGAAGCCCGCGCTTAGCGCTCTCGTGATCGCCTGCGCGATCGCGGATGCGTCGGCTGCGCAATCGATGATCGAGGCGGCGCGCAGGCGACCCGCCTGCCGTGCTCCGATGTTCACCGTCGGCAGGCCGAGCGCGGGCGCCTCGATGATGCCGGACGATGAGTTGCCGATCATCAGCGCGGCGATGCGCAGCAGCGAGAGATAACGGCGCACACCAAGGGAATCGACCACGCGCGCATTGGCGCGCCCCTTAGCCCAAGCCGCGATCATGTCGTTGATCTTCGTGCCGCCCGGATCGGCACCGGCCTTGGTGAAAATGATGGTCGCATCGCGCGCGGACTCCAGCGCCTTGAGCATCCCTTCGGCGGACGCGAGCGGCGCAGCAGAGGCCGTTTCCGGATGGCACGTGGCGACGATCACCGGATCTTTCAGCGTCAGACCGAGATCACGCTCCAGTTCCGCGCGGCTCATCGGTTCCTGCGTGGCGATGTTGTCGAGGCCCGGCGCGCCGACCACGGTCACACGCTCAGGCGCCTCGCCCATCTGCAGGATGCGGCGGCGGTAGGCTTCCGCCACCGGAAAATGCAGATGCGCCATTTTGGTGACGGCATGGCGGATAGCGTCATCGATCGCGCCTTCGGTGATCTCGCCGCCGTGGATGTGCGCCAGCGGAATGCCGAGCACCGTGCAGCACGACGCCACTGCCAGCAGCTCGATGCGGTCGCCGAGCACGACGGCGACGTCAGGCTTGATCTGGACCAGGGCCTTCGCCATCGCGCTGAGGCCCGTGCCCAGGGCTTCGGCCGCGGCGAGCTTTGTGCCGCCATCGAGCGGCAGCGGCACGCGCGCCGAGATCGGCATGTTGTCGGCCTCGATCTCTTTCACCGTCAGGCCGAATTCCGGCTGCAAATGCGCCGCGGTCACCACCAGCGCCAGCGTCACCGCCGGATCGTCGCGCAGCCGCATGAGCAGGCTGCGCAGCAGCCCGTATTCGGCGCGCGTTCCGGTGACGACACATATGCGGCGCGGGTTCACGGTGTGGCCAGTTTCGGGCTGCTGGGAAGACAGACGATGCGGGTTTGCAGGTCTTCGGCGACAGAAAGCGAGGCGCGCGGCGCATCGGCGAACATCGGCAGCCGGTGCATCAGCTCCCACAGCGGGCGCGCCTTTAGGCCGGCGGTGTCGAGTGCCTCGAGCAGCGCGTCGCGCTTGTCGCCGCGATGCAGGGCGATGGCGTTGAGCCAGTAGTTGCTCTGCGTGTTGGCCGGTTCATCGACAAAGGTTACGCCGGGCAATGCCTGGCAGGCGTGGTGGTAGGCAACGGCAAGCTTGCGCTTGCGCGCGACGAAGTCGTCGAGCCGCGCGAGCTGAGCAAGGCCAAGCGCCGCGTTCAGGTTAGGGATACGGTAATTGTAGCCGAGCTCGTCGTGGATGAAGGCCCACTTGTGCGGCTTCTTCGCCGTGGTGGTGATGTGGCGCAGGCGCTCGGCAATCGTGTCGTTATCGGTGACGATGCTGCCGCCGCCGCCGGTGGTGACGATCTTGTTGCCGTTGAAGCTGAGCACTGCCAGGTCGCCGAAGGAGGCGGCCGGCTTGTCGTCACGCAAGCTGCCAAGCGACTCGGTCGCATCGACGAGCAGCGGAATGCCGTACTCGGCGGCGATCTGTGCGAGGCGCACGTCTTCGGTCGGATGGCCGAACACGTGCACCGGCACGACGGCCGCGATGCGCCGGCCGGTCTTGCGGTTGCGCACGTGCCTGCCGTTCTTCTGCGCGATGCCCTTCAGGACAACCGCGAGCTTGTCGGGGTCGATGCCGAGCGTGTCGGACGAGCTGTCCACGAGGTAAGGAACCGCGCCGCAATAGGCGACTGCGTTGGCGGTGGCGACAAAGGTCAGCGCCGGAATGATCACCTCATCGTCACGCTCGACGCCGGCCACCATCAGCGCGGCGTGCAGCGCCGACGTGCCGGACACGGTCGCAATGCAGTGCTTGCGGCCGCAGACGTGAGCCAGTTCGGCCTCGAATGCCTTCACCTGCGGGCCGGCATAGGACACCCAGCCACTGTCGAGACAGTCGGCGACCATCTTCTTTTCGGCGCCGGTGAATTCCGGTTCGTGCAGTGCCGCCGGCAATGCCTTCTCCGGCAGCACCGAGGCGAGTGTCCGCACGGCAGCGGCGATATCGATCTCAGATGACATACTGACCAACCCGGTAGCGCGCGAGATTACCCGGCTCGCCAAACCATTTCGCGGTTTCGGCAATGCCGCGCTTCATGCCGTCGCGTCCGCCATAAGCCGGACACCAGTTCAGGAGCTTCGCAGCCTTGCTGTTGTCCGCCCACAGACGCTCGACCTCGCTGTCGGCCGGGCGCAGGCGGGCATCGTCGTGCTCGATCTCGACGGGCATGCCCATTACCTCGGCGATCAGTTTCGCGGTGTCGCCAATCGAGATTTCGAAGTTGCTGCCGACATTGATGACTTCGCCGACACCCGCATCGGATTCAAGAACGGCGATGAAGCCGGACACCGTGTCGGCGACATAGTTGAAGTCGCGCGTCGGGGCCGTCGCACCGAGCTTGATGCGGCGCTGGCCGGCGGCGATCTGCGTGATGATGGTCGGGATCACCGCGCGCGCAGACTGGCGCGGCCCGTAGGTGTTAAACGGCCGGATCACCGTTACCGGCAGGCCGAACGAGGCGTGGAACGACAGCGCCAACTGGTCGGCGCCGATCTTGGTCGCGGAGTAGGGCGACTGACCCTGCAGCGGATGTTCCTCCGTGATCGGCACGAAGCGCGCGGTGCCGTAGACCTCGCTGGTCGAGGTATGCACCACCTTCTTCACCGACAGGTCGCGGGCCGCTTGGATGACGTTGAGCGTGCCGGTGATGTTGGTCTCCACGTAGGCGTTCGGTGCGCGGTAAGAGAACGGGATCGCGATCAGCGCAGCGAGATGCAGAACGGCGTCGCAGCCGCACATCGCCTCGCGCACGGCGAGCGGATCGCGGATGTCGCCGGCGTGCACCTCGATCGCCTGCTTGACCTTGTCGGACGCGGAATCGAGCCAGCCCCAGCTGTCGAAGGAATTGTAAAAGACGAAGGCGCGCACGTCGTAACCGCGCGCAACCAGCGCTTCGACCAGATGCGAGCCGATGAAACCGTCGGCGCCCGTGACCAGAACCTTGCCCTTGCCCACTTAACTCGTCCTCAGCTTGCAAACAGATCGACGAAAGCCGTGTCGCCGGCCATGGCGCGGGCCTCGTCAATGGCGCGCGGCAGCGCCGACCAGTCGGTCTGCGCGCGGTTGGTGTCGTCATACGAGCCTGAAATGAAACGGATGCGGCGCGCCAGCGCGCCCTTCGTGACGGCGTTGGGCGGGCAGTGACCGAACTCGAAGGTCATCACCGGCTTGCCCGATAGCAGCACGTCACACAGCACCGACGAATGCAGATAGTCGAGGATCACCGCGTCGGCGGACGCGAGCGCCACGTCGAAGGTGCCGGTGGCATTCTGCACGCCGATCTCCTTCATGCTCGCCGGCGGCGGCGAGACCGAATCGGGATGTGCTCTGAGCAACACCTCGTAGCCGAGGCCGCGCAGCTGCGCGAACAGGCGGGACTGCCAATCCACCGCCACGAGGTCGTATTCGATCGGGGTGATGGTGACCTTGTCGCCGCGGTACTGGTTGGCAACGAAGAGGATGCGTTGCGGCTTGCCTGGACGCGGCGCGGCCGGCGTCAGCGCGGCGCTGTTGCCGGTCACATGGTCGATCTCGGGCCATTGGGCACGCAGGCGGAAACGGTTGTTGCGCTGGGTGCGGTAGCCCTCGGCCTGGATGCGGCTGAAGGTGAAGAACGTATCGGGCGTGACGAATTCGGTGAGATTGGTGTCGATGAAGTCGAACAAGCCGAGGCCCGAGCCGTGGTCGTGGCTAACCGTCTTGCCGCCCGCGCGACGCACGGCGACATGCAGGATGCGGCGGAAGATATAGCCGCCCGAGCCGGTCCAGAGCTGCGCCGGCAGCTTGTGTGGCGCAGCGATCAGTGCGCGCAAGTACCAACGACAGATCGCGGTGGCCTCGTTCAGCCAGGCGTTGAGATGGGTGAGCAAGGCGGCCGGGGCGGTGCTGCCGGCGTCGCGACAGGCTTCCGTGAAGGCCGCCAGAATGGCGTCGGCCGTCTGGCGTCTCAGCTTCCAGGTAGAAAGGTCGGACGGAATCGTGTCGCTCGCCTCGCCGAACCAGTAACGAAGCGAGACCAGCACCGGTGTTTCGCCGGCGGCGCGGGCATGCGCCGTGGTCAGCGGGTCGGGATTGGTGGCGATGATGCGGCTGCGGAAGTCGGTGAACTGCGGCCAGCGCCACGACAGGCCATCACTCTGCGTCAGGCCGTAGAAGGGGCGCAGCAGGCTGCGCCAGGTCGATGGCGGGAAGCGGCCGCGCAGGAAGCCGATGCGGTCACGCCGCGGCCGCCAGAAGGCAGCATCTTCGGCCGAGCCGCCATTGAGCCATGACGCGGAGATATCCTCGCCGCGGTCCTGGAACCGCGCCATCACCGTTGCAACATACCAGCCACGCAGCGCCTCCTGCACGAATTCCATCGCGAGGATAGCGAGCAGGTCACCGTCCTCGTCGCCTTTGTCCTGCAGCATGCGCGACAGCGTCGCGTAGCCCTCGATCAGGCGCGTCACGAACGTGCGCTGTTCTGCCCACGCCAGTGGCCAATGGAAATGGCGCAGGCCGCCAGCGTCGACGGCGGCGGTCGCGGCATCGAGCGATCTGATCTTACGCAGTTGCACGCGCCGCATCCTTTTCGATGGCGACGGCCGCGCCGTTCGCGAGCTGGTAGACGACGTCTGCCGTCTCCACGATCGCCGGCTGGTGCGAGATCGCCAGAATGGTCACACTCTTGGCCAGATCGCGCAAAGTCGCGCAGATGGCGTGTTCGGTCGCTGGATCGAGCGCCGTAGTGGCCTCATCGAGGATGAGTAGTGACGGCTTGCGGATCATGGCACGCGCAATGGCGATGCGCTGCCGTTGACCGCCGGACAGTTGTAGCCCGCGCTCGCCGACCGGATTGTGCATGCCCTGTGGCAGCGACGCGATGAAGTCCCACGCGCCCGCCGCGCGCAGGGCGGCTTCGGCGTCGGCCTCGGTGAAACGCTCGTCGCCGAGCGTCACGTTGGCGAAGATGCTGCCGACGAACAAAGTCGTTTCCTGCGGCACATAGCCGATGGTCTCGCGCCAGGCATGCAGGTCCACGCCCGACAGCGGCACGCCGTCCACGCGGATTTCGCCGGATTGCGGCCTGTAAAGACCGATACTGAGATCGGCGACCGTGGTCTTGCCGGTGCCGGACGGGCCGACGACGGCGGTCATGCGGTTGGCTGCAACGGTGAGCGACAGGTCCTTGAGCACCTGCTTGTCGCCATGCGCAAAGCTGACGCGGTCGAACACGACACTGTCATGCAGGCGCGGCGCTGCTCCGCCGGCCGTGGTTTCGCGCTGCTTGGTGGCGACGCGGATCGCCTCGTCGAGCGACCACAGCGCGCTTTCCTGTACGACCATCGACTGCGCGATCTTCTGGAAGCCGCCGAGCGTCTGCACCGCGCGCCAGAATAGCACCGCCATCACCATCACGTCGATGATCGGCAGCCTGAACCAGGTCAGGCAGACGAACAGGCCGGCGGTCATCACGATGGTGGCGACCGGCTCCTGGAACGAGCGAACCGCGGTGGTGGCGACGGCCTGCCTGCGCAGCGCGGCGCGCAGATCCTTCACCTCGCCTTCAAGCAGCGGCATGAAGCGCCGCTCCAGCGCCATCGCTTTGATCGGCTTGATGCCGTGCAGTGCATCGACGAAACGCGCCAAAAGGCTGTTGAGAATGGTGGTCTGGTCTTCGCCGGCCGAGCGCGCCAAGCGGGTGAACCAGCTCATCGCCGCTATCATCGCAAAGCCGGTGGCGACCGCGCCCAGCGCGACATAAGGCGACACAAGGAATGCCGCGAAGATATAGACGCTGCCCTGGAGAAGCGTGGCGAGCAGCGTGACGGCATAGAGAATGGCGGCCGCGGCGCGGTCGGGCTCGGTGCTCATCGCATTGGTCAGGCGGCCCGACGCTTGCTGCGTGAAATAGCCCCAGCGGGCGCCGAGCATCGCGCGCAGGAAGTCGAGCCGCAGATCGGCCTGCACCCGCGCCATGGTGAAGCCGACGTATTTGGTGCCGACATAGGTCAACGCGGATTTGACCAGTACGAGCACAACGATGAGGACGAGCAGCACGCCGAGTGTCGGCGGCAGGCCGACCATAGCGAGCGCGTCGGTCAGCGCGCGCGAAATCCAGTTGTCGTGACCCTGGCCGACCGCGATGTTGAGCAGCGGCAGCAGCGCGAGGATGCCAATGCCCTCCAGGATGTTGGCGACAAGCAGCGAGCCGAGCACGATCGCCGACTCGGCCGGATAGCGGCGCACGAACAGCGCTAGCACGCGCAACAGATCGCGCATGGGCAGGCGCTTGCGCAGCATCGCCAGCAGGGAGGGGCGTTCGCTCATCGCTCAGAAATCCGCATCGCTGGTGGCGATCATCTTGCGGCGAAGCGCAAAAGCCCAGGGAATGGTGCGGCGCAGGTAGTCGACGACGATGCGCTTGCGGCTCTGCTCGATGAATTCCTCGACCGGCGTGTAGCGCGTGCAGGTCTTGCACACCTCGGGCAGATTCCCCTTCAGCCACTCGCTGCGGTACTTCTTCAGCATCTCGCCCTGCCAGATTTCCTTGAGCGAGTGAGTGTTGAGATTGCCGATCTTGATCTCGCTTTCGAGATCGACGCAGATGCAGGCGCCGACATTGCCGTCGGCCAGCACGTGGACGCGGCGGTAAAGCTCGAAGCAGGGCGACTTCTTCTTCACCTCGACCGGCTTGCAGTCGGCAATCTCACAGCCGCTCGGCAGGTCGTTGAGCTCGATGCGGCCGGACCAGGCGTCATAGCTTTCGAGGAACGAGATGTTTGACGCGCCGAACAGGTTCTCGAAGCGCTTGTACTCCGGCGTCGTCTTCCACTCGCCGTCGTCGCGCGAGACGCGCAGGTGCAGCGTGATCAGCACCGGCGAGCCGAACTCGCGGTTGCGCTGGCCGATCGCCTCGATGTTGGCCAGCACGCGGTCGTATTTGTCCTTGCCGTAATACTTCTTGTAACCCTCGCGCGTGCCGACATAGGTCGAGATGGCGAGGCGCGTCAGGCCGGAGGTGAGCAGGTCGTCGGCGGGGAAGCGGTTGAGCAGGATGCCGTTGGTGTAGAGCATCACCGAGGTGATCGACGGCTGCGCCTTGGCGTGCCGGATCTTGCGGACGATGTTCTTGTCGACCAGCGGGTCGCCGACTGTCGGCGTGAAGTTGATCGAGCCGCCGCCGTTCTCGACGAAGGCCGCAATCGCCTTCTCGTAGACCGGTGCCTTCATCACCGTCTTCGGCCGTTCCATGAAACGGTAGCCGCAGAAGGTGCAGTCGGCGTTGCAGATGTTGGTTGTCTCGACGCCGAAGTTGATGAAGCGGTGCTCCATCAGCCGGCGGAAGAAGGACACCGGGAGCCAGCCGAGCACGCCTTCGATCACCCGCGTTCGTCGGGTGAACATTGGTGTCAGAACCAGCTTGCGGCGACGCATCGGAACTCGGGCTAGATCAAGGGAAAAAATCCTTCATTGCTACCGCAGCCAAGGTGAAAGCCCTTGGTTTCGTGAAGGATTTTGATAAGACCACGATATCATGTTCGCGGCGTGAACGTAAAGAGCCGGACCGAAACGGGGTTACCGGACGGCCACCCCGGCAGGCCCTTGGGATATCAGCCTGAAATAGGCCGCCTCGTAGCGAGCGGCGATGTCGTCCCAGGAGAAATCCCCAGCCCGGGCGAACGATTTGGTCTTGAGGCCGGCCGCCAGGGCGGGGTTGCGCATGACCCGCTCCATGGCATTGGCCAGCAGGGCCGGCTGGCTAGGAGGTACCATAATGCCGTCCTGGCCGCGGCGGATGATGTCCCGGCAGCCCGGCGCGTCGGTGGTGATGATTGGCAGGCCGGCCGCCATCGCTTCGACCAGCACGATGCCGAACGTCTCGGTGATCGACGGCAGCACGAAGACATCGGCGGCCTGATAGAGCCGCACGAGCTCGTCCGGCGGCAGCGCGAGATTGGCGGCGCTGGCGTTGCCGATCTGCTCGATCAGCACACAGGACGAACCGAGACCGAGCTTGTCCGCTTCCGGCCGCAGCGGCGTGGTGCCGAGACCGGCTATGACAACACGGATTGCAGTGTATCCGCGCTTCTTCAGTTCCGCCGCCGCGCGCAGCAGCGAGACGAAATCCTTCTTGGTGTGATTGCGGCCGACCGCAAGGAACACCGTGTCGCTGTCACTCACGCCAAGCTTGGCGCGCGTGGCGGCGCGATCGGTGACGTTGCGCAGGCGCGCCACATCGACGCCGTTCGGAATACGGGCAATGCGCGCATCCTCGACGCCGATGGCTTTGTATTCAGCGGCGACCGTGTCGGTGGTGGCGACGAGGCAGTCGGCCTGCGTCAGCCATTGGCGCACGAGCGCGTCCACTTTGGGGTCGAGCCGCACGCCGTAACCGATGGCGGGCTCGCGTTGGATGTCCTCGCCGGCGCAGCGCACGAGATGCGGAATAGCGCGCCAGCGACGCGCGTAATGCACAAGGGCGACGCCAGTTGGCCATCCCATCGTGCAATGCCAGACATCGATGGAATAGCGGCGCCGTGCCCACTCGAACCAGGCATCGAGAATGGTGAGGCCGAGGGGCGGCACATGGCGCACAAGGCCCCAGACCTTGGGCGGAAATGAGATCACCTCGTAGGGCAATGACCACCCTGTTTGCAAAGCAGCGTAGTGCGGCGCGGTCACCATCACGATGGGGCGATGGCAACGCTGCTGCATGCGCAGCGCGATATTGTGTAGGCCGACTTCGACACCGCCAAGGCCCGGCAGGAAGCTCGAGGTGGGGAAGGCGATCGTGAGCTTCTTAGCCATGCCGCGCTCCCAACACGGCGGCAAGGTCAACAGCCTGGTTCGGCGTGAGCTTGGCGACATGGTCGATGAGGCGCCGGAATTGGTCGTCGATAGTGGCTGCCGAAGCGGCATCGGCAATGCGCCGCGCCGCTTCCTGAACCTTCGCCGGCGGAAGCTGCACAGCCCTTTCTATTGCTTGCGCCCATGCGTCCGCATCGAGCGGACGCAAATAGCCGTTGCTGCCGTCCTCGATCCACTGACGGAAGGCCGCCTCATCTGCATTGCCGACAACCGGCACCGCGCACGCGACTGCCTCTAGCATCGGCGTGGCGAGACCTTCATTGATGTTCGGCAGCAGATAGACGTCGGAAGCCTTGATGAATTCGTCGGCAGGTACGAACTTGGGAACAATGTGGATGCGTGACACGCAGCCACGTTCCGCGACACGCGCATGCAGCGCCGCGAGATAGGCACGGTCACGCTCGGCCAAAGGTCCTTGCGTTACCATGGGTCCGGCAAGCACCAGCTTGAATCGTGCAGGCAGGGCGGCTAGCACGTCGATGAGAAAGATCTGGTTCTTCTGCGCCATGAACTTGGCAATCATCGTCAGCACCACGTCGCCTTCGCCGAAAGGCGTGTGATGCGCGCGCAACGCGGCGCGTCTGTCCGGCTCGGGGAAGAAGCGGCTGGTGTCGATCGGATTGGGACGCATCCAGACATTGGGGGCAAAGCCGTCAACAGCACAGCGTTCGGCCAAGCTTTGCGAGATGGCCACGATGAGGCAGCGTTGTGGCAAACGCTGCCTCAGCAAAGGCAGCATGAAGTGCGCTCCCGGCAGGATTTGCAGCACGCCTGTCTTCGCGGTCACGAGTTCGATCACCATGGGCTTGCGGGTAATCGCGCCAAACGCGATGGCCGCGGCGGTCACCGACGACGTGCCGAATACGTGCAGGACGTCGAATGAGCGCGTCAGTAGTAGACGCCAGAGCCGCAATGCCTCGAGCCATGAACGTGCCGCATGCGCCAGTCGCCCAGTCTTGCCGGGGAAGAGGGACGAGGAGATGCGTTCAACGGCAACGCCTTCGTGTGCATAACGCGCGTGGCCGGAAAACTCGACCGAGCCCGTGATCACCCGCCATTGCAGCTCCGCGCCACGCGCAGCGAGGCGCCTGTAGGTGCTCAGAATACGAAGGCCCGCGCCAGCATATTCCGGTGGGAACTTACTTCCAACGATCTGGATCTCGAGCATGCGGCGCGTCCCGGTTGCGTGTCGCCGCGTCAGGGAGCCCTATGTAGAAGGACCGTGCGCGCGCCGCCGGTATGGCAGATGAAATCAACTGCGTCTTCAACGCCGATGTTCTCGTAGATGACGCGCTCGACATCGTCGGTGCGAACGCGCTCAATCCCCTTGTATCCGCGCGCATCTATCAGCGCAGTGCCACGCTCGGATGACGAGGCCATATAGCGCGGTCGGTAGTTGCAAGCGAACAGCCGGCGCAGTGGCGTCTCCATGTCGTGGTCTTTATCGTAACGTGAGAGATGCGTCTCGAAGATCACCATCGGCGCCATCTCGCCACGCTCGACGGCAGGAAGCATGCCGTTGAAAACCTCGATCTCGTGGCCTTCGACATCCATGCGGATAAGGTCCGGATTGCCATGCAGCTTGGCGATTTCGGGAACGGTATAGGTGCGTACCGTCACGGTCTTGCCGGACAGATGCTTTCCACCGCTGCCTGACGTGTGGAAGGTGTTAAGGTTGGACTGGTGCGCGAGGAAGAATTCTCGATCGCCGGAGGTATCGGATACTGCACCCGCAATCACGGGGATGTCGTGACAGCCGTTCAGCGCCAAATTCTTCTTCAGCAGCGCGACATTGGATGGCGAGGGCTCGATCGCGACCATCCGTCCGGACGGTCCGATCAAGGCCATTTCCATCAGCACATAGTATCCGAGATTGGCCCCGATATCGAGCACCGACATGCCGGGTTTGAGCACCTTCTCCAGGATGATCTTGTGATCGAGCTCGCGCGTTCCGAACAGGATCAATGAGCGACTGATGCCCTTGTCATCAAGATCGAGCAGCATGCGGTAACTGTGGATACGGCGCTCCACGAAACGGCGCCCGAGCACGAACTTCTGCAGATTTGCGCCGGCTGCGTTGACGATGGCGTTAGCCAGCACCGACGGTCCACGATATTTGAGCGTTACAAATGCGCCGCCAAGCATGCCGTCACCTGTCTTTGGGAAGTAGCAGATATTCGTCGAGCCGCCAGGACTTGACCGAGCTGCCGTCGATTTCGCGGCAGGCATAGCCAATCGAGTCAATCAAGGCTAGCAGTTCGTCCACGTCGCTTCCGAGCAGACTTAGATGAGCGGGATGGATGCTGAGAAAAATTTTCGGCTTGCAGCGCCGCAGCGTCTCGCGCGCACCCAGTAGGACGTCGTGTTCCGCACCTTCCACGTCGACCTTGATGACCTGCGGAGATAGCGCACGCGCGGCGCAGAAGCTATCGAGCGAGATTTGACGGTGCTCGGTGCGGCGATAGCGGCTCGGATCACCCTTGATAGCAAGTCCGTTCATCCCGCTCGCACCGCTCTCTTCGTAGAAGGCGACGTTCTCACTGTCCTGCCGTCCGACGAGCGTCTCGATCACCATGACATTGCGAATGTCGTTGTCGGCGAGATGCCGCCGGAGAAGCCGGACATTGGCGACGGCGGGCTCGAAGGCGAAGACCTGTCCGTTCGCCGCGACCGCGCGGCTCATCGGCAGAGTAACAAGGCCAATATGCCCGCCGACGTCGAACACACAATGCGCGTCGCGGCAAGCTTCGATGCAGGCCTGGAAGCCGCTGTTATGCGCGCTACCCCAGTTCTCGAAATTGCTGAAGGCGAATTCCGGCTGCAGCAGGAACGGTCCGTAAGGTCCGATGCGCTGTGCGACTGGCTTCGCAGGCAGCACACGGCACGCGGCGCGGTAAGCGCGGCCGAGTCTGGTCCAAACCGGCCCGAGACCTTTCAGATGTCCATGGCGCCAGCGCCGTAGAGTGGCCAACGTTCTCATGGCCCGGCGGTCTTATCGGGCGAAGCGGGCGGATTGCGCGACACGTTGAGCATGCGCGGGGCCGCGATCAGTTCCGAAGGGATTCTCGTAGTTAGCGCATCGAAGGTGGATTGCGAACCTTCAAGCGTCGTCAGCAATATCGCATCCCAGCCGTCGATCTCGTCCAGCGTCTTCACTGATATGACGCCCGCGAGCGAACGCCCGTCAGGGTCTACGAGTCCGGCGATGGTGATCGCGCGTTCGCGTGCGCAAAGTAGGGCGACTTCCGCAAGCTCGCTTACCCCGTAAAGGACAATGCGCTTCCAGCCACGCCGCTCGCAATCCTCGAGCACGGCCTCGCATTGCTGCCGGGCGGCCCGGAAGAATCCGAACGAGGCTTGGAGATACTGACTAGTCAGGCGGCTTTTTTCGATGAAGCCGTCCGGCGTCAGGTAATAGGCATAGCGCCGCGGTGGCACCGAAGCGATCTTGATCAGACCCTTACGAATGCAACGCTTGAGGTAGGAATTGGCGAGGCCGAGAGCTATGCCAAGTTCGCTCGCAAGCGTGCGCTGGGTGACGAGATGGTTCTGCTCAACGGATGTGAGCAGGGCGAGCATGATATCGGTGCCATCGCGCGCATTCGTCTGTGGTTTTTGTTCGACGTCCATCACGTCCGGCCAATTTTGCGATTACCTACTTCACGTTCAACTATATTCCGTTCATAGTATGAACGTCAAATGAGGTGATTTGGTGCAAGGCTTTAATAATACTCAGTATTTCGTCATGAAGACGGGGTGTGTGCGGTCGTCATCGCGAGCCAGCCGATGTGCGGTATAGCTGGCCTCTGGCGGTTCCAGGGGGCTAAGGAGGCGGACCTGCGCGCGCAGGCGCACGCCATGACGCAGGCTATTGCCTATCGCGGCCCAGACGGCGACGGACACTGGATCGACGCCGAGCGGGGCATTGCGCTTGGCCATCGGCGGCTCGCGATTATTGATCTGTCCCCGACCGGATTCCAGCCGATGACTAGCGCCAATGGCCGCATTGTCATCACCTATAATGGCGAACTCTATAATGCGCCCGACATCGCCGCCGAACTGGCGATGACCTTTCGCGGCACGTCCGATACCGAGATCCTGCTTGAAGCCATCACGCGCTTCGGCGTCGAAGGCGCGCTCGCCCGCGCGAACGGACTGTTCGCCTTCGCCGCTTTCGACCGCGCCACCAGCACGTTGCATTTGGCGCGCGATCATCTTGGTATCAAGCCGCTCTATTTCAGCAGACAGAATGGCGCCGTTGCCTTTGCCTCCGAGTTAAAGGCCCTGCGCGTGCTGCCGGGATTTTCGTTCACCCTCGAACCGGGTGCGGTGGCCGCCTATCTGCGTCATGCTTGTGTTCCGGCACCGCAATCGATTTTTCGTGAGGTCGAAAAACTTCTGCCTGGCGAGCGGATCGAGATTACGCCGCAGAGTATCCGTCGATCGACCTATTGGGACCTTGCCGAAATCGCAACGCGCCAGCAGCAAAGCATGGCGCACGGAAGTTTTGAATCGGTTGTCGATCAGCTTGAGGTGCTTCTCTGTGACGCAGTGAAGCGGCAGATGGTCTCTGATGTTCCGCTTGGTGCTTTCCTCTCGGGTGGCATCGACTCCTCGACCGTCGTCGCGCTGATGCGTGCGGCGACCAATGGCCCAGTCAAGACATTCTCAATCGGTTTTCGCGAAAAGGGCTTCAACGAGGCGGATCACGCTCGTGCGGTCGCGAGACAACTTGGCACCGAGCACACCGAGCTCACTCTCGGGGCAAATGATGCGCTCGGGCTCGTTCCAGAAATGCCATCGATCTACGATGAACCTTTTGCGGATTCGTCTCAGCTTCCGACGTATCTCGTATCACGGCTGGCACGTTCACAGGTCACAGTCGCTTTGTCCGGGGATGGCGGTGATGAAGCATTTGCAGGCTATGTCCGCTATCGCGGCGTGAGTGCACTGTGGAACGCGCTTCGCCTTGTGCCGATCGGATTGAGGAGGTTTGGGGCTGACGCAATCAAGCTGTTGTCGCCCGCAGCCTGGGACGCGCTCGCGCCCGTCGTGCCACGGCGCTACCGCCCGGCACATTTCGGCGACAAGATTCTAAAAGGTGCAAATCTGCTCGATGCATCCGGTCCGATTGAGATGTATCGCCGTTTGATTTCACAATGGCCCGATCCGGAGCGACTGATTCCGCAGGTTTCCGAATCGCCAGGTTGGGTGGAGCGGGGTTCACTTTCGACGGAGGGGCTCGAGCCGGTCGCGCGCATGCGTCTTTTGGACATGCTCAGCTACCTACCGGATGACATTCTGACTAAAGTCGATCGCGCCGCAATGGCAGTTAGCTTGGAAGTGCGGGTCCCTTTGATCGATCGTCGCGTAATCGAATTTTCCTGGAGACTGGCGCCCGATCACCTGATCGCCGGCGGAGAAGGGAAACGGCCTTTGCGGGCCGTGCTCTATCGACATCTGCCCAAGGCCCTCGTGCAGCGCCCGAAGATGGGCTTTGGTGTTCCAGTTGGAGAGTGGTTACGCGGACCGCTTCGCGCGTGGGCCGAAGATTTGCTTTCGCCCGATGCGCTTGCCGTTCATGGCCTATTTGATGAAATCCTGCTCCGTCAGCGCTGGGACGAGCATGTTTCCGGCCGGCGCAATTGGCAACACGCTCTCTGGGCCGTGCTGCAATTTCAAGCATGGTACCGCGCGAGTTGCCGAACCAATTTGCCACGTGGGGGCGGGGGAGGCGAAAGGCTTTTAATTCGCAGCACTTACGAATAGAAACGGCGACCCGCCTGCCCGCCTCGGCGCAGGCAGATTGTCCGCCCTTGGATTGTCAATTCTTCGCAAGCATCGCCCAGACAGGAATTCAGAAATGACGGCCAAGGTCGCTTTGATCACGGGTGTGACTGGTCAGGACGGAGCCTATCTTGCCGGGTTTCTCTTGGCCAAAGGGTATACCGTCCATGGCGTAAAGCGGCGCTCATCGTCGCTTAACACAGAGCGTGTTGATCATCTTTACGTCGATCCGCACTTTGCGGACACAAGGTTTTTTCTGCACTATGGCGACCTCACGGATGCCACGAACCTCATCCGATTGATGCAGGAGACAAAGCCCACGGAAATTTACAATCTCGCAGCGCAGAGCCATGTCCAAGTAAGCTTCGAAACGCCCGAATATACCGCCAATGCCGATGCCCTCGGAACGTTGCGATTGCTGGAAGGAATACGGATTCTTGGATTTCAGAATCGTGTGCGATTCTATCAGGCTTCGACCTCTGAATTGTTTGGAAACGCTCGGGAGGTGCCGCAACGTGAGACGACCCCATTCTATCCGCGTAGTCCATATGGTGCGGCGAAGCTCTATGGCTATTGGATTACGGTGAACTATCGCGAGGCGTACAATATTCATGCCTCGAATGGCATCTTGTTCAATCATGAGAGTCCGATCCGCGGCGAAACGTTCGTTACACGCAAGGTCACCCGTGCCGTCGCTGCTATTCATGCGGGAAAGCAGGACAAGTTATTCGTTGGCAACCTGGATGCTTGCCGCGACTGGGGCCATGCCCGTGATTATGTTGAGGGCATGTGGATGATGCTGCAGCAACCAAAGCCGGGTGACTATGTGTTAGCCACCGGCGAGGGCCACACCGTGCGTGAATTCATACAGCGAGCCTTCGCTTGCGTTGGTCGCAATATCGAGTGGCGTGGACAGGGGGCCGATGAGGTTGGATTTGATCAGGCGACAGGGCAGGTTCTGGTCGCCATCGATCCGCAATACTTCCGTCCTACTGAAATAGACGTACTAACAGGAGATGCAACGAAGGCGCGCTTAGAGCTAGGCTGGAGGCCCGCAACATCGTTTCAGGAGCTTGTTTCTGAGATGGTGAAGGCGGATATCCAGCGCCTTCAATCCGGTAGGAGTGAAAAGGCGAGATGGTGATGACGGAGCCAGAAAATTTCCGGCTCGCGGGAAAGAAAATCTGGGTCGCGGGCCATCGCGGCATGGTGGGAAGCGCACTGGTCCGTAGGCTCGCGTCGGAGAATTGCGAGGTCGTAACGGTTGGCCGAGATACTGTCGATTTGCGTTGCCAAGCCGATGTCGAGCACTGGATGCAGGATGCAAAACCGGATGCAATATTCCTGGCGGCGGCGAAGGTGGGCGGCATTCTTGCCAATGACAGCCGGCCGGCGGATTTTCTTTATGACAATCTTGTCATCGAGACGAACGTTATAGAAAGCGCACGTCGTGTAGGAGTCAGCAAACTGCTTTTTCTTGGCTCGACATGCATTTATCCGCGGCTGGCGCCGCAACCAATGCCTGAGGATTCGCTTCTCACGGGTCCACTTGAGCCGACTAATCAATGGTACGCGATCGCGAAAATCTCCGGCATTATGTTGTGTCGTGCGTACCGGAAGCAGTACGGCCTCGATTATATTTCAGTAATGCCTACTAATCTCTACGGCCCAGGTGACAATTACGATCTTCAATCGAGTCACGTTGTGCCAGCGCTGATCGCAAAGGCGCACGCAACGAAAGCAGAGGGTGGCCGCGACATCGTCGTTTGGGGGACTGGAAAACCGCGCCGCGAATTCCTTCATGTCGACGATCTCGCCGATGCGCTTGTCTTCTTAATGCAAAACTATTCTGACGATGAGCATATCAATGTCGGGATAGGCAGTGACATTACCATCAAAGAGCTTGCTGAACTGATCATGAGGATCGTGGGTGTTGAAGGGAAGTTGCGGTTCGATCCCTCAAAGCCGGACGGTACGCCACGCAAACTTGTCGATACTCGCCGGCTCGACTGTCTGGGCTGGAAGAGCCGTATCGACTTGGAAGACGGCTTACGCGACGCGTACGATTGGTACGTCCGCAATGTCGCACTTAGTGCAACATCCTAATCAGGCAGTGAGATGTCCTCGTTTCCGCGGTCGCGATATCAAACTCCAGCCAGCGCCGGTGAAGACCGCCAAAACTGGCTCCATTGGCAACCGGTATTTAGGTGACGCGACTGGCCCGTTGATTGAAAGGACAAAGAGGCACCAGCCGACGAGAAGCAATACGGCGGCAAGCTGGCCTTGCCGGACCATTGCAATAACGCCTGCTAGCTGCATAAGCCGGAAAACAGCAAGCCCGGCAATGCTTGCTAAGAGGATTTGCGCATAGACCACGTTGTCTGAACGAAACAGAAAGTTCCAGATCTTTCCCGGTATTGACGAGCCCGTCGTGCCGTAGAAGCCGGTCCTAGGCAACTGAATCACCGGAGGCGAAAGAAGACTGGCCGGGCTTCCAAGATTAAGGATCGCACCAAAGGCCCAAGCCTTTGCAATCGGGAAGATGCCAATCTTTTTCAGCTCGTCGAGTGCGATCTCCGTGTATAGTTGCGATTGCCGGAACGGGTTTTCCTCGACGACTGGCATTTTCTCGGCAGCGCGACGCTCCATTTCATCGTAACCGCGCGACCATGGCGTCCCATCCCGGGCTTCCCAGACTAATGGCACCACCCAACGAGCAAGATGCATGCCGCCTTGAGGCGTAAGTGACCATGATCCATAAAGGGCGTGATTGCGGAGCGAGATGGGTGCGAGGCTGACAATAAATACGACCAAAGCAGTCCCGAGCTGCACGACCTGCCGACGCTCAAAAGCGCTCGTAGCCAGCAAGAACAATACTGCTACTGGAGCGAAGGGTGTCACCAGAATCCGCATCCATGCCGCCCCGATCAAAGCGATTGCGATGAGCAGGGCACTCGACCACGACGGCTGCCGCCGCCAACGAAGGGCGCCAAGCAAAAAGAGCGCGACGAAGAATACAAATGGCGTATCGGGATAGACGAGACCGCTGACGACAATCTGAGTCGGATTGATCGCGGCAGCAACGGCTGCTGGCCAAGCAAAACGCTCGTCAATCGCATGCGCCATTCCGAAGACCACGACGCATGTTCCTGCATCGAGCAGGCCTTGGGTCAACACATACGTAAAGGCTGCATAGGATCCTGACAGCAAGGAATTGATGCCGAGCAACCAGGTAAAAAGCGGCATCATGATCGGCTTGGGTCCGAGCCATTGCCAGCCGTGCAATGCATTGGCAGCAAACTCGTTCGCAAAGATGCGGCCACGATCGACATAATCACCGGAATCAACTCCCAGCAGGCCACTGTCGCCCATGGTCGCAAACATGGTTGCAGCGTACAGCCAACGAATAGCGAGAGCAGCAGCAAACAACTTCAGTAGCGTTCGAGTCATCGAGCGCTTTTCCATGTCGACGGAAGTGAAGCGAAATACTGTCGCAGTGCTACCATCGTGGGGTTATGCGCAATACCAAGTGCAAAGAGAATCACCAAAGCCGGCTCAAAGGGGATGCGGTACTTAGGATCGGCGACCGGCCCGTTCAGCGCGAGAGTATAAGCGATCAATACGAGAAGCAGCATCGTCATCCCGCGATATTGGCGTTGTCTGAGTCCGGTGATGACGCCGAGAGTCTGTATGGCTCGCGACAGAACCAGAATCACCTGGGACACTGTCCACATGATCATGAAAGGATTTGTTTTGTTCACTGCCGCGAAAGCAATCACGCGTTGTCCTAAGTCGCCGCCTGGCATAGCCGACACGAAAGTTAACGGTTGCTTGAATTGAACCAATACTTGATAGAAGCCAGTCTGCATCAAATTCTTAAACGCGCCCCAAGCCATACCCAAGCTAATCTGTGAAAACGGTAGCTCCAAGATGCGCTGCAATGCAAGGTTTTGCATGAAGGCGGAAATCGCAAAGGGATTTGCGTCAGGTCCGCCGATGGAGCGCGCATAGTCTGCAACGATCGGCCGTATATCGGCTAACATCTTTATTCGATCGGCGCATGGCCATGATGTTGCCAGGCATCCATAGATCCAATTTAGCAGATGATCACCTGACTGACTGGATAGCGCCACATAGCCATATGCTTGATAGTTATGCCAAAGCAACGGTGTGGCCATGAGAAACATCGTGAACGCCGGAATGAGTGCCGTAGTTATGCATCTGTACCATGGCCATTCGCGATCGACGCGTAGTGCTATAGCGAGTGTCGGCACCAACACCAGCGGGAAGTAGGTCAACGAAATTCGCGTCCAGAGGGTCATACCGAACAGAACGCCAGACACGGTAAGAAGTAAAATTGTACGTTGACTCTTCAATGACCAGAGCAAGGCACATAACGCCCAGGACAAAAATAGAAGGAACAGATTTTCCTGAAGGATGTACGAGGCATGAACCAGGAAATTCGGAAGGATTGCGGCCGTTGCAGCGGCGGGTATCGTTAGGGTCTTGCTGAACGCTCGAGCAGAGAGTCCAATGGCAAGCACAGAAAACATGTCGAATACAGCTTGAATCGAAACAACGGCTCGGAGGCTTTCTGAGCCAACGGTTTTAAAGACGGAGGCAATGAAAGCAGTGTAAAGTGGAAGACGATCTGTTGCCGGCCAGATTCCAAATGTCACGAAGCTGCGCGCCGCTTCGAGATATTTACCGGAATCGCTGCCGTTATCGAAGCTGCCACCAAATGCGGTCATTCCCGCTTGGTAGGTGAGCCGCAGGAGCAGGGCAAACAACAGAATGATAGTGAGCTGATGAACCTGCGATCGTTTCGGGAAATTGGGAGAGTCCTGCATTGCCTTACGGGTGTTGAATCTCATTAGGGAATGACGAGCCTTGGATTCAGCAATCTTTCTTCAAACTGCGTGCTATAATTCCAAGCTTCTGAGGAGAGTCCAGCAAATGACAGAGGGTCAGAAAGTGGCGGGCGCTCCCTACGATGAGCCAGAGTGGGAGGCACTTCAGCAGGCGCGCCTGTCTTGCGAGAGCGAGCTTAAGAAGCATTCGGCGAAGCCGAGGCTTGGAATGGAACTCCGGCATCCCCCGAATGAAGCCGATCGTGGAAACTCAGAGTAGTGCTTTTAACTGAGATTACAGTGACCTAATTGCACCGTGCAAATCCGTTGGGCTCCTGTTCATGTTAGAGGCGCATGATTTATGAAGGGGCACAAAGGGACGTAAGATAATGCGAATTGGCCTGCACCCGGTTTCGTTGACACCCGCCTAAACTAATCCTGCCTGCCGTTCGAATTCCATCGGACTCATATAGCCGATCGTCGAGTGTCGGCGC
>WBZO01001466.1_pt1 | contig 36790 bp, 24 predicted proteins | sample 5204261 | NCBI WGS metagenome assembly WBZO01 (sample SAMN12412400, study PRJNA552823) | activated sludge metagenome | isolation source: activated sludge from anammox sidestream of wastewater treatment plant... | place: USA: North Carolina | collected 2017-09
TAATCTTGATTGCCGCGTCGCGCATCATTTGATACTCGCGGTCGGTCAGCGTTTGCGCCGGAGCGACGGTGATCGAATCGCCGGTGTGGACGCCCATCGCGTCGAAATTTTCAATCGAGCAGATGATCACGACGTTGTCGGCCAGATCGCGCATCACTTCGAGTTCATATTCTTTCCAGCCGATGATTGATTCTTCGACCAGAATCTCGCTGATCGGGCTGGCCGCCAGGCCGCGCTCGGCTGTCTCCTCGAACTCTTCGTAGTTGTACGCGATGCCGCCGCCCGTGCCGCCCAGCGTGAACGACGGGCGAATGATGATTGGGAAATTGATCTCTTCAGCGGCGGCCATCGCTTCGGCCTGCGTGTGGCAGAAACGCGCCTTCGGCATCTGCAAACCGATCTCGTCCATCGCCTGTTTGAACAGCAGGCGGTCTTCCGCGACCTTGATAGCCTTCAGCTTCGCGCCGATCAGTTCAACGTCGAACTTGTCGAGCACGCCGCTTTCGGCCAGCTTGACCGTCAGGTTGAGCGCCGTCTGGCCGCCGACCGTAGGAAGGAGCGCATCGGGCCGTTCGCGTTCGATGATCGTTGAGACGGCTTCGACCGTGAGCGGTTCGACGTAAGTCCGGTCGGCCAACTCAGGGTCGGTCATGATCGTCGCCGGGTTGGAGTTGACCAGCACTACACGGAAGCCTTCATGCTTGAGAGCCTTGACGGCTTGCGTGCCTGAATAATCGAATTCGCAGGCCTGGCCGATGACAATCGGGCCGGAGCCGATGATGAGTATTTTGTTGATGTCGGTTCGTTTGGGCATCTTTAGAGAAAATGTCAAATTTGAGCGTGGATTGAGGCGGATTGCGGCGCGCCTTCGCCGATTTTAAGCCGTGAAATTAGCACAAGGGAGGGAATGCGTAAAACTGCGTGACGATTCGCGCGATTGATCGTGAGATGAATCGCGCGAATGAAGGCGGCTTGGCGGGCTGCAATGGTCAAAGCTCTTCGCGTTTACGTTGATTTAACTCGGCCAGCTTCCATCGCGGCCACGTGGAAGTGCGGCTGTAACGGTTCGTAGCCTGCGCCAGACCGTCAACGCGTATTGAACCGCACTGCGGACAGTTGTTCAAAATTCCGCGCATAACTGTGTGGCACGCGTCGCAGACAGTGAATTCGGGTGAGAAAGTGAGCGCCGACGCCTGACTTTCGTGAAACGCTTTGGAAATCAATTCCGCCAGCCGATCAATCGGAGGCAGCGCGGCCCCCAGCCACAGATCGGTCGTGGCGTTTCGGATCATTCCGCCCTGCAATTCGCTTTCGATCCGAATTCGGTCGAAAGCGCCAGAGGCGCTGTCCACAGGTAATTTGACGGAGTTGGTGTAGAAAACTTCCGTGGAGCTTTCGGCTCCCGCGCTGACCGCGCTGGTGTGATTGGCGAAACGCAGGTCGAGCCGGGCCAGACGATGCGCCGCCGCCAGATCGCGCGATTCGGTCAGCGTGAAACGAACTTTGTGTTTGACTGACAGCCGTTCGGCTTCGGCGTTCAGGTGCGTGATGACGCTGGCGGCGAAATCCTGTGCGCTTTGCGACGAATCGAGCGGCAGCCCCGTCACAATTTGCGCCAGTTCGGCCAGCCCAACCGGACAGATGGCGTGCGCCGTCCAACTCAGGGGCAGGAAAATCTCCTGCCCGGGGCGCATTGCCAGCATCGCCAGCGCGCCCGATTCGCCGCGCGCCAGAAGCTTTTCAAGAAAGATTCGTTTTTCGAGCGACGCCTGAGCGGCCAGTTCCAGCAACTCCGTCAGAAGATCGAAAATCCTGGACGGATCGCCATCCGCGCGATACCCGACTCGCGGCAGATTGATCGCTACGGAAGAGAACGTGGCTGCGCGCCATTGCCAGCTTTCGCCGGCGCGTTGCAACTTGTCGGCGCCCACGCCGTATCGCGCGGTGAAGGAGGCCGCCGCCGGATTTTCGCTTGGACGGTCGAACGCCAGCACGATCCCGCCACGTTCAGTCGCCGCGCGAATCATCAGATCGAGCAATCCACGATTGGACGGATCCCCGATGAAACTCTCGGTCAAATGCAATATCGGATGCGGGCCGGTGAAGGGGAGGCCCTGCCCGTCGCCTTCCAGATAGACTTCAAACAGCGCTTTCAGGAAATCGCGCGCCGTCGCTTCCATCGCGCCGTAAGTCGAACTGAGTTTTTCGCCGCCAGCGCCCACTACGGCCAGGTCGCGCAAATAGGCCGGTGCTTCGCAATCCAGGTGAAGATCGCATCGTACGGGCTGTCCGCCGCGCGCAATCGCGGGCGCCGACAATTCAAACAAAAGTCCCTGCGCGACCTGTTTGATCTGGCGCGGGGTTAAACCCGCCAGCATCGGCGCAAGCGCGAAGTTGACCGAATCCCACGCCAGAGCCTCGCTGAAATAGCCTTGCAACGCGGCGGTGTAAGTCACCATGTGCAACACCAGGACCTCGGCGCGCTTGGCCGGACGCGATCCCGCAAACCCGCCGGGCAGCCGGACACCGTGGCGTTTGATGAAGTCAATCGAGCCGATCATCGTGGTCGGGCGGTCAACCTCGCCCAGATTTTCGATGTGCAAATCGCCGACCAGATGGGCGTTCGACACAGCGTCGGAAAAGACGCTTCGGATCGCATACTCGCGCTTGATCGCTTCGGCCAGCGCCAGAGAACTGCCTTCGGGACCGTGCAACACCGCCGACTCGCCAGCAACCGATTGAATGATCCGGTCAACGTCATAAATCGGAACGCCCAGACGCGAATGCGCGCGGTACTCGTTCATCAACCCGTGTTCGAGCAGCTTCGCGTCAACCAGCCCGCGAATCAACTGCGCGGTCAAAGCTCGTATGCCGGAACGTCCGATCTGTTCTTTGACTTCGAGCGCAATCTGGCTGGCGGTTTCGGGCGTGAGGTTGGTTTCGCGCACCAGAGCGTTGGTTATTCGCTGCGGGTCGAAAAGCTCTACGTTTTCGTCCGACTGCCGCACGAAGAGTTCTGACTCGGTCAACGGAATGCTCTCGTTTTCCTGAATGCTGCTCATAAGACGCTGTTAGTGGGGTTAACTTCGGCGATCTTAACAAAGTGATTCAACGGCCCGGCCCCGTGACCGATGTCAGGGGCCGCGCGCAGCGTTTCTGATAAATACTGTTTTGCGCCAGCGACGGCTTCAGTAATTTCGCAGCCCCGCGCCAGCAAAGCCGCAATCGCCGACGAAAGCGTGCAGCCCGTGCCGTGCGTGTCGCGCGTCGCAATCTTCGGCGCTCTGAAAATGTGGAAATCACGTCCGTCAAAGAGCGCATCGGCGGCCTCGACTTCCAGATGTCCGCCTTTGACGAGAACCGCTCGCTCGGCCTTTTTCCCGGCGCTCATCTCGTAAATCCGCGCCGCCGCCCTTTTCATCCCGTCCACATCTTTCACTTCCAATCCGGTCAGCCGCTCGGCTTCAGCCATGTTCGGAGTAATCACGTCGGCCAATGGCAGCAGGCGTTCGATCAAAAAACTCATCGCCTCTGCGTCAATCAGATCGTACCCGCTGGTAGAACGGATCACCGGGTCAACAACTACATTGGGCAGCGCGCATTTTTCGATGATTTCCGCTGTGACCTCGATGGTCTCGCGCGTGGGCAGCATCCCGGTCTTGACCGCCGCGATCTTGAAATCGTTGGTGACGGGTTCGATCTGACGGCGCAACACATCAGCCGTCTGATGCGCCGCTCCGTAAACAGCCACAGTGTTTTGAAACGTCAACGAGGTGACGGCTGCGGCGCCGAAACACCCAAAGGCCGCAAAAGTCTTGATGTCAGCCAACACTCCCGCGCCGCCCGATGGATCAAAACCCGCAATCGAAATTACCGTCAACATCTCAAAATCAAAGGCCAAAATCGAATCTTCACAACTTGTAGACGGCCGCGCCGTCACGATCAAGGGCAACCTGAGATACTTTATGTGGTGGGTTCGAGCGGGATCATAACATCATATTGGGCGTCCGCCAAATTTATTAACGGCGGCAGGAGGAATATCGCTGCCCTATCAGCAAGCGGTTGCCGTCGTAGGAACCACTTGCTTACGCGCGCGGCGCTGTCAGTAGATCACGAAATCACGAAATCTGATGGAACACAAAAAGCGCAAAAGGCCTGTTGTTATTGCCTTTGCGCTTCTTGAGTTTCCTTGCTGGCTGGCGATTTCGCGATTTACTGACTGTACCAGTTAGGGTGTTACAGCCTTACCTTTTTGCTGCTTGAGTTGTTTCAACTCCTGCTCGCGTTCCAGGAAGCTCCAGCCTTTTGCGATCCACGGCGGGGCGGGTTCGCCTTTCAAATAATGCCCGAACCATTCGTGGATGCGGCGGTGGTAATCAATCTGGTTCGATTTCTTGCGCAGGCCGTGATCTTCGCCGCCGTAGACCAGCATCACTACATCTTTCTTTGCGCGACGGGCGATGTTGTACAACTCGACGCTCTGGTGCCAGAACACCGTGCCGTCGTTGTCGCCGGCTTCCAGCAGCAATGGCGTCTTCATGTTTTGCACGTTATAAACCGCCGAGTTGCGGATGTAGGCTTGCAGGTCTTCCCACACCGGAACTTCCATGCGTTGTTGCCCGGTTTCGATGTGATCGGTTTCGGCGATGCCGGAACTGAAGTGATGGCTGCCGTAGTTGCTGACCAGATTCGTGATCGCCGCGCCTGCGACAGCGGCGGCGAATAGTTCGCTGTGAGTGGCCAGATAGCTCGCGTCATAGCCGCCCCACGAATGCCCGACGACGCCGACTTTGCGCGCGTCCACCACGCCCATCTCCACGACTTTATTCACGGCGGCTGTCACACAGGCGATGACGGAACGCCCCGGTTCGCGCGGCTGGAACTTGATGTCCGGTTGAAATAGAAAGTAACCTTGTTGCGTGAACGCGGCGGTGTTGTAGTAATCGCGCTCCGACGGCGCGCTGTAACGATGCAGCCCGTCCGAAAGCCGCTCGTACAAATAGACCACCATCGGATACTTTTTGCCCGCTTCGTAACCCGCCGGATAGAAGAGCGCGCCCTGCAATCGTTCGCCGCGCTCGGTCTTGTATTCAACCAACTCCGAACGCCCCCAGGCGTAATTGCTCTGGAACGGATTCGTCTTCGTGACCTGCTTCGCTTCCTTCAACGCGGCGTCGCCGACGAACACGTCAGGCGAATCGTCGAAAGCTTCGACGGAATACGAATACGCATCGGCGTCTTTAGCCTTCGCCAAACGCGTCACGCTTTTGTCGAGCCAGACCAGACGTTCAGCGTCGGCTCCGAAGCGCAACCGCGCAAAGCCGGATTTCTTGCTCCAGACGCCGAACAAGCTCAAATACGCGGGCTTGTCCGTGTCTATCCATTCTTCGTCGGGATCGAGGCGCAGATAGCGATGGCGCACCTGCTCAGCCGCGCCGTCCGTCAACCGTTTGGCAGACGAACCGTCCGGCGCAATCTGCCAGAGATCGAATTTGTCGTAGAGAATCACCGACTCATCATTCTTTGTCCATCCGGCCACGCCGAACGCTGGTTTCTGTTTGATCGTAGCGTCGGATTCGCGGTCAATGAACGTGGTCTGCGCATTTTTGGTGATGTTGACGACGGCGCGCGTCGCCGTGTTCACCGTCCAATAATGATCGTCCTGCACAAAAAGCAAATATCGCCCGCCGGGGCTTGGCTGCACGTAAAAATCATCGCTGAGCCGCTCCTTGATTTTCGTCCGCTCGCCGTTCGCCAGGTCAATCAAATACAAATCGGCTGCGGGCCGTCCGATGGTTCGTTCCATCGCATACGCCGACCAGTTCGTCACGTATCCGAATTTCTGATGTTTGAGCGGCGTCACCTGTTCATCCCGCTCCTGTCCCAGTTGCACGAAGCGCCCGGCGTCAACGTGCCAGGCGGCCAGCAAATTTCTTTGCCGCTCGATGCGGGCGTCAATCTTTTGTTTCGGCATCACAACCACGTCGCGCGCGTTCCACACGTCCACGCCTGCCGGTTCGTCATCTTCTTTCGTCGCTTCTTTCGCTTCGCCGCCAGCGGGCTTCTTTTCGCTCTGCGGTTTTTCCTGCCATTTGGCGATGCCCAGAAACACTATGTCGCCGTCACGCGACCACGAAGGACGGCGAAACGCGACCGTGCGCATCCCGGCGGGAAATTTCGCGTCGGCGGTCGGATCGTAGATCTGTTTGGCTTCGTCGGCCCCGCCGAGCCGTTTCCACGCCAGCGCGATTTGCGTGGCGCCTTCACGTCGTCCATCCGTCTTCGCCCGCAACACGGCCAGATCGGCGCTTTCCTTGCGCCAAACCAAACCGCTGTAGCTTGCCTGCGATGAATCCAGCGCGCGCAACACGCCCGTTTCGGGATCGAAGAGTTGCACGCCGTTGCCCGTCTTGTCTTCGGCGCTGATCACGAGCGCCAGCAAACGACCGCGCCGCGGCAAGTCCTGCCAGGCGTATTCGGCGACGTTGCCGAACGTCGTGTCGCGCCCGCTCGCCAGATGGCGAACGATCAACGTCGCTCCGGGCGCCGCGTCCATCTCGCCTCCGGGGTCGGCGGGCGGCGCGTCTTTTCGTTCGGGCGCGTAACGACGCATCGCCAGATAAGCGCCGTTCGCGCTGAACGCGAAAGATTCAACGCCCTCGACAACCATTTGCTCGCCGCTCGTCAGGTTGAGCAAACCGAGCTTGCGATGAATCGGCTTCTTGTCTTTCCTGAGCTTTTCCTCCTGCGCCTCGGAATAACCGATGCTGTAGGCCACCCAGCGCGAGTCGGAAGAGAAGACAGGCTGCGCTCCGAACGCCGCCACCTTCGGCTCGCCGCCCGCCACACTGGCAATGCGCAATTCGTTATTGCGGTTCGAGCGATTGACGCCGTAAGCGAGCCATTTGCCATCCGGCGACAAACTCGTAGCGCCGAGTATTTCCCATTGTCCGTATTCCGCCGGCGTCAGACGCGGCCTGGGCTGGGCCGTGGCGACAAGGGTAAAACTGAATAGAAGCAGCAGCGAAAGAAGAGCCTTGCGTCGCATAGAGAATCTCCTGGTGGTTTGTTGTCGTTGAAGGCGCGAATCATAGCATCGGAGCCTGCGTCAGCGCACTAGCGACAACACCCACAGGCGTGCGAATCCTGGGTACGCATCGCTTCCAGCGTGCCCGTGGCGAGTGACCTATTTCCTTTCAATAGACCTCTTGCCAATAGCACGCTGGAAGCGGTGCGTACCCAGGCGCGCGCAACATTTTGACGGACATCAGAAACTCACTTGCGGCGCAGGTGTGGAAACCCACACTCAGTCAGCGAGGCGAGCGTCGCCCGCGTCGCGGGATGGGCGTTTCTTCAGCCGCAGGCGTCCGTCCGCACTATCACCGTAAACAGCCGAAGCCAGTCACGGCGCGCGCGATTCTTCGCTTGAGCATAATCGCGCGCGTTGAAGTCGAGACTGAAATTAACGCGAGGTTCTCCGCTATGAAATGGCCGCTTGAACATATCAACCCGATTCCGGCGCAGGCTGCGGCGTTTCTGAAATCGCATCGCCGGCGGCTGATAGCGATTTCGCTGCTGATCGCGGGCGCGATCCTCGCCGCCGCGTGGACGATTAAACGTCAGGCCGAGCGCGAATTTGAAGCGGCCCGTGAATCACTGGAGAAACAGTCGCTCGTCGCTTTTGAAAAAGAGACCCGGCGGGCATTCGCTGGCAATGAAGTCAAATTGATCCAAAGCATCCGCAACACTCGTGGCCTTGCGCGATTCAACGGCTCGGCCTTCGCCGCGACCGATGGAGGGCTGGTTGAGTTCGAGGAAGATGGAAAAATAAAGCGGCGTTACACGACGCTCGACGGCTTGCCGGAAAGCGATCTGACCTCAATTTCCGCTTTCAACTCAAAACTCTTCATCGGCTCTCGCTCTCAGGGATTGATCGTTTTCGACGGCAAACGTTTCGAGCGTTATCGCTGGACTGATCGCAACGCGCAGGCCGTGACCGCGCTGCTCGAAGATCGAGGCCGTTTGCTGATCGGCGCGTTCGCGGGCGGATTGCTCGAATTCGACGGCAGGCTTTTCAAAGAGATCAAAGCTGAACAACGTCTGGCGGGAATCACGCGTCTGGTCGTGGACGGTTCGCGGCTGTTCGTCGGCACATTCGCCGACGGTCTGTGGATCAATGATTCCGGTCGCTGGTCGCATTTCACGATTGCCGGCGGATTGCCGTCCAATCGCATCGTCGGCGTCGTAGCCGAAGGCGACCAATTGATCGTCGCTTCGGATTTCGGAGTGGCGGCGGCTGAAATCAATCAGCTTCTCAACAGCGCGGACTCAGCGCAAAAACGTTTTCAGACGATTGCGATTTTGCCTGAACTTTCAAGCGCGATTGAATACGCCGGCGCTGTTTTGCTTTGCAAAGACAACGGCGAGCTTTTCCGCCTCGCGCCAAACACGCGAGATTCAAACCGCATTCAGCTCGCTCCCGTGCCCTGGAAGCGCCCTGAAAGCCTTTCGTCCTGCCAACTGACCGCCTTCGCCAAAGACAACCAATCAATCGGGCCGCTGGGGGAAACGTTCTGGTTGACGAGCGACGATGGCTTATGGCGCGTCAGTTGGCCGGGCGAAGGGCTTTCGGGGACGCCGAAGGTTTCGCGCTTCGACGAGCAATCATCGGACGCTTTGACCAGCAATGTGATTTCGGCTCTGGCGTTCGACGATCTGGGACGGTTGTGGGCGGGCAGTTTCAGAAACGGCATTGATGTCGTCGCTCCCGACGGACGCAGCATCGCGCATCTCGAATCGGAAACTGTGCGCGAGATCAACGCGCTGGTTTGGGATGAAAAATCTAAACGGATGCTGGCGGCGACCGCGCAGGGATTGATCAATTTCGACGGTTCGTTCGCGTCGCGGCGAATCGGCGCCGCTGACGGTCTGCTCAGCGATTCAATTTTGAGCGCCGCTCTGATTCAAAACAGAGATCGCGCGGGCCTCGCGCTCGCCACAAGCCGAGGCCTTTCGCTCGGCGAATCAAAACAGTGGAGAGGCTTGACCGCAGTTCAGGGACTGCCGAGCGCCAGCGTTTATTCCGTCCTCAGCCATCGTGAATTCATCTACGCCGGAACGCTCGGCGGGTTGGCGCAGATCGCCAGCGGGCGCGTCGTGCGAGTCTTCAAGGATTCAAACTCCAAGCTGACTCACAACTGGGTGACGGCGCTTTGCGAAACGAAGGGACGCCTCTTCGTCGGAACTTACGGCGGCGGAGTTTTTGAATTGACGCCTGCGGGCGAGTTCGCCAGCTTCGCTTCGGAGATCGGCAAGCAGACGATCAACCCGAACGCGATGGCGAGCGATGGCGAGCGGCTCTACGTCGGATCGCTCGATGGCGCGTGGGTATTGGATTTGCGCTCACAGCGATGGACGCGATTGAAAGACGAACTGCCGTCGGGTGTTGTGTTGAGCGTCGCGGCTGACGAAAAGTATGTCTATTTCGGCACGACGAGCGGAATCGCTCGTGTGGACAAGGGCTATCTGAAATTCAGCGGAGAGTGAAGAGATGAAAAAGCTGATGAATGTTGTCGCGGCGATTTGCGTGATGGCTGTGGGATTGGTTGTGTTTTCGGCCTACTGGCCTGTGCTTCGCGCAAAAGCCCAATCCGGCGCGCTCATTCCCGTCTCGGTCAAAAACGAACCCGACCCTTCGATTCTCTCGCTGCAAGTGATGAAGGTTGACATAGTGATTGACAACCAGAGCGCCTGGGTCAAAGTCCTTCAGATTTTCGACAGCCACACGAGCCAGGTCCTCGAAGGCAAATACCTCTTCGCGCTGCCGCCGCAATCCTCTCGCTTCAGTGGCATCGCTGATTTCGCCGTGTGGGACGGCGATCTGCGGCTGCCCGGAGTGATTCTGGAAAAACGCCGCGCCAATCAAATTTATTCCGAGATCAAAAGCCAGATGACCGATCCGGGCTTGTTGCAGCAGGACGACGAGCGCGGCGGGACATCAGCGTTCTCAGCCAAAGTTTTTCCGATACCGGCCTACGGCTCGAAGCGCGTCGAACTTGAATACACCGAGACGCTGCCGGTTGAAAATCTGACTTCGCATTTCAGCTTTCCGCTGAAACCGTCCTTCGGCCCGCCACAACGCGTCGGGGAGTTGCGGATTAACGTGCAAGTCCTAAGCGACTCCCCGATCTCGCCTCTCAATTTCCGCTCGACGGCTTACGCGATGCGGGCCGTCAAGACCGGGCCGAACGAACAGCAGTACGAATTCGACGCGCGCAACGTCGAATTGAAAGAAGACCTCACGCTCGATTACACGATCACGCCGCAGCAAAGCGCGATGTCGTGGATCGCTCATCGCGCGCCCGAACGCGTCACGGCTTACGACCTGCGCGACCCGGCGCTGGCCGCGACCAATCCAGATGGTTATTTTCAAGCGCGCGCCATCTTCAACGAGCGGTTCAGCGCCGCGAGCGGCGCCGAGCGGCCATCGCGCAACGTCCTGCTCCTGCTCGACACGTCGCTCTCGATGCACGGCGAGAAGCTCGCGCGCGCGGTCGAGGCGATTGATTTCTTCCTGCACGGTTTGCAACCGCGAGATCAATTCAACCTGGTTCTCTTCAACGATCACGTCGAGCCGCTCTCGCCAACCCCGCTGCCCGCGACAACAGAAAACGTCGAACGCGCGCTCGGCTTCGTCAAAAATTCGATGCTCGCTGGCGGAACCGATTTGAATCAGGCGTTGTTGAAAGCCGTTGAGCTTGCCAACGCCTTCCCGCCGGGCGAACGCAGCGTCGCGCTGATTTCAGACGCCAACCCGACGTTGAAGGCAATCGGCGTCAAACGCATCGCTCAGGCTTTCGATCAGGCGAACGCATCCGACACGACGCTGAAGACGCGCCTGTTTGCGCTGGCCGTCGGCGCGGACGCCAATCGCTCGCTGCTCGAAGAACTGACGCGTAAATGCAGAGGCTATTTCGCCGAGGCGCGCGAGACCGAAGACATTTCAACCCAGCTCAAGATCATCTTCGCGCGGATGGGAAGTCCGAGCATTGACGGATTGCAGTTCGCCTCATCCGATCCGAAAAACTTCTCGCACATTTACGCGATGCAATCGCCGCACGGTTTCGACGGTTCCAGCGCGGCTTTCGTGGGCCGCTACAAAAAACCTTCGCCGAACGTCGAGGTAAAAATCGAAGGCCGCGCAGCCGATCAACCGGTCATCATTTCGCGCCGCGTCGCGTTGCCCGAACTCGAAACGGCTCACGGCCACCTGCCGCGATTGTGGGCGCGCGCCCGTGTTGACGCGCTGATTTACGAAATGAACCTGAACGGCGAGCGCGAAGATTACATCTCCGAAATCATCCGCCTCTCGCAAAAATACAAATTCGTCACGCCCTACACGGCTTTTCTGGCCGCGCCGCGGTCGCTGCTGCGCCCGCGCGTGATTCAGCCGGGCGATCCGGTGATCCGCGTCAAGACCGACGCTTCGATCAAATCGGTCTTCGCCGTGCTGCCGTTCGGCGAAACATTGCCGCTCAAATTCCTGGCTGGCGAAGGCGTCTGGGAGGCTAGATTTTTCGCGCCCGCGTGGATGCCCGATGGAACGTACCGCTGCCGGTTGCTGATGACTGACAGGCAGGGCAATGGCTATCAGGAAGAGAAGAGCTTCGTCATTGACAGTCGCGCGCCGCGGCTCAAGCTCGACGCGCAATCTCAGAGCGTTCGCGCGGGCGATGAATTGCTGGTGCGCGCGAGCGCCGACCGCGACGCGATGCGCATCGTGGCGAAAATCTACGGCGCGCAACCCGTCCAGCTCGCGTGGTCTGAAAAAGAGAAGACAAACATCGGTCGTCTGCGCGTGCCCGCCGGACTGGTTTCAGGGCAATACACGCTGACCGTTTCGGCTGAAGATTTCGCGCACAACCAATCGAGCGTTGAAGCGCAGATTACAGTGATCGGACGTTAGCCACCGGGGGAAGTTCGCTATGAAAAATGGCCGGTTGAAATTCGGAAAAGCTTTCGCCCTTGCGGCGCTCGTTTCGTCGCTGGCTTTGGCGATCATCACGCCTCATCGCGCGATCACGACTGCGGGCGCCAAATCGGCGGATGAAGCGCGCGCCGAGCGGATCGAAGCGGCGTTGTTCACGCGCGCGGAATTTTTTGGCGCCCAGGCGATCATCCCGTTTCCCACCGGCGAAGCCCGCGCGCGATTGGCCGAAGTCAAAAAACTTTATCCGCAGGATTCGGAAATCGAATTGAAGCTGGCTGAGCTTGACGAAAAACTCGGCGACGTTGAACAGGCCCGCGCTGAAACGCTGCGTTACGTCGAGCTTGAAACCCACAGCCTGCCGGCGCTCGAAAAGCTTGCTGATTTTTATCATCGTCGCGCTCGCTTCGCCGATGAAGCCGCCGCGCGCGAGCGGATGATCGCCGCCACGCCGCGAAAAGACCGCGCGCCGATCCTGCGCGAGTTGATTGAGATGGCTCGGCGGCATCGGTTGGAAAAATACCAGCGTCCCGATTTCTTCCAACGCCTGATCGCTTCCGACCCCGGCTCGTTCGAGGTCGTCAAGGAATTTGTTGATCACCTGATCGAGCAGAAAGATTTCGACGAGGCGCTCAAAGCTTTGCGCCAGCACAAGTCATCTTTCCCGGATCAGAAATATTACTTCCTCGAAAAAGAGGTTGAGGTTCTGGTCAAACTCAAACGTGGTCGCGAGGCCGAAGCGCTTTACGTCCGTTCGTTCGATCCTTTCTGGAACGACAAACAGTCGGAGCATTTTTATCACCAGTTTTTGAGCGAGCGCGACCGGCTGCGCGCTTACGGGCGCGAACTGAAAGCGTCGTTCCATCGCAATCCGGCGAACTTCGACACGGCGATCAGGCTCTTTCATTACCGGCATTACGATTACGCCGAGAACGAGACGACGGCGGCGAACGTCTTCACGCGACTTGAACAGGCGCGCGCCCGTCGCGGCGTGAAATGGACGACCGGCGAGCTTGCGACCATCTCGCGGCTGCTCATCGCCGACGGCAGGATTGATCAGGCTTCGCGGTTTCTCTACACGCTGAATCAGCAAGGCGCGTTGCATCGCGGCGGAGAGATGCGCGCGAAGGTCTTGTACGAGTTATTCAAGCTGCTGATCAACGCTGGCGATCATCGCACGCCGCTCACTGCGGGCGATCTGAAGTTTTATGAAGACGTGGCGAAAGCCGATCCGCATCCGGGAATGCTCGGCGGCGCGCTGTCGCTCGCGCTGGCCGATTCAAATCCGCAAAGCGAATTCAGAAGTGAAGAAGATGCGGCGGTCGAGCATTTCAACCGCGCCGCCGCCTTTCGTCTGTTCAATGTTTACAAGCAGGAATATCCGACCTCGCCCGAAATGGCGCAGATGTATCTCGATCTGATCCGGCATTACTCGATGACCAGCGACGCCGGTGTCGCGGCGGAGTTGCTCGCCGAATTCGAGAAACGATACAGCGATGCGCCGCAATACTCCGAAGTCGCGTTGAAGCTGGCCGATTGCTACATCAACTATGGCCGCTACGCCGAAGAGCGCGCGTTGTATCAGCGCGCGATGGATCATCTGGGCAAACAAAAAAGCAAAGACAAGCCGCTGATGCCCGCGTGGCCCATGCGAGAAGACGGCGGCATTGACGAACTGACTTCGCATCGCCCGATGACAATCAGTTACCCGCCGCAAAGTTACAACGCGGATGATGAAGGCGGTGATCACGAATATACGCGGTTTCGCGCGATTCCGATGAAATTGAGGAAGAAGGCTGATGAAGCCGGCCTCGGTTATGCGCTCGTGTTGTCGCGTCACGTCGCGTCGCTGGCGCGCGAAAACCGCACGGCTGAAATACTCGCGCTCTACTCGAACGAGATCAAAAAATATCCCGATGAGCAGGGCCTTTACGAACAGATGCTGCAATGGCTGGGGCAGACCAATCTGGTCGAGGAGCAGTTGCGCGTTTATCAGGAGGCGATCAAACGCTTCCCGACGAATGTCTGGAACGACCGTCTGGCGCGTTGGTATTTGCGGCGCGAGCGGAAGAGCGATTTCGAGCGGGTTTCGCGCGCTTCGGGAGCGAGCGGCGACGCCTCGGCCTTCGACGCCAATCTTTATCTGACTCTTTACACGCGCGCTCACGAACGCTTCCCGCACAACACCAGATTCGTCGAAGGGCTGCTCAGCTACTACGCCGGTCACAAGCGATGGGATGATTGGCGGCGGCTGTTGGCCGAATACTATTTTGAATCGAAGACAATCCGTGAACGCTATCTGGCGCATCTGGCGAGCGAGGGAAAATTGCGCGAACACGCGCAGGCGGCGCGCGAAAAGAATGACTCGGTCGTCTACAAACTCTTTCGCGCGGACGCCGCCGCGTGGTTGTGCAATTACGAAGAAGCCGCCAGCGCCTACCGCGAACTCAACCGGCTCTATCCGAACACGCCTGAATTCGCCGACCGGCTGGTAGCGTTCACTCGCTCGTTCGGGCAGAAGGATCAGCAGTCGTTGCAGGAGGCCGCAAAGATTCAACAAGCAGTGGCCGACTCATCGCCCGCGTCCGAAACTTACCGCACACAGGCCGGAGAGATTTACGCCGAGCTTGGCGATTACGAACGCGCGGGCCGCGAGTGGGATCAATTGATCAATCTCCGTCGGGGCGACGCGGAGATTTATCTGGATACGGCGACGGTTTACTGGGATTACTTTCAATACGACGACGCCTTGCGGACGCTGACCGCGTTGCGACGGCGGATGAACGATCAGACGCTCTTCGCTTTTCAGTTCGCGGCTTTGCTCGAAGCCAAACATCGAACCGGCGAAGCGATCAGCGAATACGTCAAAGCGCTCGATCAGGACAGCGAAGATTACTGGCGAGCGCAGCGGCGGTTGAAAACCTTATACAAGCGCAAAGGCGTTCCCGCGCAGCTTCACGCCGCGTTTCAACGCGAGTTGATGCGGACGAAAGATCGCGAGGCGCTCACGCTCGGCTACGTCGAACTGCTCGACGGTTTGGAAAAATGGGATGAGACCGCGCCGATGCTCCGGCGCGAAATCGCGCGCAGTCGCTCGCAGGATTTTCTGGACTGCGCCCGCGATTATTTCAGAGATCACGAAGACGCGGCGGGCGAACTCGCCACGCTGCGCCGCCTCGCCGTGGCAGCGAAGAACATGCGCTTCGCCATTTCGTATCAGTTGCAATTGGCCGAACGCGCGGTGGCGAGCGGGCGCAAAGACGCGGCTTCGGCGATGCTCGCTCAACTGGTCAACAAATATCCGACCAATTACGGCGTGTTGACCGAAGCGGCGGATTTCAACTGGCGGATGGGCCGGCGCGACAACGCTGTCGCGCTGCTGGCCAAAGCCGCCGAGCGCAGTCGCGGCAGATTCCATTACATCTTCGCGCGCAAGCTCGCCAGTCGGCAGATCGAACGCGGCCAACTGGCGGCGGCTGAAAGCTCGCTCAAGAAACTTTACGACGAGAACCCGCGCAACCTGGACGTGTTCCGCGAACTGGCGCGCGTTTACGTTCGCACTTCGCGCCCCGACGCGTTGCGCGAGCGTTACCGCGAAACCATTCGCGCGATCAAGGAATCGGACGCCGATCGCGCCGAGATCAACTATCAGATCGAGCAGTTGCGCGACGGCGTGATCGAATCATTCACCGAGCTTCGAGATTACGCCTCAGCCATCGAGCAGCACATCGAAATCATCAACCGCGATCCCGACAACGAAGAGAAGGTCGAGGCCGCCATCAAGTACGTTCGTCGCTACGGCGGCGCGGACAAGTTGATCGAGTATTACACGAAGACTTCGGCGGAGGCCTTCAAAGACTACCGCTGGAACCTCGTGCTGGCGCGCATCTACGAAGCGAAGGGCGATTGGGCCAACTCGACGGCCAATTTGCGAAAAGCCATCGTCAATCAACCCGAAATGATCGAGCTTCACAGCGAACTGGCCGAAGTCTGTTTGAAAGCGAAGAATTTCAAATCGGCGATTGACGCGCTCAACCGCGCCCGCGAACTGTCGAACGACGATCCGCAATATCTGCGGCGGCTGGTTGACGCTTACGAGAAAGCAGGCAGGAAGAATGAAGCTGATGTTGTGCGAGCCAAATTGCCTGTGGAAAAGCCGAAGACGAAGACGCTCGGCGAGCAGTTCACCGAAGCTTCGATGTTGCGAGGCCGCGAGCGCGCGAAAGCGATTGAAACTTACCGCAAGGCGTTCGACGCGTTCGCCTCTGATTTTTACAAACACGAATTGCGTTCGAGCGAACTCGCAGGTTATGTCGAAACGCTGCGCGATGAAGAACCGCTCGATCAAATTCTGCGGCGGTTGTGGGACGTGCGCGCGCGGATCAAGCGCGATGCGGCAAGCAAAGACAACCTGCTCGCGGGCAAGGCTCGTGCGCTTGTCGAGACCTTCGACCGCACGCTGCCGGAAGCCGTTGGACGTGTGGCGGCTGAATACGCCACAGGCGACGAGCTTGCCGCGATTGATCGCGACGTTCGCGCGTGGGTGGCCGAAGCGAAAGGCAAAGCCGAGGAAGACGACACGCTGGTTGTGGCGCTCAATCTGAGCCAGCGCGCGGGACTCGGCCAACTGGCAGAACAGATTTTGATCGTGCGAAAAGATAATGCGTTTGCGATTGCGAAAGACTCGCCGATTCATCACACGCGGCTGGTATCGCTGGTCAACTTCCACTCCGAGCGCGGGGATTATCAGCGCGTGGCCGCATTGCTCGATCAGGAGCGGGCGCGCGATCCGTGGCGCGATAAATTCGGCTATCGCCAGATGATCGCCGAATACGCGCGGCTCAACGGCGACCGCGAGACCGAGTTGAAAGTCCTGCGCGAAGAATTCACCGCGCGCACGGGCAAGCTGACGACTACGGCCGATCCGATGATCGAACGATATTTCGAGGCGTTGTGGGAACAGGGCGAAGCGGGCCGCGACGAATTGCGCCGTTGCGTCGAGAGCCAGACGCCGCATCGCTTCCAACTCGTCAGCTTCCTGCTCAAAAACAACGATCTGAAGCTGGCGCGCGAAGCCATCGAGACCGCGCCGTTGTCGGCGGCCTGGAAATTGTCGCGTCAGGCGGAACTGAGCGCGGCGGCGCGCGACCTCAACCGCGACAACGAAACGTTCTTCCTGCGCGCGCTCGACTGGAAGACCATCGGCGAGATTGTCGCGAGCAAGCCCGATCAATCGCAGCGATTGATCGGCGACAACTGGTTCTACCTGGCTGAAAATTACGGACGCTGGCTGGCGATGTCTGAAAAGGCGAAGCAGCCATCGAAGGCCGCAAGCGCGATCTTCCTGCCAGCGATGATTGAAAATCGCCCGAAGGACGCGGGCGCGCAGCGGCGGCTGGCGCAGTGGTACGCCGATCAGGGCGAGCATCAACTGTCGCTCGAACATTTCGAGCTTGCGTTGGAGATGAAGCCGGGCGACGAGCAAACCATCGTGGACATCGGGTCGGCCTGGTTCAAACTCGGCAAACGCCGCGAGGCCGATGAACATTGGGCGAAAATCGTCGCGGGCGATACGCCGAAGATAGAATCGCTCGCGCTTTATCTGCGGACGCTCGCCAAACACGGTCTGGCCGCCGAAGCGAGAGCGAAGTTGAAGCCGATGATCGTCAAACGCTTCGCCGATCCGTCGGAGGCGGAGATCGAATCGCTCAAGCCGTTGATTCGCGCTCTGGCCGCGTCTTTTGGGAAGGAGAATGAAGACGGCGTCGTCGAAGCCTCGGCGAAAGATGAAGCTGAGAAGGCAGCGTTTCTGCGCGAGCTTTGCGACGCGGTGCCGAGCCGTCTTTCTTTGCCGGAGATGGTGGTCAGCGAGCCGCTCGTCAAAGGCGAATATTTCGCGCCGTTTTACGAGACGCTCATTCGCGACGCTCAAGTCACGCCGAGTTATGAATCCGACTCCGATTTCGTTGACCGTTTGCGAACGCGCAGTTCGTGGAGCCTTGACGAGATCGAGCAGTCGCTGGATCACGAAAGAGCGGCGCAGACGGCGACGCGCATCAGCGCGCGCGATTCGCGGCAGTTCGGCGCCCGCGTTGATTGGTATCAGAAATATCTCGATTACCTGATCGCGGAGCGGCGAGACGCCGAAGCGCTCAGCCTGATTCCGAAGATCGAACAGGAGTTCAAAGGCCGTTACCCGCGCCCCGAATGGCTGCGATTGGCGAAGCTGAGGCTGGATGTCCGGCAGGGCAGTGTGGCGCAGGCGGTCAACGGGTTGAAGCATTTCGCAGGCGTCGAAGTCAGCGCGAAGATTGATCACGTCACGCCGCCGAACATCGAACGGTTGAACGCGGCGGCGACGATGCTCCGCGCGGAGAAACGAAACGCCGACGCCGATGATTTACTGCGGGCGGCTTACGAGCGCAGCGTCGCGCTCGAACGGTTTCAGACCTCATCATTCGCCGCGCTGTCTCGGCTGGCTTTTGAAAAAGGCGACGCGGCGCGCGGGTTGAAGCTGATGAAGCTGATGATCGAACTCGGCAATGCGGAGACGCGCGAAACAGCCGCCGCCGAAATCGCATCGCTCGATTGGGTCAAGGCGCGAGCAGTCACGGCCGAATGGATCGAGAAGCCGCAACCGTCGAATCAGGTTCGGGAGGCCGAGGCGCTCGGCGTCGCGGCTGAGACGGCGGCCGAGTTCAATCAATTCGCAATCGCCATCGAATACCGTCAACGGCTGGCCGCGCTCTCGCCTGAAGACAGCGCGAACAGGTTGGAGCTTGCGCGCGCGTTGGCCGCGAACGGAAAGAGCGATGAGGCGGCAAACGAGCTTGCCTCCTTGATTGCGAATCGCCGAGCCGCGCGGCGATTCCGATGGGCAGCCGTGTGGATCGCGCCGGAGATCGTCAAACAGGAAAGCTGGCAATCGTTCGCGCAGCAGGTTCGCGCGAGCAAGGATCAGGAGATGGCCGCCGCCGTTGAAGCTCAATCAATGTTCAGTCGCGGGCAGGCGAACGACGCGATCAAACTGCTTGGCGACGCTGTGTCGAACAATCCGTCGCCGCAACTGAAACTGTTCCGAGCGCTGTCGCTGAAGAACGCGGGCCAGGTTCACGCCGCCCTGCAATCATTGCTCGATTCGATGATCGCCTGCGGCGACGCGTGGATCGCCGCGCCTTTCGAGGCGACCGAGGACGAACAGCGCTGGCAGATGGTCAGGCTTTACGCGCAGCGGGGCCAACATCGCGCAGCTTTGAAACTGGCGAGCGCAGACGAACGGTTGAAAGGGCAATCGTCAGTCTTTCAGGCGACAGACGGCGACGCAGGACAAATTGATAAAGCGCGCTTGATCAGCCTGCCCGCGCGCGCAAGCCGTCGCCAGTCGCAATCGCGGGTTGAACTGCTCTCGCTGCTTTCGATCACCGCCGAACAGATCGGCGAGTTGGAGAAGGCGATTGAGTTTGAGATTGCGAAGTTGAATCTGGCGCCGGATTCGGCTGAGCGGCGCAAATCGGAATCGCGCATCGAGCAGTTGAAGAAGAAACAGAAAGAGCGGAAGCGCAAGCCCGCGCTGTCGCTGGAGATCAACGAACGCGAGGTCGCGTCTTACTGAAGGAGGGGGAGATGTTTTCAAAGTCTGACTGGCGGCAGATCATCAAGTGTTCTCTTTTCACAGCGGCTCTGCTGATCGCGCTGATTGGCGTCGGAATCGTGATCAACGCGGTTTCGGCGAAGCGAGCGGCGGACGGCTTCGAGCTTGCGAGCGACTTTCCGCGCGGGGCGGTCGTTTACGCGCAGTTCAAAGACTTGCCGGCGGCGCTCAAACAGTGGGACGATTCGGCATTGAAAGACCGTTATCTGGCCAGCGTGAATTATCAGAAGCTGTGGAGCCGTCATCTGGCGAACAAACTCTTTTCGCGGTGGGAAGAGTTCAACGCCGCCACGGGCTTTTCGCTCGACGCTTCGGTCTTCGCCGCAATCGCCGACAACCGCGCCGCTATTGCCGTTTACGACATCGGGCGGCTCGATCTGGTTTTGATCGCGCCGCTCGGCGATGGGAAGTTCGCCGCGACGCAGTTCTTTCAGAGCAAAGATAACTTTGAGGAGATCAAGGCGGCGGACGGGACGATTTATTACCTGAGCGATGTCGAAGCCGACAAAGGGCGGCAGAAGCAGCAGATCGGATTCGCGCAGTTGAAAGGCCGATTCGTGCTGGCGACGAATGAAAAGCTCCTGCTGCGCGCCATCGCCAATATTGGCGGGCAGGTGAAGAAAGACCGGCTGAGCGACGAGCCTTCGTTTCAAACTCTCGGCAAAACCGTCACGCCGCATTTCATGACGGTTTGGGTCAATCAGTCGGCGCTCAACGACGACTGGTATTTCAAACGCTACTGGTTGATGGGCGCCGCCGCCGACCTGAAGAACATTCGCGCCGGAATGTTCGATCTTGAATTGCAGAGCAACCGCTGGATCGAGCGGCGCGAATTTCTGCTCGACGGCAAAACGATGGGCGCCGGCGCGGCTGTGTCGAAACAGTCGTTGCAACAGATCGAGCGGATCATCCCCGCCGATGCGCCCTTCGCGCAGATACGTTCAGCGAGCGGCAATCAGCGGGCGGCGGTCGAGATGGTTCGTGACGCGCTCTTCGACGGAAAAATCGAAGTCGCCAAAAAATCGCGCGATTGGAGTTGGGGGCGATACGACAGCAGCGATTTCGAGGTCGCCGCCGAAGATGAAGAGGTTTACGGCTATAGCCGCTACTCGTCGCTCAGCTACAGGTACGACCTCGAAGTTGACGACCCGGACGATGCGGGCGAGGGTGGCGCGGGCGAGATTGACGACGCGGCGATGAGGTTGAAAGGCGAAGCGAGAGTTTCCGCCGCGCTGCGATTGGCGCTGCAATCGGCCAGGCCGCAGGCAGCGGCGAAGATCGCCGAGCCGCGCGCGATTGACGGCCCGTTGTTCGCCGAATTCCGCCGGGCCGCGATCATCGCGCTGGATAACCCGGCGCTGCTTGAACGCGCATCGCTCGAACGCGCGATAGCCAGTTTGGCCGCGAGCCGTTTGATGATCGCCGGAGCGTCGGCGAAGTTTGAGTGGAGCAGCCGAAGCGCGAACGGCGCTGAGTGGCGGGAGATGCGATTACCGATGCTGGGACGCGCCGTCGGCTACGGCCTGCGCGGGAGATGCCTGGTCGTCTCGAACAACTTGGAACTGCTGGCGTCGTTGATGACCGGCGCTCAATCGAAACGCGAGATACAAAATTCATCGCCGATTCACGAACTGACGGTGATTCGACTCGGCGAGCGCAAGACGGCATTCGACCAGATATTCATGAAGTTGGACGAGCCGCAGGTCAAAGCTTACTGGCAGCAGCGGCGCGGCGGCGAGATCAAACAAATTGGCCCGAACGAACCATCAATGGAATTTTTCTCCGGCGAGATTGCGAGCTTGCTGGACGTGGCCGCGCGGGTTGAACAGATTCGTATCCAGCGGAGTTATGCGAGCGGGAGGTTGCGTGAGGAAGTGGCGATGATTTTGAAGTGAGGAGAGGTTACGGAAGAAACGGAAAAGACGGAGCAAACGGAAAGAATTTTTAGACAGGAAGGACAGGATGTTTCAGGATGAAGTGAAATCTCCCTTCGACCAATCCTGCTCAATCTTGTAAATCCTGTCGAAAAACTTTCCCTTTGTTTCGTTTCTTCTCCTAAACTTTTGGTCTCGGCAATCGGAACCAGAATCGGGTTCCGCCCTGTTCGCGCGGCGAATGGCCGATCTCGCCGCGCCAGTGCTCGACGGTGATGCGGCAGAAATAGAGTCCCAGGCCGATCTTGCCTTTGCCCTGCTTGCCCTGCGCGAATTTCTGGAAGAGCGTCGGGGCCACTTCAGGCGGGATGCCGTGTCCTTCGTCGTCAATCGTCACCAGAATTTTCCCGCCTTCATCGTGGCAGCCGACGGTGACAGTTGAATTGGCGGGGCTGTGGCGCAGCGCGTTTTCGATCAGGTTCGAGATCACGCGTTCGAGGCGCGATTTTTCGCCGACCACTTTCCAGTCCCTGGTCGAATCCACGTTCGGGTCGAACTGCAATTTGATTTGATTGAGCGCAAAAGCCGGTGAGAGCGTCGTGATGACCTCTCTGGCCGATTGCGCGGCGTCGGGCGCTTTGGCGGGATCGGTGTCGAAAGTTTCGAGCGATTCGACTTCGGCTGAAAACGTCTGGAGGATTTCGCGGATCAGCGCGTCCTGTTTGGCCGACTGGCGCAATCCGATTTCGAGATATTTGCGGCCCTTTTCGGAAATGTTTTCGCTGGCGAGCAATTCAAACCCGCCTCTGATGCCCATCAGCGGGCCGGCCAGATCGTGAACGATGCAATGGAGCAGGATTTCTTTCTTCTGAATTTCTTTGAGCAGGCGCTGGTGATTGAGGCTCAGATCGTAGCGTTCCTGCTGCAACATTTGTTGTTGAGATTGCTGAACCGCCGAATCGAGCAGTAACGCGCAATCGCCTTCGGGCGTGGGGAAGAGATGCACGTCGGCGGTGTGGCCCGAATCGGTTTGCAGGAAGGGCAGAATCGTTCCCTCGTCTTTCAGCGGCAGCATGCCTTCGAGGAAAAATATCTGCTCGCCGATTGGAGCGCCCGCCTGAAGATTTGAGGCGCCGTAGCGCTCGGCATCGCCGCCCCACGCGATCAAAGCGCCTTCGCTGTCGCTAAGGAAGTATGCAAGCGAGCGTAGTTCCGGAGCCAGACGATTCAGGTATTCGAGGACGGGCGCTGGCAGGTTGGACATTTTTCCTCCAACCTGGGAGCGCGTGCCATATGCCATATTTCATATGCAATATTGCATATGAAATATGGCATATGGCACGCGCTCCCAGGAGTTATTTCCGATATATTTTTTCGGCTAGTTTCGTGAAGGCTTCTTCGACGCCTTCGCCGGTCTTCGCGCTGGTTTTGATCACCGTCCAGCCATGGGCTTCGCATTCGGCGACGGCCTGATCGTCAATCTCCCATTCCGAAGCGAGATCGGCTTTGTTGATGAGGAAGATGAACGGGAGCGCGCCGACCTCTTCGTTGACGCGGTCGCGCAACATTCGCGCGGTTTCCAGCGTGTCGCGGCGCGTGCCGTCGGCGACCAGAAGATAGCCCGACGCGCCGCTCAGATAATTCATCCGGACTTTCTGCAAGTCGTCTTCACCAGCGACGTCCCAGACGATCAGATTGATCTCCTGTCCGTCAATGTTGATCGTCTTCTTGTCCACTTTGACTCCGACGGTGGTGATGTACTGGTCGGAGTAAATACTTTTGACGAAACGCGCCACGAGGCTGGTTTTGCCTACGGCGAACGCGCCGAGCAGGCAGATTTTTTTCTGGATTTGTTTCTGGGTCATCGGCGGCTCAATTCTTTTTAGGGAGCTGTTGGGCGCTCTTGCTGGGATTGAGCAGGGAAATTTTGAACGAGACACTGCGGTTGTATTCCTTGTCCGACCTCGAGGTTTCAGGCCGCACGGGTTCTTTCGACGCGGCGCCGCGAATGAAAAATATGTCTTTGCTGACGCCGCTGACTGTGATCATCGAGAGGATTCGCGCCGCGCGTTCGTCGCTTAATCGCTGATTGGTATTTTCGTCGCCTTCGGTGTCGGTGTGGCCGACGATTTCAATCCTGACGGCGCGGCCCGCAGGTGGCGCCAGAGCGATGAGTTGCTGGATTTGATCCGTCAAGTCACTCACCACCTGGTTTTGTCCGGCGGCGAGTTGATCTGTGCTGACGACAAAGCGGACGACTTGTCGCTCCACCTGGCGGCGCAATTCGTCCAGGTCTTTGTCAATCAGCTTTGCGTCGTCGAATTCGATAACGCCGGGGATTGCGCGCGCCCATTTCCGCGCGTCGGCGACCCATTGATGCGGCGCCTCGCCTTCCGCCGAGAGTTTTCCCTGATCGAGTTTCAACTCGACGCCCGGCGGAGGTTCGAGCAGCGACCTGGCGTTCGCAAGGGCGAGTTGCGGATGCGACGATTTTTGCAATTGCCAATTCGAAACCACGTCGTTCGGGTTTATCGGCGTTTGTTCTTTCAAAATCGTCGCTGGGTCGGCGGCCAGCGGATCGCGGAAACCGGTTATGAAAAATTTGCCGTCGCGCTTACCCTGATCAGCGATGATGACGCCGGGTTGCGCTCTCAACGTGTTCAAGTAATTTTCCCAGCGGCGATTCTCGCGCCAGGTGAAGAACGCCCAGGCTGCGATTGCGGCCAGGAGCAGCGCCGCCAGCAACTTGACGTAAAGCGGGATTTTGAATTTCGACGGATCGGTTTGCCCTTCGTATTTCGACAGCAGACAGCTTTCCAGATGCGGGCGGCTCAATTCAAACGGCGTCGTGTCGCCGTCGAACGATTCGAGCGCTTCGCGCTGCTCGTACTGGATGGCTTCGATGGCGGGGGCGAAAAATTCGCTGCGCAAAGATTCAGGAGCTTTGCCGCGAACGACCACTGCGAGCACGGCCTGCGGCGCCGTTTCAAACCAGACTTCGAGGTCGTCGCTCAAACGCAACATATCGCTATGCTCGTTTTGCGTTTGGTCGAAGCTGTCGAACGAGAAGCTGCGAATCGCCTCCTGAATCGCGGTTAGCATCCCCGAAACGATGTCGGAGTCCTGCGTCTTGATCGAAGGCGCGGCGACGTGGTTCAGCTTTACGCCGCTCTGTTTGTGAATCAGAAAGACCTGTTCGACGCGGTAAAGCAGCGTGTGCAGCATCACGACTTCGGCGAACGACTGGCCCGCGCTCAACGCCTCGATCCGCCATTTCAATCCCTGCCACGAGAAGCTGTGTTTCAGCGCCTGATCGAAAGTCTGAACCATCGAGTTGAGCGCGGCCGAAATGGCGCGGCGGATGGCAGGTCCCATCAGCGGCGAAATCGCTTCGGCCACCGGGCGCGGATCTTTTTTGACCGAACTGTGAAACGACGTGACGATGGTCGGGGCCAGCGCTTCGGTGAGCGAATCGTCCTGCGATGCGCGCAATTTGACGGCCTCGCTCAGCAGACGGCTCATTTCGCGCGTTCGGACGCGCGGATTGTTCAGCCTTTCGAGAATGTTGTTGAGTTGAACCTGTTCCGGCTCGACCAGCAGCCGGCGCAGTTCGGCCATCTCGTCCCGGCTGACGGCGGCTTCAGTCGAGGCCGCATCCTCAAGCTGATCCGGTTCGTCTGGTTGGTTTGGAACAATACGCAGAGGGGAATCACTCATGGCCATCGCCACCTGGTTTTACTCCTCGCCCGGCAGTTTGAACTCGTTGTTCAAACGCATAGCGAGTTCGGTGAAGAGGTTGGAGAGCGCCGTGCGGTCGGCCTTGTCCGAGCGCAACTCGCGCGCCTCACGCGTGAGCGCGGCGGCAAGCTCTTCGTATTTCTGCCTGATTTCGTCGGAGAGATTCTTCGACTGATCCAGCAGTTGCTGTCGCAGTTCGCGGTTGGCCTGGGACGACTGTTCGTCCAATTGGGAGATCTTCTGGTTGATGGCTTTCGCCGTGTCTCTCAACTCGCGCGTGATGTCTTCGGTGGCCTGCGTGCGTTGCGCGTTTTCGGAGCGGAGACGTTCACTCAAGGAGGCGATCTCCTGTCTGAAAAAGTTTTCCAGTTGATCGAAGCGGCGGCGTGTGTCTTCGCGGGCGTCGGAGACTTCCTTGAGCATGCGCTCTTCCAGTCGCGTGAAGCGGCGGTCGTAATCGCGCATCTGCGCGCCGAATAGGATGTCGCGGACTTTTTCCAGATTGCCGAGGCCGGCGCCGTCTTGCGGCGCTGTCTGGCTCTGCCTGGAATCGTTCGTTGGGAGTGGAATAACGTTCAGTTCTTCAGCAGCGTTCATGGCTTTACCTCTGAGATGTAAACTCGAAATTCTGGTGAGATGTGGGATGCAGCTTGTTATTCTGATCCCGCCAAAGCTGACCTTAAAAGAGTTAATGTGTTCACTTGTTTTGGCGGCGAAAGAATACTTGATTGTGCTGATTAACTGCAATGACTGAAGCCACGAGAAAGGAAACTAAAATGGATTTATCCGAACGCCTGCCCGGGAGCTTGACGATCATCGGTTTGGACGTTGGAGGGACGAAGACTGCGGTCGTCGAAGGTTCGGCGCAGGCTGAGATTTTGCAGCGCGAGGAGATTGCGACCGAAGCCGCTCGCCCATTCGACGAAACTTTTCCGCGAATCGCCGAACTGATGAGAAAGACGATTGATGCCGCGCGGAGATCGAATCGGGAAGTGATCGCGGTCAGCGTTTCAATCGGCGGGCCGCTGAAAATCGCCGAAGGCGTCCTGATTGATCCGCCGCACCTGCCCGGCTGGCGCGGCGTCAGGTTGAAAGAGCGATTGTCGCAGGAGTTTCCGAACCTGCCGGTTTTCATCGAGCACGACGGCAACGCGGGCGCGCTGGCTGAATTTCATTTCGGAGCGGGGAAGGGGCGCGATGATTTGCGGCATCTGGTGTTTTTGACTTTCGGCACGGGCCTGGGCGCCGGGTTGATAGTCAACGGGCAGGTGTTGCGTGGCGCGACGGACACGGCGGGCGAAGTCGGCCATCTGCGGCTGGCGTGGGAAGGGCCAGTCGGATTCGGCAAGGCCGGGTCGTGGGAAGGCTTCGCTTCCGGAAGAGGATTGGTTGAGCTTGCCTCTCGGATGTTTCCGATCAGATGGTCGCGCGAGACGCCGATTCGTGAAGTTGTCGCGGCGATGCTGGCCGATGATCCGCAAGCGCTGGATGTCGCCGCCGAGGCGGGGAAGTGGATGGGGCGCGGGATGGCCTTGCTGGTTGACACGCTCAATCCGCAAGTGATCGCGCTGGGATCGCTGGCCGTCGCGTTGGGCGAACGTGTGCTTGCGCCTGCGCGGCGGGCATTGGCGGAAGAGGCTTTGCCTCAAGCGGTAGCCGCCTGCGAAATCGTTCCGGCGAAATTGGGCCGGCGGATCGGAGATGTCGCGGCGTTGATGGCGGCGCTCGGCGATGAAGAGATTCACACAAGATTGAGAACAGGCGGAAAAATTCAGCGTAGGAGATGAGTGTTCAGGATGGATCGAATGTTTTGCTCAAGGTCGTTCGCGCCCGTGAAAAGGCTGATGGCCGCAATGCCTGACGCGCCACGCCGCAAAGGTTCGAGATAGTTCGAGAGGTTGATTCCGCCCAGGGCCAGCACGGGAATTTTCACCGCGCTACAGATTTCGGCGAAACGTTCGAGGCCGAGCGGGGCGCCGAAAGCCCGCTTCGACGGCGTGTCGTAAACCGGCCCGCAGACGATGAAATCCGCGCCGCCGTCTTCTGCCAGCGCAGCTTCAACGATTGAATGCGTGGAGACTCCGATCAGGAAATCATCCAGCTTCTTTTTCGCGGCGATGGATCGAACCTCGTGAGCCGGGATTGAAGAGGTTCGCAAATGAACTCCGTCCGCGCCTGTGGCCATTGCGACATCGAACCGGTCGTTGACCAGAACGCGCGCGCCGTGCGGACGAGCGCATTTGATCGCTGCGCGCGTGAATTCGCCGAGCGCTTTTGCGCTCAAACCCTTTTCACGAATTTGAATGAGTTGACAACCGGCTTGAGATGCTCTGCCGATAGTTTCGATTTGCAAACAGGCGGCGTCAGTGGGAGTGGCTTCAGGATTGCGGAGGAACGCGCTGCGGTCTGTGATCAGATAGAGCAACGGGCTGTGTTGAGCCGGATTCAGGCGATCTGGATTCGGTCGAGCCGGATTCATTTGATGTGGATTCGATAGAATTTTCTTTATCGTTTTCCGCGTTGCCCAATGCCACGAGCGCGTTGACGCTCTCGCGGAATTTAACAATGTCGCGCAATCCGGCCAGGATGTTCATCACTCCCAACCCGGTCACCGCCCCTTTCACCCAACCGCTGGTCAGAAGTGTGGGAATCCAGGCCGCATTAAGCTTGCTCGTAATGTAGTAGAGAAAAAAATTGTCTTCCCAGTACGGCGACCAGGGCAGGATCAGGAGCAGTATCCCAATCTCGAAGCAGATCAGAATGTAAACGATGACGGTGATTTTTGCTGACATCGAATTTTTATAAGTGCGATATGACCGCGCGCTGTTATCTCAAGTTGTGATTAAAAAAGCGCGGCAAGGATAACAGTTCAAACAGTGAGTGGCAATCGCAGCTTCCAGGGGGCACGCGTGCAAAGAGCTTCCGACGAGCTTTCGGATGCGTTCAAGAAAAAAGGCGGGCCAGCGCGGCCTGCCTTTTTATGAATCAGTATCTTTGGGATGCTGTCTCGCAGTTCACTGCCGAAAAGTGATTTTCATACTTTCGCGGCGGCGTGAGACGGTGATCTCAACAGGCGCGCTGCCAGCGGTGTCAAGCACGCTGATCAGATTGGCCGGATTGTTGATTGGCTTACCTCCAGCTTCGACGATCACATCGCCTGCGCGCAATCCCGACCGCGCCGCTCTGTTATTTTCAGCCACGCTCGACACAAGCACGCCGTTGGTCACAGCAAAATAGTTCATCAACTGGCCTGTGAGCGCTTGAACTTCAAATCCATAAAGTACGCGCATTCTGACGTCTGATGGCGCAGTTCGATAGAGCGGGAGGATAAAGTCGAGCCAGGCATTTTTGCGGTTCTCGAGATTTTGGCGATTGGGATCAGTCAAAGGCAGCGTCTTCAACTCATCTTCAATAGTCCGAAGCCTGCTGGCGAAGGCAATAAGTTGCTGCTCAGGTTCTGTTGCGGGAGCCGGAACCAGTTTGGCTTTCAGTATCTTGTATTCACCGCCGCGCTTGACCTTCAGGGATACCTGGCTGTCTGAAGGAATCTGCTTCATCAGCGTGACCATCTGCGCCTGGGTATCAACTTTGCGGTCATTGACGGCCAGGACGACATCGCCCGGTTTCACCCCGGCTTTTTCGGCGGGGCTGTCAGGCGCGATGGCCATAATTCGCACCCCGAGTTCGGGCGGCGGTTTATGCTGTTGAAGCGGGGTGATTACGTTCGTGTAAACATCGCGGCCGGTCGCGCCGAGCCAGCCGTAAGCGATACTCGTGTGATTCTCGATTACAGATTGCGCTATGGTTTGCACGCGCGAGATCGGGTAAACGAGATGTTTGCCTTCGCTGCCGATATTGTAGATGGCGATGCCGAAGACCGAATCGTCCTTATTGAGTATCAGGCTGCAATCCTGCACAGGCGTCAGTTGCGGCGTAAGCAGGTAATAGATCGGGTTGCCGGTGTTGAAGCGGAAATCTTCTACGGCTTTGGCTATCTGTCCCGGATAAGCATTGAGGCGCGGGCTTCCAAGCGACATCACCACAGATGTGTTCTGATTGAGGTTTGGATGGAAGCCGTAAAGGCGAATGTTGAGTTGTTTGGGCAGAGCGGGGAAATCGGAAAACGCCGGAGTGACAAGCGCCGCGCCCTCCGCCTTGATCACGCACAGGCCGGTGACCGTGTCCATGCCCAGAAATTTTGCGGCGACCGGTCTGGCTCCCGATGCGCGGACAGAGACATTGATCGGCGGATTGCCGGGAGTGACATCAACCATGCGAGTAACGACGTGTCCTTCGGTGTCAATCACCAGCCCGAGCGTGACTCGCTTCTTCTGCATCAACGGCAACGGCTCGCCGTCGAGTGTCATGATGTTGTCTTCGCCGCCAAGCTGTTGCGCCAGGTCAATTGTGTGCGAAACCCAAACCCATCCCTTCGGCTCCGACTGCCGCAGTGTGATTTTAACGCTGTTGTCATCAGGAGCCGGGGTTTTAACGCTGGCGGAAGCCGGTGATTTGGTTGTGCCCGGTTTTTGAGCTTTGCGCCGGGAGGTCTGTGCAGACGCAGGCAGGAGCAGCGTGAGAATCCAGAAGGAAATAACAAGGATTCGCAGAAACATCCGGAGTATTGCCTATTTCAAAGGAATAAGGCCGCAGGCGAAGCGGAACACCTGCGGCCCAATAAACGCCTGAAGAACCGGACCTCAGAATGTAGGAGTGGCCCAGGCCGATTTCGCCAAATTAACCGAAGCAACTTCGGCTCCGATCAATGTGTCGCGATGCGGCACAAATTGCCGTGTCTCCCGGCTGTAAACACGCGGCGATTTATCAAGGCTGGCAATGTCACTCGATGAAATCGAATTTGTCGGGGCCTCGCGTCTGAACATCGCTGGTGTGGCCTTGGCGCTTCTGCCCGTAAACTTAACCGGAGCCGGTCTGACGGCCTCAACCGCTGGCGATTCGACTTCCGGCGCTTTAGGTTGCGGCGGATTTACGGGATTGACGATGGCGACATCTGCGCCTGTCACAGGCGCGCTCTTGTCATGGTTGATATAGAAAGTCGAAACGGTAATGACCAGCGCGACCGCCGCCATTGCCGTCGCCGCCTGTCCCCAGGAGAATGTTTGCGCCAGGAAATTCTCCCAGAGCCGTTCGAGCAATCCAGCCGGGTTGGCCTTTTCGGCCTGCGCCCTGGCGATACGCGCGCGCAACCGGAAGTCGAAATCTGCCGGGGCCTGGACACGCGGCTGCGCGCTCAAAAGCATCAATAGCGAATTGGTCTCGTCCGCATAACGGCGGCAATCAAGACATCCACTCAGGTGAGATGAAACGGCATCGCCGTATGGCGTGCGACGTGAGGCTGTGTCAACCGCCTCTCTTGTCTGATTACAATTCATGAAAATCGTCTCCACTTTGAAAGTTCCCAAGCCTTCCAAGCCGGACTTGAAAAACGTTAGGGGGCCACGTTTTGAAAAAACAGCTTCTACAAAATTACTGCCGCAAAATTTGTCTGCGAGCGACTCGAGGTCAATCTCACAGATACTCTCGCAACTTTTCTTTCAAAAGATTCCGCGCTCTGTTGATACGCGATTTCACTGTGCCTACAGGCAATCCCAAAACTTCGGAAATCTCTTCGTAGCTTTTCTCTTCGAGATCGCAGAGCACCAGCGCCGCCCGATACTTCTCCGGCAAACTTGCGATGGCTTTGGCGACCGCTCGTCGGCGTTCGTCGCCGATCATCGCATCGTCGGCCATAACCTGCTTCTGGTCCTCGATTTCAACTTCCATCTCCTCACTATCTTTGTCCGAAAAGATGGTTGGGAAAGGAATCGTGCGGCGGCGTTTGCGCTGTCTCAACTCGCTGATCGCAAGGTTGTGAGCGATGCGATAGATATAAGTCGAAAAGCTGTATGTCGCCTGGTAACGCTCAGCGTTGACCCAAACTCGAACGAAAGTCTCCTGGGCCAGATCAACGGCGCGGTCGTAATCATCCAGCATGCGGTAAACATAGTTGGTAATCTGATTGCGATAGCGCCTGGTGAGTTCTTGAAATGCGGCCTCATCACCGGTAAGAGTCGCGGCCAGCAACTGATGATCATCCATGTCTTCGACCGATATATTTTCGACCGAAATGGGCAGCCGCTCGATGGGCGCCGCCGGGAAACCAGTATCCGATGCGCGCTCTGGCTCAATATCTTTTGCACGCTCTGGTAAACGCTCCGGCAAACCGGCGCTCAGTGACAATGTCGTCATCGGTGAATTGCCTGATTCAAGTCGCTCAAGATTGCGGGGCGACCCTGGGTCTTCGTGCTGAAGATCGTTCATTAATTTCAAACTTCGCTCTCAACTGATGAGGCGTCTTGCTCTCGGTTGCGGGCTTTAACTTAATCAACCTGATTATCAACCGGAGCGAGAGCGAACGAAGCGATCCTCGGTCGCTGTCACGCCTTCCTAATTGAATTGTTCCACAAAGTTAGCGACTTTTTTCTTTTTGGCCGCTCCCTTAATCTCATCCATGAAATAAGTGGCGCGGCGTGTGTTGGTACGCTACACCATAGTAATTTTTGCCTGGGATAATACCGGATAAAAAGGACGGGCAAATTCTTGCTCGAATCGGGTTTCGATTTTGCCCGCCGCCTTTTGCCTTTTGATTTCCTTGCCCGCATAATCACGCCGCTTTTGCGAGGTCACTTCATCGGGCGGGTTCTCCGCTGGACATTAACCGAAAATTCGGAACGGCATCGCCGCCAAAGGAAAAGAGGAAAGAGTCCATGAATCAACGCAGGCTTTTCATCGCCAGTTGTCTATCTCTCGTCGTTACCGCGATGATCTTCGTCATTCGCGGCGACATCGCCCCGCAGGTCGAGCCGATCTTCGGTCTCTCACACGAGCAATACGCGTTCGTCTCGACGATGGCCTTCTTCGGATTCGCCGCCTCGATCTTTCTGGCGTCGCCGATGCTCGATGCGCTTGGAATGCGCAATCTTCTTTATCTGGCGCTCGTCCTGCACATTGGCGGGATCGTGGCCTTCATCTTCGCCTCGAATTACACCATGCTCTACATGTCAATGCTCTTCGCGGGCTTCGGCAACGGACTGGTCGAGGCGGTGATCAATCCTTTAACGGCGACAGTCTATCCCGACGAGAAGGTGCATAAACTGAACGTGCTGCATTCCTGGTGGCCGGGCGGTCTGATCATTGGCGGATTGATCGCCTACCTGATGGGCCTGATGAATCTTTCGTGGCAGGTGAAGATGGGCGTCGTGATCATCCCGACAATCGCTTACGGCCTGCTGATCTTTGGCCAGGAATTTCCGAAGACAGAGCGCGCGGCGGCGGGCATTTCGACCGGCGAGATGATCAAGACGGCCTTCCATCCGGCTTTCCTGCTCCTGATGTTTACGATGATGATTACGGCTTCGATTGAGCTTGGGCCGGGACAATTGCTGGAATCGGTGCTGCGCAACACGGCCAAGATGTCGGGCACGATGGTTTTCGTTTACGGCAGCGCGCTGATGTTCGTCCTGAGATATTTCGCAGGGCCGATTGCGCACAAACTTTCGCCAATTGGAATGATGTGGGCCTCGGTGACGCTAGCCGGAGTGGGGCTGTTCATGCTGGCCGGTGTGACTTCGCCCGTGCCGGCCTACATCGCCGCGACGATCTTTTACGTTGGCGTCTGTTTTATGTGGCCGACGATGCTCGGCATCACTTCAGAACGGTTCCCGCAGGGCGGCGCGTTCACGATGGGCTTGATGGGATTTGCCGGTCAATTCGCGCTGGGTGTGATCATTTTGAAGATGGGCGCGGTGTTCGACGCTTGGGGCGCGGCGGCGGTCTTCAAGTTCGTCTCGAAACTGGCGCTCATTCCGTTCATCGTCTTCGCTGTCTGGTGGCTCAAAGACCGAGCGGCGGGCGGATACAAAGCGGTCAAGCTGAGCCAGACTTCGTGATTGCGGAATGCGGATTGTGGATTGCGGATTGTTCAGGAAAGATTCCTCTCAAACCCGCAATCCGCAATCTGAAATCCTCAATCAGATCATCCTCCGATAATCCCCGCCATCCCGCATTTCATACAGCGATAGAGCGTGCCCGCGCGTTCGGGGAAGACCTGCACGCGCGCCCAGCCGCAGGTGTGCTCGGCTTCGATCTCGAACAGCGTGTAGTACTGGTCGTCGCGAATGGACATCAGCGCGTCGAAGATTGACTGTTCGGCTGTCGTGTTGCGATCAACGGCCTGAAAGAAATCCACTTCGTAATCGGTGTAATCGTCTGTCATCGTTTCTCCTCTTGATTGTTCAAATCAATCCGCCAAACCTGTATGGCTTCAAAGCTGAGGCTCTTTTTGAGCTTCGTTTCAGCGGCATTTATACTACTTCGCGCAGATACAAAAAAGGAGAGTTGATGATGCCGGCGCTCATTCAGGTATTTTCCGATTACGTTTGTCCGTATTGCTATCTTGGCGCATTCCCGCTCAGACGGGCCGCAGCGAAGACGGACGCTCAGTTGGTTTGGCGCGCGTTCCAGTTGAGAAAATCGGGGCCGCCGAAATTCGATCCGCGCGGCGAGAGAATGACCGAAGGCTGGCGCAATTCAATCTATCCATTGGCCGAGCGGTTTGGCGTTGAAATAAGCCAGCCGTCGCACGCGCCGCTGACCAGGCTCGCTCACGAAGCGGCGGCCTGGGGGCGTTCGCAAGGCCGCTTCGAGCCGTTTCACGACGGGCTTTTCCGCGCCCACTTTGTCGAAGACAGAGACATCGGCGAGATGGCGACGCTGAAAGAGATCGCGTGGCGAGCCGGGTTGAATCCGGGCGAGTTGGAGAAGGCGCTCGACGAGCAGCGAATGGCTGAAGAAGTTGACGAAGATTTGTTGATCGCCGAAACCTACGGAGTGACGGTCGTGCCGGCGTTCGTCATCGGCGGACATTTGCTGCAAGGCGTGCAGGAGGAAGCGACGCTGGTCAGAGCGATTGAACTGGCTCGCGATGGCGCGCTCGACGCTGAAGTGAAGAAGTTGCCGCATCTGCCGATCAGCATCGCCAAAAAGCGAGATGGATGATTCAAACAATCCCGGCCATTCCCAGCGCCAACAACAATGCGCGTTTGTAGCCGATTTCTCTCCCCACCGGATCGTACCATTCGCTCAGTCGGTGCGAATCGCTCGACACGCCGCCCGCGCCGATGGTGATGGCCGGGACGCCCAGGCTGATCGGGATGTTTGAATCGGTCGAGGCGCGATTGAGAATCGGCGTGACGCCCATCGCGCGCGACGCCTCGAGAGCCGTGCGAACCAGCAGGCTGTCGCGCGGCGTTTCGCCCGAAGGCCGGTTGCCGATCATCGTCAGTTCAGCCTGAAGCTTGGCGCCTGAAGCCGCGCGCACGGCGTTTTCGTCAACCACCGCGCGATCAACCGCCGCGAGCAGAAATTCTTCCAGCCGCGACAACTCCAATTCCGAAACCGAGCGCAGGTCAACGTCCATTGTGGCCGATTGCGGAATGACGTTGACCGACTCACCGCCTTCAATGCGCCCGATGTTGTAAGTCGTTCGCGGTTCCAACGGCGCGCGGTAATCGGCCATCCGCGCGATCACGCGGCCCAGCGCGTGAACCGGATTGACCACGCCGAAATCGCCCCAACTGTGTCCGCCCGGGCCTTTCAGCGTCACGCGGTAACGGCGCGACCCCAGCGCCTGATGCGTGATGAATTCAATCGTGGTTCCGTCGAACGAGACGAAAGCCGAGACGCGGCCCGCCAATCGCCCTTCACTGAAAAGATGGCGAACGCCGCGCAGATCGCCTTCGCCCTCTTCGCCGACGGTGGCTACAAAAGCTATTGAGCCGCGCAATCTGATCTCCGCCGCGTTCAACGCCTGGATCAGTCCGACCAGCGCCGCCAGCCCCGCTCCGTCATCGGCGATGCCCGGCGCGCACAGCCGCGAACCGACGCGGCGCACTTTTACATCTGTGCCTTCGGGAAAGACCGTGTCCAGATGCGCCGACATCACCAGCAGCGGCTCTTCGCTCTCGCCGCGATAAAAACCGATCACGTTGCCCTCGCTGTCGGTGTGAACCTCAGACAGGCCGAGTTCGGTGAAGCGCGCGGCGAAATAATTCCCGCGCTCCCGCTCCTTGAAAGGCGGGGCCGGAATTTCGCAGATGCGGATCAGTTCGGCGGTGAAACGCGACTGGGATGAATCAATGAAATCGAAAGCGCGCGCGATCCGGACGTCGCGCAATAATTCGGCGATTGTTTCGGGGCGCCGGTGGTCGGCGATGTTGATGATTGAAGCGGGCATCCAAGTTCTTCGTAGTAGTTGATTTGGCTCAGCGCCAGAAGTTCAGGTTGTAATAAGCATTCTCCAGCGGGACGCCAGATTGCTCGATCCTGGTTACAGCTTGCGCGATTTGCTGGAAGGTCATGTCGCGGGCAGGATTGTTTTCCTGATAGACGATCAAAATGCCGGAGTGCCGCAATTGCCGTTTCATCCATTCTTCGTGCAACTCAATGAAGTCTTCGGCGTTCGCAGTCAGAAGCGTCAGCGACTGCGCAGCCGCAAAGCGCAGATGATCTTCATCATCAATGCCGCGGTTCCCCACTGCGCGGGGAGAGGTCACATTGTGCCCTCCGCGCCGTAGCAGTCCGATCAAAGCATTCGAATCAAGATCGTCGTCCAGATAGACTTTCATTGATGTACGGGAGCGGATTCTTCGAAGAATCCCTTCTTTTCCAGCCGCTGCTGTTCGGAGTCTTTCTCATTACAGATGCTTTCCCAATTCTCCTGGCAGTAGTCCAGCGCTTCATAGACTGCTTCCAACGGCAGGTCCCTGTCGCGCGCGATCTGCTCTGGGGAGAATCGCGAGATGAATCTGTCGTGCCAGATTGTTGACGCTCGCACGCCTGCCCCGCGCACAAAAAGCTCCTGAGACTTTTTCTCCGGACGCCGATCGAGATACTGATAGACCTTCGCGGCGGCGCTTCCATTCTCGTTCGCGTCCTCGTCCGGGACGACGACGTAAACTTTGATTTTGTCAGGAAGCGCTGTTCCGTTCTTCAGTTTGATTTGTCCCTGCTCCACGACTCCTTCAAAAGTTGCCAGGCTCATAATCTTTCCTCCCGCGCTGATTGTTTAACCTCACGGACAAAAATGCAATGTTGACCGGCATTGACGCAATCAAGCCGTGCGAGGCTCAATCGGACGCCGTTTTCATGAGGGCTTTTAAGCGCTGGTTTGTTTGACCAATTGATTTCTTGCGCGGTCATGAATTTTGGTGTAGAAGGTGTGCCTCGCAGCAATCAAAAGAAACAACGCGTTGAGGAAAGGAATCGAAGAATTGGAGCGTCATTCAAGCGACTCAGGCTGGATCGAAGTAATCACCGGTTCGATGTTCAGCGGCAAGAGCGAAGAGTTGATTCGCCGTTTGCGCCGGGCGCAGATCGCGCGGCAGAAAGTGCAGATATTCAAGCCCGCGATAGACCTGCGTTTTTCGGATCAACACATCGTCTCGCATTCCGAGATGAAGATCGCGTCGCACGCTGTCAAAT
>WBZO01001120.1_pt2 | contig 36769 bp, 28 predicted proteins | sample 5204261 | NCBI WGS metagenome assembly WBZO01 (sample SAMN12412400, study PRJNA552823) | activated sludge metagenome | isolation source: activated sludge from anammox sidestream of wastewater treatment plant... | place: USA: North Carolina | collected 2017-09
ATGACGTACAATTTTGGTTTTATGGGTGCAAAAATATACTTTTTGATTTAATCACCATCGGAATCAGTATTTTTTCCTTTTAACCCTAATCTGTTGTGGCCGAGGCAATAGCAGTTTGCCGATAATATTTTTCCTCCTTAAAATTAAAGATAAGAACGGTTGGCGATATTCCAAGTTCTTTGTAATTTGAAAACCAGAGGACTCAACAAATCCCCCATGGCCCTTAAGATCATAGATTTTGGAAGCCCTGAGTATCATCAAATGATCAGGCTCAGGGATGATATCTTGCGTAAACCGCTTGGGCTTTCCTTTGATATGCAGGAACTAAATGAAGAAAGGGACAATATGTTTATCGGCGCCTTTGACGAAGATCGCATGTTGGGTTGCTGCATGCTGGTCGAAGAAGAACCCGGTATTGTCAGGCTCCGGCAGATGGCAGTGCTTAATGACCTTCAGGGAAAAGGAATAGGCAGAGCGCTGATGAACTTCGCAGAAAACCTGGCCAGGGACCGGGGTTACAGGTATATCACCATGCATGCCCGTAAAAATGCCATAGGTTTTTATGAAAAAATGGGTTATAAGGTAACCAGTTCTGAATTTACCGAAGTGACCATACCTCATTATGTGATGGAAAAAAGATTGTAGCGCTCAGAAGCTGATGCTCAGACATACCCGTTCATTTCCTTTTCTTCACTTTATCTTTCAGCAGGTGCCTCAGTTCATAGACTTCGTTCTCGTCCTTACATCCATCTTTAGGCACCAGGAAAAATGAGCGACTGTCGAAATAGAGATGGAAAAAATTCGGGCTCTCAATAAAACTGCTTAGCGATCCCCATTGCCAGGAGCGGGAACCTCTTTCGTGCCCCAGCGTGAAACCATCTTCGTTAAAATTCATACTGAAGCTGTCCTTAAACGTGGCAGCTCTTCTATACACTACAGAAGGCATCACAAACCAAAAACTGATCATCAGGATGATCCACAATGTAGCTCCGATCACAAATGCCAGCGGAGTGATCTTATGCATGAGATATAATATTAAAGAGGCGATCGCAAAAACATTGACCAAAATGATCATGATCTTTATTTCAGGCCTGCTGATAAAATGATAACGCAAAGCCTGCAACACCTGCCCTTTTTCGTATTTAAAATGAATGGTCATATTCAATTAATGCTTGATGCCTTCTTATGAAAGAAGAGCAATGTTAAGAAGAAATAGACAACCGGAAGAATTTTCGTAAAAAAAGCGGCTTCTTTTATAATGATATCTGTTATCAATAAACCCTTTTACCGATTCTCATAAACGCCTGGTAATTAAAAAGCCTTCTCTTTTCAGGAAGGCTATGTATCATAAATTTTGTGAAAGATCATTTATTCATCATCTGCTTTGCTTCAATACTCAAAGTGGCATGAGGCACGGCACGAAGGCGTGCTTTATCAATCAGTTTTCCGGTGACCCGGCAAATACCATAGGTCTTATTTTCAATGCGCATCAATGCTTTTTCCAGATGATCAATAAAAGTAATCTGGCGGCTGGCCATCTGGCTGAGTTGTTCTCTTTCCATGCTTACGCTTCCGTCTTCCATGGTCATGTAACGGGCTTCATCCATATCGCCTCCTTCATCCTTTCGGGTGATCAGCCCCTGTAAATAAGCAAGTTCTTTCTTTGCCGAATCCAGTTTTTTCATGATGATCTCTTTGAATTCAGCCAGATCTGAATCCGAATAACGCTGGGTCGGAGTAGTCAACTCCTGCAAGGAAGGTGAGTCCAGAACAGATTTCGTAAATTCCGGTTCATACTTCACAGAAGTCTTGATGCTGGTTACGGGTATCACAATCTTAGCAGGCCTGGCAGGTTCTTTTTTAGTTACCTGAGCCGCTTTAGGTTTTATAGTTACCAAAGATTTTGCATCAAACCCTGCCGTCTTCTTTACCGGTTTTACTGCAACCGGTTTTGCCGGTTGAGCTGTTTTGGTTTCAACTTTTTTCGGCGCCGGTTTGTTTGCAGGTTTTTGTACAGGTTTTTTTGCTACTACTTTCCTGGCAGCGGGCTTCGCAACTTTCTTTGAAGCTGTTTTTTTAGGTGCGGCTTTTTTCATGGGTTTCTTTGCAGCTGGCTTTTTAGGAGCTGCTTTTTTGGCGGACTTCGAAGTTTTCTTAGCTGCCGGTTTGCTTCCGGGGCGTTTTGTATGCTTTTTAGTTGCCATTTCTTAGCCTTTTTTTGAAACAATTACTTTTAGAGAAACATCATTGACCTCAATCTCTGTACCATCCGCGATTTCGGGCAATAATTCAAGATTATCTGCCAGAATTTCGGCGCAAATATAGGCTTTAAAATGTGCTAATGATGCTTTGAGGCCATTATTTGCTGCCACTTTTACAACGATACGATCAGTGAGGGCAAATCCACTGTCTTTGCGTATGTTTTGAATACGGTTTACAAATTCCCGGGCATCGCCTTCCATCTTCAGATCCTGTGTCAACGTGATGTCCAGAGCCACGATCAGCGGGCCTTTATTGGCTACCATCCAGCCGGGAATATCATCACTGCTGATCTCCACTTCTGAAAGTTCAAGGGTCAGCGGTTCGTTATCAATAGTCAAAATGTACTTACCGGTTCTTTCAAATTTTCCGATATCATCCTGAGTGAATTGAGTCATTGCCTGGGCCACCGATTTCATCTTCGATCCCAGTTTTTTGCCTAATGCCACAAAATTGGGCTTGATTTTCTTTTTAATAAAGGTGTTGTCAGGATCCAGGTATTCGATTCCCTTTACGTTCACTTCAGCCTTAATGAGATCTTCCACTTTATGCAATTGCTCTTTCATGGAAGAATTCAATACCGGTATCAGGATCTTCTGCAACGGCTGACGAACCTTAATGTTCACTTTCTTACGAAGCGATAAGATCAGGGAAGAAGCATCCTGTGCCAACTGCATCCTTTCTTCCAGCGGTTTATCAATTAAAGATTCATCGGCTACAGGGAAATCAACATGGTGAACGGAGCCGGCATTGAATCTTGCCGTGACCGCATTCAAATTCTGAAAGATCGCATCGCTGAAAAACGGAGAGATGGGCGCCATCAACCGGAGAACGGTTTCCATACATTCATACAAGGTCTGATATGCACAGATCTTGTCCTGCTCATATTCACCTTTCCAGAATCTTCTTCTGCAAAGACGGACATACCAGTTGCTCAGATGTTCATCCACAAAATCTTCAATAGCACGTCCCGCCTGTGTCGGTTCATAGTCATCCATGTATTCATTCACTTTTTTCACCAACGAATTCAGTGAAGAAAGTATCCACCTGTCAATCTCGGGGCGGTCGCTGACCGAAATATATTTTTCTTTGAATGAGAAGCCATCCACATTTGCATACAATGCAAAAAACTGGTAGGTGTTGTAGAGGGTTCCGAAAAATTTACGTTGCACTTCTTTGATGCCGTCGAGGTCAAACTTCATGTTTTCCCAGGGAGAAGCGTTGGTGATCAAATACCAGCGGGTGGCATCAGCGCCAAAACTTTCTATTGTTTTAAAGGGATCAATGACATTACCTAACCTTTTACTCATCTTGTTGCCCTTCTTGTCCAGTACCAGTCCATTGGAAACACAGGTTTTGTATGCCACCGAATCAAAGACCAGGGCGGCAATGGCATGAAGAGTATAGAACCAACCTCTTGTCTGATCCACACCTTCTGCAATAAAGTCGGCAGGAAAAGCTCCCTTCCAGCCTTCTTTGAAAGGATAAGGCGAACCTTCTTTCAGTTTTTTATGATCCAGCCCCCATTGGGCATAAGGCATGGCGCCGCTGTCGAACCATACGTCAATCAGATCGGGCACCCGTCTCATAGGTTTACCGGAATCACTGACAAGAATGAATTCATCAACATAAGGTTTATGAAGATCGAGTGTCTCTTTAAAGTTTTTCGAAGGTGATATTTTAGAAACTCCTGCCTCGTAAGATCTTTTTAATTCCAGTTCCAGTTCATCAATGCTACTAATACATTTTTCTTCTTTATCATCGTCCGTTCTCCAGATCGGAAGGGCTGTTCCCCAAAACCTGCTGCGGCTCAGGTTCCAGTCCACCATATTCTCCAGCCAGTTCCCGAATCTTCCTTCCCCGGTAGATCTTGGTTTCCAATTGATGGTCTTATTCAGTTCCACCATCCGGTCTTTCAATGCCGTGGTTTTGATGAACCATGCATCCAAAGGATAATACAGTACCGGTTTATCTGTCCTCCAGCAATGCGGATAGCTGTGTTCGTATTTCTCCACTTTGAAAGCACGGTTCTCTTTTTTCAGCTTTACGGCAATATCCACATTCACATCCACGTAGTCCGGATCGTCTTTATAATTTTTTACATAGCGGTTACTGAATTCACCCAAACCCTCAATGAATTTTCCCTGCTTATCCACCATCGTCAATATACCGATGTCATATTTCTTTCCCACTTTAAAGTCGTCGGCGCCAAAAGCAGGAGCCGTATGAACGATACCCGTACCGTCTTCCGTGGTCACAAAATCACCCAGCAACACTTTAAAGGCATTCGGATTACCGGTCTTGTTCGCTTCATAAGGCAGCAACTGTTCATAAGAGATCCCCTCGAGATCTTTCCCTTTGAATTCATCAAGTATCTTCCAGGGAAGATTGCCGCCTGAAGCTGAAGCTTTGGAGTCTTTTGAAACAAGAGCCGTATAGTCTTCAAAACTTCCATTCTCATTTTCGGACTTAAAATATTTACCGGTCAATGCTTTTGCAAGAATGACATTGACAGGAAGATGAGTGTAAGGATTAAATGTTTTTACCAATACATAATCAATATTGGCACCAACGGTCAGGCCAAGGTTGGAAGGAAGCGTCCAGGGTGTGGTGGTCCATGCCAGAAAGAAAACCTCACCTCCATTTTTCTGAACTTCAGAGATCCGGTTTTGTACGAAAGACAAATCCTTTCCACCGGATGAATCCTGTGAAGCCACTTTAAACATTGCCACACAGCTCGTATCCTTTACATCCTTGTATGTTCCGGGCTGATTCAGTTCATGTGAACTCAGTCCGGTTCCTGCAGCAGGTGAATAAGGCTGAATGCTAACGCTCTGGTACAGCAATCCTCTCTGATACAACTGCTTCAGCAGCCACCAAAGTGTTTCGATGTATTCATTTTTAAACGTGATGTATGGATCGTCCAGGTCCACCCAATAACCCATTTTGCGTGTCAGGTCATCCCACTTGTCTTTGTAACGAAGAACCGCCTCCCGGCATTTCCGGTTGTATTCTTCAACAGAAATTTTTTTACCGATATCTTCCTTGGTGATCCCCAATTCTTTCTCCACTCCCAATTCCACCGGCAGGCCGTGAGTGTCCCACCCTCCTTTTCTTTTCACCTGAAAACCTTTCATGGTCTTGTATCGGCACACCAGGTCTTTCAGAGTCCTGGAAATAACGTGATGAATGCCGGGCATTCCGTTGGCGCTGGGCGGGCCTTCATAAAAAACAAAAGGTGTAGTGCCTTCTCTTAAAGAAACACTTTTCTCAAAAGCATTGGTGGCCTGCCAGCGTGCAAGAATGTCCTGCTCGATAGCCGGCAAGTTCAACTGTGAAAATTCTTTGTACCTGTTACCCATTTCCGGACTTAAAAAGTCTGCAAAGTTAAGAAAATTCAACGGCTGAAATGATAAGAAAATGCCATTTATTGAGCACGGAAAGCTCTTTCAGGGATGTTTTTTCTCCCGGAAAATAAATAAAACGAATCAGTATATGAATGGCTTTAAATAAAAGGGCATTAACCAGTAAAAAGCCGCCGTATTGCAGGCGGCCTTAATATGGTTACAGCATCTATTTGAATGAAGAAGAGCTGTTGGGCTGATAAACAAATCTCAGTTTATAGTTGATAATGCTTGGAACAGGCCCTGTGAAAGGGGCATAAACAGCTTCCAGTATCTCCATTTTGGCATAATGGTCATCTGCTGTTCTGAAGATAAAAACCTTGCCGGGCTTTGGCAAAAATGAGTGTGTGTTCATATCATAATTATACCAGCTTCCATCCACAATGGCCGGATGCCCAGCAGCAGTATCATAAGCATATCCGCTTGAGGGAATGGAAGTGATATCATCCAGTATCCCGTTTTGCAGGATCACACCTGCATTGCCCGGGCCGCTTGCATTACTGTTTATAATGAAAGTAGAAAGTCTCAGGCCAAAATCCCATTTATTCGAGGCAGAATCAGAATTGCTTACCGTTCCGCCTTTTTTAAAACTGAAAAACGTAAAAGGGCTGTTCGCCGAAAAGTTTACAGCCAGTACTGCAGTATCCACTTTCGTCACATTGTTTGGAGAACTGTTCTCTTTTTTACAGGAACTGAAAAACAGAAGACTGCCTGCCGATAATGTCAATGTCATTAAGAAAAACCGTGTTGATTTCATAAATGTTCTTTTTTATGATTTTTTGTAAAAGAATAGAAAACAGAAATGTAAGGTTGAATGCCCGGCTGATCCGGAAGGTTCATCGGATCTCTATAATTGAGCAGGTTATCAATGCCTGCCTGAAAATTGAGATCATTGATCTTTTTGATAACAGAAAAATTCAGTAATAAAAATCCTGGAGCAAATTCATCGCTGCGGTTAATGATCCCGTTTCCGTCTTTATCCGTGGTGCCCCAACGGCTCCGGTAAATGGCACGGAAAGAGCCTGACCATCCGGACTTATCATCTTCATAAAACAATTTAAGGTTAGCTATGTGTGCAGACCGGTTGGGTAATCCAGCATAATCATTTCTTTTGATCTTATACACCTGGTTAGAATTGAGTTTTCTCGCATACAGATCTCCGGCTTTTATTTCTTTCAGAACATCCTTATCCGCAGTGATGAGGAATTGATACCCGCCCAGGAGCATGATCTTTTTGTTTATCAGAAACTGAAACTGCGGCTCTACTCCCTCTGTGTATGCCCTGTTGATATTAAAATAACTGTACACCGGTGCGTCATTGCTGCGGTAAGCAACGATCTCATACTGGATCAGGTTGTCAATATCGTTTCTGAAAATATTGGCTGAGAAACTAAGCCTGGGACTCGCCTCATAATGTAGGTCAATATTCAATCCCCTTGAGATCTCGGGTTTCAGCAAGGAAATTTTATATGCTGACGGTAAAACGGAAGACAGCAATCCCTGCCTTTGCTGCTCCAGTAATTGCTGAACCGTGATCTCGCTGGCGCCATAGATCAGGTAACCACCGGCTGCATCATTGGTAAAATTCAAATATTGCTGACGGAAGTCCGGCGCTTTAAATCCCGATCCGTAAGAAATATTGATCCGCAGCTTATTGTCAGGTTTATAACTCAGGGCAAGTTTGGGGCTTAGCCTTGACCTGTATGCAGTGTTGTCATCATAACGTGCACCGGCTATAATGGTAAGATCACCGGCTGCTCTCCATTCATTTTGTACAAACAAATAACGTAATGCATCACTTTTCCGGGTATTGTAGCGGTTCGTGTTCAAAACATCGGCTACAAATCCTCCGCCTGCACTCAAAAAATTGTTCTTTTGCCATTTCCAATCGGTCTGGTCTTCTGCTTTGAAAAAGTTTTGCTGAAACAGATCATAATAATAAAGCGAATGATCACTTTCTTTGCTCAATGATTGTTCATAATGATAGCGGCTGAAATAAAATCTTAATGAAGAACTCAGCCCCGTATTGAATTGGTGAATGAGGGCAGGGTTAAGGCTGATGTCCCTTGTCTTTGAATAACCGGATACATTGATGGATGATCCCGGGCCGCTTTCCGTTACCGGATAAAAATTATTCTGCGATCCCGTGAAATAACGCCCTGACAGGTTCAGTTTTGTTTTTGCCGACAATTGATAGATCGATCTTGCCTGAACGGTATAATTTAAAAATGGATCTACCGTATTTCCAGAAATATTTTTATCAAGATCGAAACCGTTTGAGCTGTTTCGGTTGCCAAAGACCTGCAATCCCCATTTTTGCTTTTTTAACGAAGCAGTGAGATTTGCATCTAAGGCATTGAATCTTCCGTAGCGAAGTCCGGCGCTGATCCGGTCTTGTTGTGGTTGTTGTGTAATAATGTTTACCACACCTCCCATTGCTTCGCTGCCGTATAAACTTGATGAAGGCCCTTTTACAATTTCAATTTTTTTGATATCACCCACGGCGATACGGGTGAGATCCAGCACTCCTCCTTCACGGCCGATGACAGGCTCTCCATCAATCAATATCATGGTATAGTCAGGGGAAAGCCCCTGTATCTGCACTCCATTTCCGAAAACTCCTCCTCCCGGCGAATTGGAAGAACTTCCTGATGTGATAAACAATCCCGTTTGTTCCTGAAGTATATCGTTGAGCCGAACCGAACCCGACTGCCTGATCGCTTTGGCGCTGATCATCTGTGCCGGCACAGCCACATTGCTCAGCTTTCTTTCGGAACGGGTAGCGGTCACGATCACTTCATCAAGCTGTTTTACATAGAGAGAATCCATTTGTGAACAAAGTGATTCAGCAGAAAATAAAAATATCAGCAGTATTAAACAATCCTTCATCATCCGCAATGAGGCGCAAAGATTCCACCCGGAAATTTTTTAACATTCATTTTTTTGTCATAAACATCTGCACAGGATTGTTTTTACAAACAGATGACTTCATCTTTTTTACATCAAGTAAAAGGGCCTTATTAATTTTCTTTCTATACGAGTTCTTAAATACAAAGCATAATCAGGCCAACTGTCCGATATTTGTTCCAATAAATTAATACGAATATGAAATATTTCTTTTTGTCATTGCTGATTTTGTCTTATGGCATAATGTTTTCTCAACCGCCCATGGAATCCAATTTCAGGATCTATGATACTAAAGCCAAAGAAATAATAGCCGTTGACAGGATCGTTTCCGATATGTCTAATGCCGATGTTTTATTCTTCGGGGAAGAACATAACGACAGCGCCTGTCATTACCTGGAAGCAGAAATATTCAAAGCGCTCCATCAGAAATTCGGCGACAAAGTTGCACTAAGCCTTGAAATGTTTGAAACCGACAATCAGTTGGTCCTTGATGAATATCTTAAAGGATTCATTCCTGAAGACCGCCTGGCAAAAGATGCACGCCTCTGGCCCAATTACAAAGACTACCGTCCTATGGTGGAGCTGGCAAAAGCAAATCATCTCGATGTGATCGCTGCCGATCCGCCCCGCAGATATGTAAGCATGGTAAGCCGGCTGGGAATGTCATCCCTGAATCAATTATCCAAAGAAGCGAAAAAGCTTTTGCCTCCTCTTCCTTTTGACACATTGGGTGGCCGCTATCGAGAACGATTTTATGAGATCATGAAAGGAAGCCCCGGCAGTGACAATCCCAATGTTTATTACAGCCAGAATCTCTGGGATGCAGGGATGAGCTACAGCATTTACAAGTATTGGAAGAAAAATAAAAAGAAAAAGATCTTTCATTGTGTAGGCGGATTCCACACCTCGGAGAAGTCGGGCACTGCGGCTCAATTGCACATGAGAAGCAAAAAGATCAGGATGCTGAATATAGCCAGTGTCAGCGATCCGTCCTACAACAGCAATGATCCGAAGGCATTTGAAAAATTCAGTAACCTCGGCGATTATATTCTGATCACAAATCCCAATCTGAAAAAAACATTCTGAGCTCAGTAAGCAAGTAATCTCAGCGCATTGAACACCACTATTATGGTAGATCCTTCATGCCCGATAACGGCAGGACCGATATGAGCAATGCCTAAAATAGTGAGCGGGATCAATATCACAACCATTCCAAGACTGATAATTAGATTCTGTTTTATGATCCTGTTAGCTTTCCTGCTTAATCCGATCGCAAACGGAAGATTGCTCAGTTGATCAGACATCAATGCAATATCCGCAGTTTCCAGCGCCACATCGCTGCCTGCTGCTCCCATGGCAATTCCCACGGTGCTCCTGGCCATTGCAGGAGCATCATTCACACCATCGCCGATCATCGCCACTTTCTTTTCATCTGACCTGAGTTTTTCGATCGCTTCCACTTTTTGTTCCGGCAGCAGGTTTCCCCATGCTTCCGTAAGTCCGATCTCTTTTGCAATGGCATCCGCCACTTTCTGATCATCGCCCGTCAGCATGATCATCTTGCGGATCCCCATTTCACTGAGCCTGGCCAGCGATGCTTTAGCATCTTTCCTTGAAACATCCATCAGGGTGATGATGCCGATGACCGAGTTCTCTTTTCCAACGATCATGGTCGTGTTTCCCTGCGCCTCAAGCTGTTCCACTTTTATTTTTATATCTCCCGGAAAATTGAATCCGTTTTCTTTGAACAGTTCTTTATTGCCTATATGGATTGTGCTATTATTATAAACAGCTTTTATTCCTCTTCCCTGTATGGACCTGATACCGGATGCTGCTGCAATCTCTTTTTTCAATTTTTCCGTGCCGCTCTTTACTATGGCTGCAGCCAAAGGATGCTGGCTTAATTTTTCTACAGCTACCACGATCTCCAGCAATTCTTCTTCCGTCATTCCGTTTAACGGATACACTCCGGTAAGTTCAGGTTTCCCTTCGGTAAGAGTTCCTGTCTTATCAAATGCAATTGCAGTAAGCGATCCCAGTTCTTCCAGTGGTTTACCGCCTTTGATCAGCACACCTCCTCTTGCTGCTCTGGCCACACCGCTCAATACGGCACTGGGTGTGGCAATTGCCAAAGCACAAGGGCTGGCAGCCACCAAGACGGCCATCGCCCTGTAAAAACTCACGCTGAACGGCTCGTTGGTCACCAGAAAGGCAAACAATAAAACGACTACCAGGATCAGAACACCGGGTACATAATACTTTTCCAGTTTATCCGTGAAATTCTGAGTGGGAGATTTTTGCGTCTGTGCTTCGTTGACCAGTTTTATCAACCTTGCTATCGTGCTGTCAGCTGCGATCTTTGTCACTCTGATCTCTAAATTTTCGGCTCCATTCACAGAGCCTGCAAACACTTTGTATTTCGTTTCCAGTTTATCAGCCGTATTTATATCAAAAACGGTTTCGCTCACCGGCTCTTTATCTGCCGGTATGCTCTCGCCTGTTATCGGCGCCTGGTTCACACTGCTTCTTCCTTTTATTACCACACCATCGGCCGGAATTTTACAATCAGGCTTCACAACAATTGTATCTCCTTTCCTCAATTCTTCCACCGGAACTTCTCTGATGTCATCACCGGTTTTCAGCATTGCCTTCCCGGGAGTGAGTTCAGCCAGTGCGGCAATAGACTTGCGTGCTTTTTCCATTGCGTAATGCTCAAGTGAATGGCCAAGGCTAAAAAGGAAAAGCAAAAGAGCGCCTTCCGCCCAATGTCCCAGTATTGCTGCGCCGACAGCGGCTACCAGCATTAAAAAATCAATTTCAAAATCACCTTTGATGACTCCTTCAATGGCTTCCTTAGTTGTATAAAACCCTCCGAAAAAATAAGCAGCAATATAAAATACTAATGGAACATACATGGAGATTCCGCTGACCCATGATAATCCGAAACCAATGGCCAGCATTATCCCTGAAATGATAGCGAAGATCAATTCTGTTCTCTCCCCAAAAATTCCTCCATGCTGATGCTGACGATCATGATCCGCATGAACATGATCATGCTTTTCATGACGAACATGTTCATGCACAGGAATTTTTTTCAGCTCAGGGGAGATTACCGACAGGCCTGTCTTCTCCAGGTATTTATAAATTTTTACCGGAGTGGTGGCATGATGATCGAATTCAATACTAATCCATCCTGTAGCTGATACGGAAACCGATAAAATACCTTTCAGGTCTTTCAATCCCAGTTCAATCATGCGGGCATGACGAACATACCTGATCCCCTTCACTTCGAGTAACAGATGGCCATATCTTTCTGTAATCTCCGCTCCCGATTTTTCTGCCAGGTTTTCCACCTCATCAATGGAGATCTCATTAGGGTTATAATGAAAACAAAGTTTTGCCTTGGATGATTCTGTTTCGGGAACAATATGCACTTTTTCGATCCCTTTCCTCTTTTCAATGGCAGTAATAATGCGTTGCACGCAGGCATCCTTTTCATCAGGAACATCCGGTAATATTATATCCAGGTCAAGTTTGATCTTCTCCATCCCGAAATTTTTGTCGAAATTATTCTTCTTCATCCGTATTGATCATTTTGGCGAGTAAAAAATAAGCTCCTTTCACTACCACCCTGGCATCTTCAGGGAATTTTTCAAGTGGTTTAACTTCTGAATAACCCAGATCGGTCGGGCCTTTTATCACTTCTATCCTTTTATAGAAAATCTCATCGCCCTTTTCGCCCGTATAAACAAAGATGTAATCCTTTCCGAGATTGCTCACGATCGCTTCATCGGGAATGGCATCCGAAAGCGCCGTACCGATACTGATAACAGCAGTCACATTCATGCCGTCTATCAGTCCTGCCTTATCTCCTTTCACCATGGCATGGGCAACTATGGCTTTGGATTCATCTTCAAACGAAGTGCCGATGGAATAGATGGTGGCATCGTATTCTTTTCCCGGGTTGTTGGTCAGTGTAAAATGAATGGTTTGCCCGTCCTTCACTTTCGGCAGGTCTTTTTCATAAATAAAAAGGTCAAGGTGTAACTGCGAATTGTTCACCACTTCGGCAATGGCAGCGCTCGCATCCACAAAAGTTCCGATCTGCGCATTCACCTTACTCACTGTTCCGTCAATAGGAGAAGTGACCGGCAAAGAAGAAATGATATTGCCCGTGCTGATCTTCGCCGGTGAAATTCCCAGAGTTGACAACTGCTTTTCCAATCCCGCTTTTTCTGCCTGAAGACTCTTCAATTCAGTCTCTGCCTGCTGCAGGTTTTTCCTGGCGCCTGCATTTCCTTCCACTAAAGTTTTCTGCCTTTCATATTCAAGTTCCGCCAGGTTCAACTTGGTATTCACCGATAAATACTGCTGTTGCAACTGCACCAGTTCCGGATTGACGATAACAGCAAGCGCCTGCCCCTTCCGTACCATGTTACCCGGCTGAATATTCAGACTTCGTATGGTGCCCGGGAATAAAGAAGTGATCGTTGCTTTATTCTGATTCGGAACATTGAGAATACCGTTCACTTTTACGGTAGTGCTCAGATCCTTTTTTTCAATAGGGCCATATTGCAACCCGATGGTCTTAATCTGTTCTTTATTCAATGATACGGTGGTCAGGTTAGCGACTGCATTTTGCCCTGAGTCTTCCTTATTTTCCGGAGTCTTATCATTATTGCAGGAGAACAATAATATCAAACCTAAAAACATCCGGGATACTAATATTTTCTTCATGACCTGTTTACTGATTGATGAGATAATAATATTGAATGACCGATTGATTATACTGGTTCAGATTATCCAGATAATTTTTTTGGATATCTATTGCCTGAGTAAGAAACTGGCTCAGTTCCGCAAACCCGATCTCCCCGCTGCTGTACGCAATGGATGCACTTTTGATGATCTGTTCCGCCTGGCGCATGCCGGTGGATTCGTAAAATGACAGCATTGTCTGATCCTTCTGTATCTCGTTAAGCGCTATTGCCCTCTCGGTATTGATGACCTGAGATTGATATTCCAGTTCTTTCTGCTGCACTGATACTTCAGCAATGGCAGACCTCACTTTACTCCTGTATGCCGAACCGCCGAACAAGGGAAATGCCGCCGTGACAGAGAATCCTGAAAAGGGATCTTTCACTCCATATAATCTTTGTGAAAAGAACCGTCCGGAGAATTCCGGCTTGTTCATGTTTTTCTGAACCAAAATATTGGCGCCGGCAATATTTATGTTTTGCTGTTGCAGCTTCAGCAAAGGATGAAGCGAATCAGCCTCTTCGGGTAATGAAAGTTTTTCCAGTCTCTCTTCCACGGGAAATAAGATCTCTTTTGTGTTGAGTAGCTGCATCAACGATTGTTGCCGGATCATCAACTCACTGTTCAGCTGATTTTTCATTGCTTCCACTTCTCTCATCCTTGCTTCTGCAGCTATACTGTCAAGCCCGGCCACATCACCCGTTCTCACTCTCAATGTAGCCACATCATAAAGCGAGCTGTAGATGCTGTCAAGCCTTTCAAAAAGTTTTTGCTTTTCTTCCAGATACCAGAGCTGGTAATAGACAGTACGGACATCTTTTTTCAGGGCAGCATCTATCACCCGGGTATTGACTTCATAATATTTTGATTGTTCATCAAAATAATTTTTTCTTGCCTTGTACAAACCCGGCCAGGCAATATCATGTGACAGGCCGATCTTTAAGACGCCTTCCCGGTCACCGGGATGTAGGTCTTCATTTTCCACAAACACTCCCGTCTTCGGAATCTCATAAGCTGTTTTCTTTTCAAGAACCGAACGTTCGTACTGTTGCCTGTTTACCTGGTACTGAAGGTTGTTCTTCAGAGCAGAATCTATCGCTTCATTTACTGTTATCCTTTTTATGGTCTGTGCTTTTATGGATGGCAATGAAAAAACAAAAAATGAAAGAATAATGATGCTTGCTGCCGGAGTGATTTTCACTTTCAACTTTTTTGAAAACAAAGAATATAAAACCGGCATCACTATCAGGGTAAGCAGAGTGGCAGTGACCAAACCTCCGATGACCACTGTGGCAAGAGGCCTTTGCACTTCAGCTCCTGCTCCCCTTGAGATCACCATGGGCAGAAAGCCGAGCGCCGGCACGGCGCCGGTGATGATCACTGAGCGAAAACGGTTTTTTGTTCCTTCTAAGATCCTTTGTGTTATATCTGTCATTCCTTTTTTCTTTAATTGATTGAAATGATCTATCAATACGATCCCGTTCAGCACTGATACGCCGAACAGGGCAATGAATCCGATACCGGCTGAAATACTGAAAGGCATTCCTGCAATCCATAATGCCAGCACACCTCCGATCGCTGACAGCGGAATAGCAGAAAAAACAAGAAGGCATTGCTGAATATTCCCAAATGCAAAAAACAAAAGAACAAAGATCAATGCCAGCGCTACCGGAACGGCAATGCTCAGGCGCTGACTTGCCTCTTCCAGGTTTTGAAATTGTCCGCCGTAAGTAAAATAATAACCGGGCGGGAGTTTCACTTTTTGTTCCAGTTTATCCTGCAATTCCCTGACCACTGTTTTTACATCTCTTTCAGGAACATTGAAGCCCACACTGATCCTTCTCTTTGCATCTTCGCGGGTGATCTGCGAGGGGCCGAGTTCATAGTTGATATCCGCCAGTTGTTGAAGCGGAACCTGTGTACCCGAAGCAATAGGAACAAAAAGATCTTTTATATCATCAATATCCCGGCGTTTTTCTGTTTGCAGCCGGACAACAAGATCGAATCTTCTTTCATTTTCAAAAACCAATCCGGCGCTTTCGCCGGCAAATGCTGCTCTTACGATATGATTCAGATCGTCTATATTCACACCATAGCGTGCAATTTTATCCCGGTCATATCGAATGGTTATCTGTGGAAGTCCGGAAGTGACTTCCACCCGCGGTGAAACCGTTCCTTTTATGCTATTGATCACATCATTCACCCGGTGAGCATAAGCCAGCAGGGTATCCATATTCTCACCAAAAATTTTCACGGCCACATCTTGTCGAATGCCGGTCATCAGTTCATTGAACCGCATCTGAATAGGCTGCTGAAATCCGAAAAAAACCCCGGGAATCACAGACAATGCATCGGTCATCTTCTGTGCAAGCTCATTACGGTCGTGCGCCGAGGTCCACTCCGGTTTATTTTTCAGAATGACCATCATGTCGCCGGTGTTGATCGGCATCGGGTCGGTGGGCACTTCGGCAGAGCCGATCTTCCCCACCACTTCTTTCACTTCGGGAAATTTTTCTTTCAAAATAGAAGATGCTTTTTCAAACACTTCCACTGTTTGTGAGAGCGAAGACCCCTGAGGCAAAATGGTTTCCACTGCAAAATCTCCTTCTTCCAGGGTAGGGATGAATTCACCGCCCAGGTTTCTGAACAGAAGAAAAGATGCCATAAACACTGCCAGAGAGGCAAGCGTGATCTTCCATTTATTTTTCAATGCAAAGTTTAAAACAGGCCTGTACACCTGATAAAACCTGTTCATCATCCTGTCGGAGAAATTCTGTTTATGTTTTGTTTTTCTGCTCAGGAAAAGGGATGACACCATCGGCAGATAGGTGACCGATAAAATGAATGCTCCGAGAATGGCAAAGGAAACTGTCTGCGCCATGGGTTTGAACATCTTTCCTTCTATTCCCACCAAAACGAGGATAGGAAGATAAACGATCAGGATGATGATCTGCCCGAAAAAAGATGAGTGAACAATCTGTTGGGCAGCGCCTGAAACTTCATTGTTCATTTGCTCCCTGTTCAGAATATCAACACCCACATGATGATGTTTGCTCAGGAAAATACGATGGACGATTGCTTCCACAATGATCACCGCTCCGTCCACTATGATGCCGAAATCAATTGCTCCCAGCGACATCAGATTGCCACTGACACCGAATTGATTCATCATGATGACAGCAAAGAGCATGGACAAGGGTATCACCGATGCCACGATAAGGCCTGCACGAAGATTGCCCAGGAACAAGACCAGGACAAAGACCACAATCAGGAATCCGAGGATCAGGTTTTCCGCTACGGTATGAATAGCCCTGTTCACCAAATGAGTGCGGTCAAGAAAAGCTTCAATCTCTACTCCTTCAGGCAATGATTTCTGAATCTGTGCCACTCTTTCTTTCACAGCTTTTACCACCTGAGCGCTGTTCGATCCTTTCAACATCATCACAATTCCACCCACCACTTCTCCCTGTCCATCTTTCGTCATACTGCCATAGCGGACGGCGCTTCCCAACTGAGGCGTGGCAATATCCCTTATCAAAACCGGAATACCATTAGAATTGGCCTTGACCACTATCTTTCCGATATCATCCAATGTGTTCACCAATCCCAGGGCACGGATGAAATAAACATTCGGCTTCTTCTCGATATAGGCTCCGCCTGTGTTCTCATTGTTTTTTTCCAATGCAGTAAAAACTTCCGGAATGGTCACGTTCATTGATTTCAGCCGCTCAGGATCAAGAGCCACTTCATATTGTTTCAGCAATCCTCCGAAACTGTTCACTTCGGCCACACCGGGAGTGCCCAGCAATTGTCTTCCCACTATCCAATCCTGAAGAGTCCTTAACTCCATTGGAGAAAATTTATCTTCAAATCCAGCTTTGGGTTTTATGATATACTGATAGATCTCGCCAAGTCCCGTACTTACCGGGCCAAGCTCCGGCTCACCGGCGCCTTGCGGAATTTCTGTTTCAGCTTCTTTCAGCCTTTCACTTACCAACTGTCTTGCAAAGTAGGTATTGACGTCTTCCTTAAACACGATCGTAATCACGCTTAATCCGAACCTTGATATGGAACGGATCTCCACCAGATCCGGCAACGTTGCCATTGCTCTTTCAATGGGATAGGTAATGAACTTCTCTACGTCCTGAGTTGCCAGTGTTCCGGAAAGTGTCAATACCTGCACCTGGTTGTTGGTGATATCGGGCACAGCATCTATAGGAAGTTTTTTCATAGAAAAAATTCCGGTCACGATCAAGGCCAGGGTCAATAACCCGATGATCAGTTTATTCCTGATACTGAATTGTATAATGCTGCTCAACATTTTTATTTAGTTGAAATTTTCTTTCTTCTTATGTCAAATGGAATTGTAATGATCGTTGCCTGTCACAGAGACGGCAAACAGATATCATGATCTTTAACGATAAATTCAGTGAAAGGGATGATGCGTCTTGTCATCTCCCATATTCATCAACTGAAAATAAGTGATCAAAGCCTGGGAGGCTGCCACACGGGAAGTGAGATTTCAATGAGATCTCCTGAAGAAAATACGAGGAAGTGTGCATCGCGGATAAAAGGAGTATAACCGGAAGTGGTTACAGTTTGGTTTATGGAAAAACCGGTACAGCAGGAGCAGGAACAAAACGGAGGACAGATATCTTTTACATTATGATGCTGTGTTTCGTGTGAGGCATTGCTCACTGTCTGAACAATATTACTGCTACATGCTTTGCTGTCATTGCACGGAAGGCAGGCAACTGCCAGTAAATAAAAAGCAAACAGAAAGCCCAGCTTTTTCATAAGCTCAAAAATATCAATTGAAAAGCATTTTTAAAAGCATACAGGAAAGAAATCAGCGCAGGAGCAATTCACAAGGCTTTAATCCCGTATGTTTTTTAAATGCAGTGGAAAAATGCGAGATGGAAGAATAGCCCAGGTTCAGCGACACTTCTGTCACACTTAATCCTTTTTCATAGAGCAGATATTTGGCGTGTTCCATTCTCTGGCTTTGATAAAAATCAAATATGGTAGTGCCGAACATCTCCTTAAATCCTTTTTTCAGATAACATTCATTGATGGCCACCTTGCGGCTCAGTTCCCTGATCGTGATCGGCTCGCCGATGTGTTCAATCAGTATTTCTCTTGCTTTGATGATTTTTTCACGGTCTGCTTCATTGGCCAGGAATTTACAACTGACCACATCCAGTTCTTTTTCTCCCAGCATACATCCCAAAGCATATAAAAGCAGCATCTGGGTTTGTGCATTGACATAAATATTTTCCAGGGTATCCGAAAAATTATGATTCAGTAACCCGTCCAGCACTGCCCTCATGCGGCCGCACAAAGGAACGATCTTGGTAAACGGTGAGTGATGCCTGAAATTAAGAATATCTTCTACCAAAGTGTCATCGGAATAACGCGGCTTGACAAACTGGGACAGATGCACCGGTGAAAAACGGAAACTCAGAACATTCACGCTGTCCGATCCTTCATCGCAGCTCTTTTCTTTTGCCGGATTTAATCCGCATTGATCACAATCAGAGTCTTTTTGACGGCAATAAATATTTTTACTTACACAAAACTTCAGTTCCAGGTAATTCTTCTCCGCATCATTCTTCTCATAATGGTACACCATCATACCGATGTCATCCATATTCCATTGAGGGTCTTTCTGATAACGCCTGACGCTGTATTGTACTGACCCGGGTATCAGGTTTTCCTTTTCATACAATAATTCCCACTGTCCCTGAACCGGCGTTTGTTTATACGCCAGTGTCAATATATCGAGTTGCTGATTCATAATGAACAGCGAATTTACGACAGATAAATCTATTTTCTTTTTCGCCGGGGCAAAAAGCAGGATAAGTTGATTTTTAAGAAATTATATACTAATAATATTCCTTTTTTTACGTTTGCTCTTAAGAGTTAACTTTGCCCGCCTCCGCTAATGGCGGTGAGTTCATATTCTAAGTGCATGATTCATCCACATACTTATATCCATCCGAATGCCAGGCTTGCCACTAATGTAAAAGTGGATCCCTTTACTGTGATACACCAGGATGTTGAGATCGGGGAAGGAACCTGGATAGGTTCCAACGTGACCATAATGGAAGGCGCCCGCATCGGAAAAAACTGCAGGGTATTTCCCGGAGCTGTTATTGCTGCCATTCCGCAGGATATGAAATTCCAGGGTGAATATTCCAATGTATTCATTGGTGATAACACCACCATCCGTGAATTTGTAACCGTGAACCGCGGCACCAGAGAAAAAGAAAAGACTGTAGTTGGAAATAATTGCCTGTTAATGGCGTATTGCCATCTTGCCCATGACTGCTTTGTTGGTGATAACTGCATCATGAGCAATAATACTCAGATTGCAGGACATGTCACCATTGGCGATTGGGCCATTATGGGAGGCATGAGCGCTGTTCACCAGTTTGTAACTATCGGCCAGCATTCCATGATCGGTGGCGGATCGCTGGTCAGTAAAGATGTTCCACCATATATTAAAGCCGGTCGCAACCCCCTGACCTATGCCGGAGTGAATTCCATCGGATTAAAAAGAAGAGGTTTCACCATTGAAAAGATCAATCACATTCTTGAAATATACCGGGTCATCTACGGCAAAGGTTTGAATATCTCTCAGGCCGTGGAGTACCTGGAAGAAGAATTTGCAGCCACTGATGAAAGAGATGAGATAGTACAGTTCATTCGCAACTCACAAAGAGGCATCATTAAACGCTTCTCAAAAACAAACGGCGATGAAGGTTTCGTTGACTGATGCCGGAAAACGTTTCAACCGGGATTGGATCTTCCGCCATCTCACATATATTTTCGAACAAGGCAGCTCCTATGCTATCATCGGCCCTAACGGATCAGGCAAGAGCACTTTACTGCAGGTGATCAGCGGAAGCATGCAGATCAATGAGGGAAAAATAGAATGGAGCCATGACAACAGATCGCTGGCAAATGACACAGTTTTTAACATGGTCTCCATTTGTGCCCCGTATCTGGAAGTGGTGGAAGAAATGACGCTGAAAGAATTTTTATATTTCCACCAAGTATTCAAACCTTTCCTACCGGAATTCCCGGTGGAAAAAATCATTTCAATGATCGGATTGGACAAAGCATCCGGCAAACAGATCCGCTATTATTCTTCAGGCATGAGGCAGAGGGTGAGACTGGCACAGGCTATATTTTCTGATGTTCCGGCTGTTTTACTTGATGAACCTTGTACCAACCTTGATGCAGCCGGGATCTCGTTATATAACCAGCTGATCAACGATTACTGCAAAGACCGCCTGGTAGTGGTAAGCAGTAATGATGAAACCGAGTATGGTTTTTGCAAAAATAGGATCAACATCAATGACTATAAGAAATAATTCCGCATTAATGAAGCCCTTCCATATTCATTTGTTTATTCCGGCTGCCTTTGGACAATAATATAAATGGAACACAAACCAGGAATAGCAAACCGATAAAGAGAAATACATCCATATAGGTCAGCACTGCCGCCTGCCTGAAAACAGAATAATCCAATGCCTTATAAGCGCTTTTCAATGCCATATCAGGGGTCATTCCTTTTGCCATAAATCCCTGGCGAAGCGCTGATATTTTATTCTGAACTACCGGGTCGGTAATATCCAGTTTGCTTACCAGGTCATAACGGTGAAGCATGGTCTTTCTTGCCATAAAAGTGGTAATGACTGCAATACCGAAAGAGCCTCCCAACTGGCGCATCATTCCCGTGAAAGAGGCTCCTTCGCCGATCTCCTGGCCGTTCAAAGTACTTAATGCCAGGGTAGTGATCGGAACAAACAACATTCCCATGGCAAATCCTCTGAGAATAAGCAACCAGAAAAACGCTTCTTCACTTGTATCAGGTGTCAGGATCTTATAGCCCCATACCGAATAAAAGAAAAATAAAAGCATTCCGAAAGCAACAAGATATTGCTGCTTCACTCCTCTTTGTATCAGTTTTCCTATAACCGGCATCATGAATGCAGTTGTCAATGCAGAAGGAACCAGGAGCAATCCCGCCTGTGTAGCCGTCCATCCTAACGATGATTGTGTGTACAACGGAATGATAAATGTGGACCCGTACAATCCAAATCCAAGAATGAAAGAAAGAATAGTGCCCACTCTCAGGTTTCCATTCTTCAATACCCGAAGATTCACCACAGGTTTTCTAAAAACAATTTCTCTCCATAGAAAGAAGAAAAAGCCAAGACAACTGATGATGGTGAATGCAACGATGACACTATCATTGAACCAGTCGTCATCCTGACCCTTTTCCAGTACATATTGTAAAGAACCCACAAAAACAGCAAGTAAAGCAATTCCAAGCCAGTCTATATCTTCTTTCTGGCTTTTCTCCGCATACTTCGGACTTTTTACGTATTGCAAGGTGAGCAGGATAGCAATGATGCCCAGCGGAATGTTGATATAAAAAATATAGGGCCAGGAATAGTTATCGGTAATGTATCCTCCCAACGGCGGGCCCAATGTTGGGCCAACCACCACTCCCATTCCATAAATGGCCTGGGCCATGCTTCTTTTTTCGTAAGGATAACTTTCTGTAAGGATGGTCTGCGAAGTGACCAGCAAAGCGCCACCGCCTAATCCCTGCATGAAGCGAAAGATCACCAGCTCCCACAAGCCCGTGGAATTGCCGCATAAAAAAGAAAAGATCGTGAATATGGCAATGGAAGCAGCAAAATAATTCCGCCTGCCAAATTGCTGAGATAGCCAGCTCGTCATGGGTACAACGATCACGTTTCCGATAGCATAAGCAGTGATCACCCATCCGATCTCGGTTGTGGTAGCGCCCAGGTTGCCTTTCATATCCGTCAACGCAACATTCACAATGGTGGTGTCCACTATTTCCAGCACGGTACAGATAATGGCTAAAATAGTGATGACAACCCTGCGGTGTCCATACTCAACTAATGAATCGTATTGCATATAAGGTCAGCGAAAACTCTTCAGTTTACTCCAGGCTTACATCAACAGTTACATTCAGTCCCGGCCTCAGTTTTTTGATAAGAGAGTCGGAAGCATCAGTGAATTCAATCTTCACCGGTAAGCGCTGAACCACTTTTACAAAATTTCCGGATGCATTATCCGGGGGTAACAAAGCAAAAGTGGATCCGGTGGCAGGAGAAAAAGAACTGACCACTGCCTTGAATTCATGCCGGGGATAGGCATCAGCCGTGACAATGACGCTCTGCCCTTCTCTCATTTTATTCAATTGTGTTTCTTTAAAATTGGCAACCACCCACACATCCTGGCTGTGTATCATGCTGAACAATGCCTGACCCGCCTGTACAAACTGTCCGGGTTGCACTCCCACTTTTGAAAGATGCCCCCCTTCATCAGCAGTGATAATAGTGTATGAAAGACTCAGCTTGGCTGCATCCACGTCCACTTCCCTTTGCCTGATGGCAGCCTGTGCCACATTCACCTGTTCTGCTGTAGCATTACTCTGCACCGTGACAGCGTTGGTCTGATGCGAAGCCTGATTTTTTTGTCCCTGTAAAACCGATAGTTGTTTTTCTGCCGTTTCCTTTGCAGCCCATGCCTGTTCATATTGCTGCTGGGTAATCGAATGATCTTTAATCAGGTTGGCATAGCGTTCATAATCCTGATTAGCACGCCATGCAGTGATCTTTGCTGCCGCTATCTGTGAGTCAATGGTAACAATGGAAGCAGCCGATGTGGCAATGTTCGCTTTCGATGCAGATGCCATGGCAATGGCATTCTGCAAATTAGCTTTGGCTATTCCCAATGCAGCTTCTGCTTCTTCCAGTTTTATTCTATAATCACGGTCATCCAGTATGATCAGTGTATCACCTTTTTTCACCCACTGGTTATCATTCACCCGCACTTCTTTTATATATCCCGACACATGAGGGATCACCAGCAGGATGTCGGCGCTCACCTGTGCGTCATCCGTTTCTTCGTGATGAAGGCTGTACCGGTATTTTGAAATACCGAACCAGCTTCCTCCGACCAGCAGGAGGATAAGCAGTATCATGAAGAACGGGTTTCTTTTCTTTTTCTTTGGTTTCACTTCTTCATTTTTTGTTTCCATAATCGTTCTGATTAAATCTTTTTAAAGTTTACTTGTTTAATTCTTCACTCAGGGTACCTGTTATCTGCAACAGTTTATGATAAGCCACGAAGGCATCGGCTTTTGCCAGGGTATAGCTGAGCTTTGCCTGAAACTGTGCCACATCCGCTTCAAGCAAATCGGTGGTAGTGGCAAGGCTGTTGTCAAACTTGTTCCTGACGATCTTGAAATTTTCATCAGCCTGCTCCACTGCCTTTGCATATACGTCTATCTTTTTGCGGCTGCTGAGAAATGTCAGGTAACTTTTATTCACCTGCAGTTGCAGGTTATCCGACATCAGGCTTTTAGTCAACTCAGCTTCTTTTGCTTTTGCTTCTGCCTGCTCAATTTTGGATCTGGTCTTCCAGAGAGACCCAAGACTGTAGGATAAACCCACACCTACATTAGTGGCATTGGTGATGGTCACCAGTTTCGGAATGTCGGCAGCGATATAACCCCCGGTCAATGACACGGCCGGATACATCTGTCCTTTGGTGATCCTGACCGCATCGTCTGCTGCTTTCTTTCTGTAATCTACTGCCATCAGGTCCTTACGGTTTGTGAAAGCTGTTTGCACATAATCCTGTAAAGCCAATCCCTTTTCTTTCTTTTCAATTACCGTTGTGTCTGTCTCCAATTGTGTATCGGTGGGCAACCCCAGCATCAGGTCCATATTGAGATTGGCCATCTGAAGATTATTTTGTGCATCCAGCAAGTTCAGTTCAACATTTGAAGTTTGTAACTGAGCTTTTAAAAGATCATTCCTTGCCAGCAAACCATTTTTTTCCAGGTTGCTGAAATCTTTTTCCCGTTGTTGCGACTGTTTGAGATTGTCCTGAATGAGTTTTACTGAGGACATCGCTTTGAACAAATTGGCATAAGCTTCAATGGTATTCTGGATCACACCTTCTTTATCATTTGCAGCATCCAGCAGCGCAGCTTGTTCAAGATACCGGGATGATTCGATCCCATATTTGATCCTTCCCCCGGTAAAAACGGGAAATGAAACATTGGCAATACCATAGATGGCCTGCGATACAGAAGGCGGTTTTGAATTATTACCGCCAGGTCCTCCGCCTCCGGGATTACCACTGCCTGTTTTCAGATCCACTTTGGAGCCGAACAATCTCATATAGGCTCCACTCACACTGGCATCGGGCAATCTCTTTTCTTCCGCTTCTTTCAGCGCTGCCGTTGCTTCTTTGATCTTCTCAGAATTGATCTGCAGTTGCTTGCTGTTTTTAAGGCTCAGGTCAATAGCTTCCTGCAAAGTCAACTGCTTTTTTTCCTGAGCTTCCATTCTCAGCCCGGACAACAACAGAACAAACAATAATAGAACCCAGGTCTTTTTAATCTTCATAAGTCAATACGGCTTTAAAAAGTGATTTTAGATGATAGGTAAGTTTCTTCCGCAGGTGCGCCTGAAATTTTTCATTAGTCATTGACTGCATGCCATTCAGTTCACGGTAAAAATGCTGCGTGCTGATCATGTGGCCGGTAGTGCCGATCAGCACCGCCATCATCAGCGGTACATCAATATTTTTTTTAAACTCGCCTTTCTTTTGTCCTTCTTCAATGAGTTGCCTGATCAGTTCCTGGTTCTTGGTGATCAGCTGTCGGATCTGTACATGCATAGGGCCGTAGTTTTTAGCTATTTGCTCCCGCATCATGATCTTATAAAAACTTTGCTGATCCATTATTCTTTCCACATACCTGTCTATCATCTGATCCACTTTTTCCAGCGAGGTCATTGTTTTATTCTGGAGCATTGTCTCCAGCTGCAACGTGATATTTTCTCCCCGGAATCTGAAAATATTCTCCAACAGTTTTTCCTTGGAACCGAAATAATAAGAGATCATGGCAAGATTGACACCGGCTTCATCAGCAATATCCCGTACCGAAGTGCCCGCAAATCCCTTTTCAGCAAAAAGTTTTTCTGCTTTCTCCATGATCGCAACCTGTTTTTCGTTGTATTCCATCATAAGTTCCTTTGAAAAAGGAGGCGCAAATTTAAACAAACGTTTAATTAAAACAAGTGTTTAACAACAAAAAAACATCTGATTAATTCTCATGAATGGAAAGCTGGTGCTCTTAAAAATTCTGTATGTGTGCGAAGAATTACCGCTGGCTGGCGATCAGCAGGTTCAGGTCGGTGTATTTCAGGTTGAACCTTTCGCTCATGTAGAAGTTGGTCAGTGCCCCGTTGAACAGGTAAATACCGCTGCGCAGGTGTATGTTGTGCCAGAGCAGGTTTTCAAATCCTCCTGCCTCTCCGGCTTCCAGCAGTAAAGGCATCAGTACGTTGCTGATAGCTTGTGATGCTGTTCTTGCAAACCCCGAAGGAATATTAGGAACGCAATAGTGAATCACTCCGTATTTCATAAAGATCGGATGTTCGTGACTGGTGATCTCCGAAGTTTCAAAACAGCCGCCACGGTCAATGCTTACATCAATGATCACAGAGCCCGGCCGCATGTTACTCACCATTTCTTCGGTTACCACTAACGGTGTTCTTCCTGTTTCGGATCCCAATGCCCCCACAGCCACTTCACAGGTCTTTAATTGTTTGGCAAGCAATCTTGGTTCGATCACCGAGGTCCATAAGCGCTGACCGATATTGTTCTGCAATCTTTTCAGCCGGTACACATTATTGTCAAACACTTTTACCGAAGCGCCAAGAGCCAGGGCAGCCCTTGCCGCATATTCTCCCACAATGCCCGCCCCAATGATGATCACTTTTGTTGGCGCAATGCCCGATATCCCTCCGAGCAAAACACCTTTGCCATGGTTGGCAGATCCCAGGTATTGTGCAGCGATCAGCATGGATGCGCTTCCTGCGATCTCGCTCATGCTGCGGACGATCGGATAAGAACCGCTGTCGTCTTTCAGGTTCTCAAAAGAAATGGCCGTGATCTTTTTTTCCATCATCTTTTGAAGAAGATCGGCCTTCATGATGGAAAGATGGATCGGAGAAATGATCACCTGGTTGAACTGGAGTAAGTCAATATCTTCTTCTATCACCGGGGCGCTCTTCATTAGGATCGGCGCCTTGAAGATCTCTTCCCGGTCATATACGATCCGGGCGCCGGCTTCATTGTAATCCTTATCACGGTAATGGGATGCATCTCCCGCATTATGCTCTATCGTCACATGATGCCCGTTGCTCACCAGCACACTTACCGCATCAGGGGTCAGCGCAATACGGTTCTCCTGGAAAGCGATCTCTTTCGGAATACCGATAAGCATCTGAGCTCCGCCTGGTTTTATATCCAGCTTTTCTTCTAATGTCTCATAACTGAAAGATGGGATGATGTTGGGGTTCTGCTGCGCCATTCAAAGTGGGTTCAACCAAAATTACTTATTTATATTTTATGTACAACCTGCGTTTATCTGCATTAACCGCCTCAAGATAAACATGAAGGGTGTCTTCAGGCAAAAGGGATGAGGCTTTTTCCGGCCATTCCACCAGGCAAATATGCCCGCTGTACAAACAATCTTCAATTCCCGCATCAAAAGCTTCTGTTTCGCTGCGAAGGCGGTAAAGGTCTATGTGATAGATCTTCGACTCTTTTCCTTTTTCCTCAAAGCTGTATTCATTGATCAGCGAAAAAGTGGGGCTGCTTACCACATCCCTGACCTTTTTTACATCGCAAAGTGCATGGATGAATGTTGTCTTGCCCGATCCCATCGGGCCATGAAATGCGATCACTTTTCTATCTTTCACCTCCTTCCAGAAAGAAATTGCCGTTCCATGAATTTCATTTAAAGAAAATATCCATTCCATCCGGCAAAAATAATACGGAACTGCATTGTGCCATTCATATCACTTATATTATGGTAAACGACGGCGGTTTTGATTCAATAACTTTGCCGGTCATCACAAGAGTATGAAAAAGATCCAATGGAAAGTGGAGGGAATGACCTGCTCCCTTTGTGCCGCTGCCATCACAAAATACCTGTGTAAAAAGGGAGTGAAAAATGTGATGACGGATTTTATCAGCGGCGAACTTTCTTTTGATAACGATGAAAATTTCAATGAGGAAAAGATCATCAAAGGGATCCGTGACCTTGGTTACCGAGTTATAAAAACAGGTGCTGAATTATTGCAAGAAAATTATTTCAGGAAAATTTATTTACAAAGATTTTTCTTCTGCCTGCCATTTGCTATTGCCCTTTTTCTTCCTGCTTCACTTTTCCAATGGTTGCAGGATCCATGGATCAAGCTGGCCCTTTGCCTTCCTGTATATTTCACCGGGATGTATCAATGGGGAAAAAGCACATGGAACAGTATCCGTACCGGATCACCCGGAAGATTTACTTTGATCGTTTCTGCGGCGTCCATAGCTTTCTTTTATAGCCTGATCCTGGCAATTAAAGGTTATGAAGAGAATTATCTTCTGTATAATGTCACAGCCATTATCATCACGCTGACTTTTCCGGGAGTTTACCTGGAACAACGCTTCATTCAGGCTGCACAACTCTCAACCAAAAATTTAATAAGGGCTAAGAATGTAACTGCAGATCTCATCGGCTTTGATGAAGAACACAGAGAGCATGTCTTTCCTATTGAAAACTCACACCTGAAAACAGGCGATCTGATCCGTGTCACCGGCGGGAATCATGTTCCTGCAGATTGCAGGATCCTTTGGGGAGAAGCAGACGTTGGTGAATCTTTGATCAACGGTGAGAAAATAGCGGTACAAAAAAAAGCAAAAGACCTTTTGTATGCAGGAAGCAAACTGATCAATGGTTCGGTAAAAGCACAGGTGACCGCTCCCATCAACGAATCTTCAATTCATAACATGATCCGAATGATCAGGCGGTCACAAAGTGAATATTCCAATAGAAAGAGAAAGATGGATAAATCCGGGATCATCTTTATATTATTGGTATTGTTGATCGCAATTCTCACTTTTATTTTTACACGGATTAGCACCGGAGACATATCGCTTGCAATAACACGGATGATCACAGTTATGGCGATCTCAGCTCCCTGTATTTTCGGATTATCCATCCCTGCAGCCATCGCCGCCTGTATCAATAAAGGCCTGAAAGAAGGCATTCTTTTCCGGGACATTTCCGTGTTGAACATAGCCGGAAAAATTAGGCAGGCGGTATTTGGCAAAACAGGCACACTGACCACAGGCGTTTTCCGGATCATGGATTACCGGGTTGAAAACTGCACCGATGAAGAATTTAAGAGGACTGTATTTTCCCTGGAAAAATATTCCGGCCATCCGATAGCAAGATCCATAGTGAAGGAATGGAAAACCAAAGATGAGATCAGATGGAAGAATGTGGAAGAGATCAAAGGAATGGGAATAAAAGCTGAAGACAAACAGGGAAATATTTACACCGCAGGCTCGTATAAACTGGCAGAGTCTTCTGTCAATGATGACTCCTACAGTGTTTTCATTACAAAAAATGAAACATTGCTCGGCTGGATTGACATAAGGGATGAATTGCGCAGCGAATCAGCATCCGTGATCTCTTATCTTCATTCCAAAGGAATACAAACCGGCTTGCTCACCGGCGATGTTCATCAGAAAAGCGGGCAGCTTGCAAAAGAGCTTAAGATAGATTACGTACATGCCGAACAAACACCCGGACAGAAGATCAGTTACATATCGGATCTTACTGCCCGTGCACCGGTAATGATGATCGCCGATGGCATCCATGATGCAGCGGTACTGGAAAAAGCGACAGCAAGTGTTTCGGTCACCGATGCTTCTCTCATTGAAGGACAAACAGCCCAGGTCTTGTTGCTGAATAACGGGATCAAAAAACTTCCGGCTCTGTTCGATCTGAGCCAACTGGTCAATAATGTTATCAGTCAGAATATTTTCTGGGCGTTTTTCTATAACCTGTCAGCCATTATTCTTGCAATGTCAGGATTGCTGACTCCAATTCAAAGCATAGTTGCCGCAACGTTCAGCAACCTGGTCCCGCTACTCAATTCACATAGAATATTGTCTAAAAAATTAAAAAGCTGACAATTTTCTTTTACTAACTTCATTCCACAACCTTTGTAAGGATTGACCGACATTCATCAAATACTGAGACATTACTGGGGATTCAATTCTTTCCGGCCTTTGCAAAAAGAAGTCATTGAATCCGTAATTCAGGGAAACGATACATTGACCCTGATGCCCACAGGCGGCGGCAAATCCCTTTGCTACCAGGTCCCTGCACTGGCAAAAGAAGGAATGTGTCTTGTTGTATCACCTCTTATTGCATTAATGAAAGACCAGGTGGAGAACATCCGAAAAAAAGGGATCACGGCATTCGCCATTTTTTCAGGAATGAACAGAAAAGAGATCGTGAATGCTTTAAAGGTATCTGCAAACAGCAACTGTAAATTCCTTTATGTATCACCCGAACGGTTGGAAACAGCATTGTTCAGGGAATATCTCCCCGGAATGGATATTAACCTTATTGCTGTTGATGAAGCGCATTGCATTTCACAATGGGGGTATGATTTCCGTCCTTCTTATTTAAAAATTGCAACCATAAGAGAAGAGTTGCCGGACATTCCCATCCTGGCTTTAACTGCATCTGCAACTCCTGAAGTGCAGAAAGATATTTGCGAGAAACTTCAATTCAGAAACGTTTCAAAGGTTCCGGCTGCAGTGCCTGCAATACCCGGAAGAAAGGAACCGCCTGCACCAAAAATATACCGTCAATCTTTTGAGCGGCCCAATCTTTTATACAGTGCATTCAGAGTGGATTCCAAGATCAACAAGATCATTGAGATCCTCACTAAAGTAGCAGGCAGTTCCATCATTTATTGTAAAAGCAGGAGGCGAACCAGAGAGATCAGCGAGCTGCTGCAATTGCAGAATATCTCTTCTGACTTCTATCATGCAGGATTGATACAGGATGAACGGAACCGGAAGCAGGAAGACTGGATCAATAATAAAACCAGGGTGATCGTTTGCACCAATGCATTCGGAATGGGCATTGACAAACCTGATGTACGGACCGTGATCCATGCCGATGCGCCTGATTGCCTGGAATACTATTACCAGGAAGCAGGCCGTGCCGGTAGAGACGGGAGAAAAGCTTTTGCCGTTCTTTTATATGATGAAAACGATCTTCAGGAACTGGAAGCGCTGACGGAACAACGGTATCCCTCTTTTGAGGATATAAAAAATGTGTACCAGGCTGTTTCCAATTATTTGCAGATCCCGGCGGGAAGCGGCGAAGGCGAGTCTTATAATTTTGACATTGCCGACTTCATCAAAAAATTCAAACTGAACAGCCACACTGTTCTTTATTCATTGAAAGCGCTGGAACAGGATGGCTGGCTGGCATTCAATGAACAGGTCTTTATTCCTTCCACTGTTCAATTCATCGCAGGCAAGGCGGAGCTGAATGAATTTGAAAAAATACATCCTGAACTTGATATTGCGATCAAATCACTTTTGAGAGCTTATGAAGGAATCTTTGATCAGGAAGTTCCCATCTCGGAATGGGTGCTGACCGGGCTTATGAAAAAAAACACGGATGAGGTGAAAGAGCAATTAAAACAACTTCACCGCTATGGCATTATCTTATACCGCCCCCAAAAAGACAGCCCGCAGTTATTCCTTCTCCGTAACCGTATTAAAAACGAAGACCTCACCATCAATATGTCCGGATACAACCTGAGAAAAGAAAAGTTCAGGTTGCGATGTAAAGAAATGATCCGTTATATAAACGAGAAAGCGGACTGCCGCAGTCAAATGATCGCTTCCTATTTCGGCGACCATTCACTGAACCGCTGTGGTGTTTGCGATAATTGCCTGCGGTTAAGGTCGGTCCAGCTAAGCAAAGAAGAATTTGAAATGATCAATCATCAAATCATCAGCACGATCAGCCCCGGGCCTTTGCACACCAAAGATCTTTTACTGCGGCTTAATGGAATCAAAAAAGAAAAAGCCTGGAAAGTGATCGAATTCCTCCAGGCTGAAAATAAAATAAAGATGGATAAGGATGGATTTGTGAGTGTTCAATGAACTCCTGTCATCTATTGAGTTGAATCTGCAGCATTCTGAATATCGCCTTTCAGGCCAATTTCTTCAGGACTCACATTATTTTCTTTCATGGCCCTTTTTTCACAAACCTTGCATAGCTGTGAAAGGCCTCTCTGGTCAAATGCCTGTTTGATGGTTGCCTGCGTGACGCCATCCCTGTTTTTGATATACTGACAATCCCTGTAGATATGATACACCGTTCCTTCTTTAGCCAAATAAACCAGGTTATTGCCAGGGGTCAGTTTGCTCAATACACTGTCCTGCTGATTAATTTCCTTTGTATATTTTTCAATAGATGGCGGGTTAAAATCAATACCGGTAATACCGGCAATCAACAAGGCTATTATGGCCACCACACCGGCAATGCCTTTTGTCTTTTTATCAATGTCTTTGTTCATGAAGATGGCGATCACTAAAGGCAGGAAAGCCAGAACACCGAGAATGGCGCCTAACTGATTCTGGATAAAGAATTTTGTTTTGTCTTTTTCCGAAGCGGGGTCCAGCCGGTTCGCTTTCTTCCACAGCATGGAACCGGTGACCGCAAGAATAAGAATGACCACGATGGCCACGATCAGCCAGGTCAGCGTTTCATTATGTATCAGTTTGAAAATGGCAAAGATCTCTCCGGCAATGGCAACCAGCCATGCCAGGATCGCAAAGAGTCGAAGCTGTTTCGCTTTAGCTTTACTTTCTTCACTTGCTACAAATACTTTTTGTTCAGGCATGATTAGAATTGTTTTTATTGATGAATGTGGTGATCTATTTAAAAAAAAAGCATGGATCCAACAATGATTCAGGGTATTAAAATAAATAATATTTCAAGACAAACCTTTAAGAGCGAAATTATTTTTCAAAAAGTACAACAGATCATTTAACAGAATGCGAATCTGAAAAGAAAAACCGGAGACTAAATGCCGGTTTTTAAAAAATACTTTTCCTTCCTCTTCCGCCCAGTCCCAGAACTCCCAGCAGACTTCTGGTAATAACGCTTGCTGCCGTTCTGCCCACCTGCCTGATTACCGTGTTGTCAAAAATACTTTTATCTTTTTTGGGAGCCCTGGTTGTAGTCTTGGGAAGCTGAGTCCTTTGCTGCTCTTGAATAGTTTCCCCGCTCTTTCTTGCAGCATCCTCAAGTTTTCCGGTCAGGATCTCGTAAGCGCTTTCATTATCTATCACCTTGTTGTACTTCTCCCTGATTTTGGATCGGGACACTACCTGATCTATCTCTTCACCAGTCAGGATATCCATCCTGCTTTTTGGAGGGCAGAGCATGCAATGCACCAAAGGTGTAGGGATGCCTTTTTCATTTAATATGGTCACCAAAGCTTCACCGATTCCCAGTTGAGTGATCAGGTCTTCCGTTTTGTAAAATTCAGTTTCAGGATAATTCTCTGCGGTTTGTTTGATCGTCTTCCTGTCTGCAGCAGTGAATGCCCTTAAGGCATGCTGCACCTTCAATCCCAATTGAGACAACACCGATGCCGGAACATCCATCGGATTCTGTGTACAGAAATAAATACCGATGCCTTTGGAGCGGATCAGTTTCACTATCGTTTCGATCTGTTGTAATAACACCTTGCTTGCTTCCTGAAAGATCAGATGAGCTTCATCAATAAACATTACCAGTTTGGGCTTATCAAGGTCGCCTTCTTCAGGGCAGGTGGCATAAAGTTCTGCCAGCATCTGAAGCATGAAAGTTGAAAACAGTTTGGGCCTGTCCTGAAGGTCTGTAACCCTGATAATGGAGACCATCCCTTTCCCGGTGTCATCCCTGCGCATCAGGTCATCCACTTCAAAACTCTTTTCTCCAAAAAAAAGATCAGCGCCCTGCTGCTGCAGTTCGATCACTTTGCGAAGAATGGTTCCCGTGGAAGTAGTTGCGATTTTTCCGTAATTCTTTTCCAGTTCTTCTTTTCCTTCATTACTTATATACTGCAGTACTTTGACAAGGTCTTTCAGGTCAAGAAGGGGAAGCCGTGAATCATCACAATATTTAAAGATCATGGCTACCAGGCTCTCCTGTGTGTCATTCAATCCAAGAATTTTGGAAAGCAGAACCGGGCCGAATTCACTTACTGTGGCCCTGAGTCTTGTTCCTTTCTGATCGCTTAATGTAAGTAACTCCACCGGATAAGAGGCAGGTTTGAAATCAATGTTCAGCAACCTGCATCGTTCAGTTATTTTATCATTCAGTATTCCCGCTTCGGCAATTCCGCTGAAATCCCCTTTGATGTCCATGACAACAACAGGAATGCCTGCATCACTCAAACCTTCACTGAGCACCTGCAGTGTTTTTGTTTTTCCCGTGCCCGTGGCTCCGGCAATCAGGCCATGGCGATTCAATGTTTTGAAAGGAATAAACACATCTGCACCGCTTATCACAGTTCCGTCAAGCATGGCACAACCGATCTTCATACTTTCTCCTTTGAAACTGTATCCTTCTTTTACTGCCTGTAAAAACTTTTCCTGATCTGACATTTAAAAATTTTAAACCGGTTTATAAAATAATATAATCTTAAAGCTCTTCTTCCCGCTCCAGCATCAGGATGGCGCCCTGCGGCACTACAAAATACCTTTCCTTTTCATAAATCACTTCAGTGGCTCCGCTCATAAGGAATATGGCCAGGTCGCCTTCTTTTACCTGCAGCGGAATATATTTCACCTGTTCTTCTTCGCTTTTCCAGGGTTCATCTTCCATGGGCATCGGGATTGCATAACCCGGACCGGTTTTCACCACATACCCTTTCTGCACTTTTTCTTTTTCCTGAACTCCCGGCGGCAGGTACAGGCCGCTTTCCGTTTTCTCATCAGGCCGGGCAGGTTTAATCAGCACCCTGTCACCGATGACAATGAGTTTTTTCAGCGTGTTTTCCGAGGTGATCTGAATAGCCATGATATGAATTTAAAAAACAAAAGTAATCAAACCGTCCAGTTCCATTTTTCTCCACTCTTAACAAAAAATTAGTCGGTTCACCGAAAATAAAGCAAATGCTTTATCTTTATTTGCTTCATAAACTAAACTTGTAATCATGGAAGTAAAGAAACACAAAATTCTGCTATGCGAAGACGATCCTAATCTTGGAAGCGTATTAAAAAATTACCTGGAGCTGAATGATTATGATGTGACGCTGGAAAGGGATGGCCGCCTGGGCCTTGCTGCTTTTCAACGGGAAAAATTTGAGCTGTGCCTGCTGGATGTGATGATGCCGAATATGGACGGTTTCACCCTGGCAGAAGAGATCCGTGATGTGGACCCGGATATTCCCCTGTTCTTTCTCAGCGCCAAAACGATGAAGGATGATATCATCCAGGGATATAAACTCGGCGCCGATGATTACATCACCAAGCCTTTTGACAGTGAAGTGCTGCTGCTGAAGATCAAAGCGATCTTAAAACGCAATGAAGAACTGAATAAAGAAAGTGAAAATAAAGAGTTCGACCTTGCCAGCTATCATTTCAATCCCAAGCTGAGGCAACTGTCACACAATGGCATCACCCAGACCTTGTCGCCCAAAGAGAGTGAACTGCTGAAACTGCTGGCGGAGCATCTTAACGATCTGTTACCGAGAGAACAGGCCTTAAAAAAGATCTGGGGCAGTGATACTTATTTCAACGGTAGAAGCATGGACGTGTATATTGCCAAACTCAGAAAATATTTAAAGGACGATCCGAAGATCGAGATCGTGAATATTCATGGAAACGGATTCAGGCTGGTCGTGCATGAGTAAGAACCTGATCTACAAAATTTAAAAGGACTGGGAAATCGCAGTCCTTTTATTTTATCCTGTAACCAATATTGAAGCTGATATTCCTTAAATGTGCTCTTGGCCGGCTATCATCATAGATCCATTTTGAATCATTAGTCAAACCATAATGGTAGCCTATTGAAAAAACCATTCGCCGGACACTTAATTCTGCATTCAGTAATAAGCTGAAGTTTGTCTTTCTGGTAAAAGGTGTTCTGTAATAATTAAAGTTCTGTCCAATATCCTCTATTTCTCCTGAGATTTTTTCTTTGTTATCCGTTAAAAAACCGAATATTCCTCCGACAGATAAATCAAGGCAAAGCTTATTTAAACTAATCCTTTTCCCGAAGAATGGTGTTACCGAGAGCAATTCGATCATAGCCTTTGATTTCCCGGAAAAAGAGAAAGACTGATTGTACGGAGGAATAACATTTTGAACAATTAATGAATCAATATCAGATATTGTATTAGCTTTCCCGTAATCCACCCCAATACCTGTTATCCATTTATTTTCAATAATTAATTTTGATTTCATTCCTGCCGAATAAGAGAAATCGGGTTTTCTCCCAAATGGATTGGTATAATAAACAAAAGGAGGGTCTAAAACCCATGGTGAAATCATTGCCTGCCGCGAAACTGAAGACTTGCCGCCAAAGAAAGAAATTCCGCATCCTGCATTTAAAGAAATTTCAAACTTTTGGCCTGAAGCCTGAAAAACCAGAAAAGAAAAATTTAACAGCAGTAAGATCTTTCTCATAGCAAGATTTTAAAATCTTTTTACCGTTTCCTGGCATCAAGAACTTTAATTCCGGGATAGCTTATACCGATATCGAGGCAGGCAAAAAATTCCCCGGCTTTTAATTTTCTTACTTTGACATATAATTTTTCGGCCACTATATTCACCGAAGCGGGCAGTTCGTCGCATACATAGAAAAGGTCTTTCAGGCCTGTGATGCTACGGATACGTAATGAATCTTCCGAAAATGAAAGTACCGGTCTTCTGCAACTCAGATCACTGGTTTGAATCACTTCAGCTTTGAGGTAATATAATTGGAAAGGCCAAACACAATCACATTCTTTATTGCCCTTTTTACAAGACAGAAGAAAAACCAAAAGCGCCATTAATAAATATCTCATATCTAAAATATGACACTCACATTCTTACCGGCGCTGCTTATATATCAAATAAACTTCCTTCTAATCCGGTTGAAGGTTTTTTCCCAAGATGCTCATAAGCTTTAGGAGTAGCTTCCCTTCCTCTGGGCGTCCTTTTCAAAAATCCTTCCTGTATCAAAAACGGTTCATACACTTCTTCCAGAGTTCCCGGCTCCTCACCCACCGCAGTGGCAATGGTAGTGATGCCCACCGGCCCGCCTTTGAACTTTTCAATGATCGTCATCAGGATCTTGTTGTCCATATCATCCAGGCCATATTCATCCACATTCAATGCTTTCAAAGAATGTTGCGTGATCGCCAGGTCTATCTCACCATCTTTCAGCACCTGTGCAAAATCCCTCACTCTTCTCAAAAGTCCGTTGGCGATACGTGGTGTGCCGCGGCTTCTTCCCGCAATTT
>WBZO01001467.1_pt1 | contig 36752 bp, 37 predicted proteins | sample 5204261 | NCBI WGS metagenome assembly WBZO01 (sample SAMN12412400, study PRJNA552823) | activated sludge metagenome | isolation source: activated sludge from anammox sidestream of wastewater treatment plant... | place: USA: North Carolina | collected 2017-09
CATACGCGGCGACGAATCCGTACCCGTGCGTGTAGACGAGGTGATCGTTCGCCCAGTTGCGTTGGCCATCCGGAACGCCGTCAAGGTTGACATCGCGGACCGAGACCACGGCTCCGCGCTGCTTGCCTTCGAGGTTGTAGCGGTCAATGTCGAGCGTGTCGGGGAACGAGTAGAAGCCGAAGTTCTGCTGCAGCGCCCGGAAGGTGGGCGACACAACCGCCGGGTCAACGATTCGAATGTTGTCTAGAGTTCCGGTCTGCGTTGCCAGGGTGGCTCGATCCGGAGTCGCGCTCGCGTTGTATTCCGAGACCTTCGCGTTGTTCAGCGCGTAGGCACTGCGCGTCGCGTCGATGTTGTACTGAATCGACTGCTGTTCCTTCGTCAACTCGCTGGGCTTCACCTGGAACTGCTGAACAATCGCCGGGTAGATCCCACCGATCACCAGGGCCGACACCACCATCAACGCCAGGGCCGAACCTGCAACCGGCCACGAGCGGCGGAAAGCGTTGACGAAGAACAGCAGCGCACAGATCAGTGCGATCACGAGCAGGATCGATTTGGCCGGCAGTAGCGCGTAGATGTCGCGGTACTTCAGACCGGTGAAGCCTTGCACCAAGTCTTCGTTCTTGAGTGCAAGTCCGTAGCGGTCAAGCCAGTACGCGGCGGCCTTCAACAAACAGAAGATCCCCAGCAGAATCGAAACATGGGTCTGGGCGGCAGCACTGACCCGTGGGCCTGGCAATTGCAGCCGAATCCCGCCGTACAAGTAGTGGACAATTGCGCCGGCCAACAAGCTCAGCAGGACAAGGGCGAACCCGAAGCCGAGCAGGAACCGCAACCAGGGATAGCTGAACATGTAGAAGCTCAGGTCGTAGCCGAATTGAGGATCAACCTGACCGAACGGCTCCTGATTGCGCCACATCGACCAGGAACGCCATTCCGCTGCCGCCGAAATTCCGCCGAGGGCGCCGAGGGCGGCGGGAATGATGAAAGCCAGCGGCTTGCGCAGGGGCTCGAGCCCCCCACGGTATCGCTCCAGGCTCATCTGTTCAGGCGTTCGGATCCGCTGCATCGGCCGGTATCGGTAGGCGACAACCATCGACGCGCCAATACCAAGGCCCATGATCGCGCCAAACGCCAGGAATAGGCCGATCCGGATACCCAGCGACGTGGTGAACACTGATGAGTTGCCGACCGATTCGAACCACAAGTAGTCGGTGTAGAAGCTGGTGAAGATGACGAGCAGGATGATGAGCGCAACGATCACCGCGATCGTCGGGATCAGCACGCGGCCACGGCGACCTCCGTCCCGCGACGAGGCACCAGCGGAACGTCCTCCAGCAGACGATGCGAAGCTCACGCGCACACCCTACGTCCTCGGCATACCTTGATCGGGCAGTATGAGGCCATGAACGCTGAAGAGCTTCCGCTGAACCCCCTGACAACGGCCGTTTTGGAGCTTGAGGCGCACGTCCAAGCCGATGGCTGGGATCAGCCGGTCCGACTGTTCGCCCTGGCCCACATGGCCGAACTCATCGAACGCGAACCCGCCCTGGCAGCTGCAATGGAGCTCGATGCGAGCGAAGCGGACCCGAATGAGTTGATACCGGTGGAACAGGAATGGTCGGCCGGTGACGATCAGATTGACGAGGCCTTGGCCCAGATCGGCTGGCCAAGTCAGGTGGTTGGAACCGCGATCGTGATCGAGCGAATCCTGCTCCCACCAAGCGCAGAGGCCGAACTTGAGGGTGAGAAGGAAATGACCGAACTTGTTGAGGCCGCGGTTGGGCATCCGGAACGGCGTGAAGTTCGCCTTGCTGCGGCAGTTATGCGTGATGGCCGACGCATGTGTGCCATCCGGCTGCGCGACAAGGACTCAGACGACGATGTGCTGACGGGCGTCGATCTGCTGCCTGGTTTGACCGACGCGCTCGCCACGACGCTCGACTAGCGGGGGAAGCATCTAGCAGCGGGGTAGATCGGTACTGCCTGAGCGCCACTTGCGCAGCACGTCGACAGCCTCACTGAGATTGTTGACGGCTGCGATGTTCAGACCCTCCGGGGCGGAGGATCGAACGGCATCGCAGTTGCCCGCTGGCGCCAGGAACAATTGAGCCCCGTTGTCGCGCGCGGCGTACATCTTCTGCTGGATTCCGCCGATCTTGCCGACTTCCCCTTTGGGATCGATGGTTCCGGTTCCAGCGATGATCTTGTCGTCGGACAGGTTCTCCGGCGTCAGTTTGTCGACGATGCCGAGCGCAAACATCGTTCCAGCGCTCGGGCCACCGACATCCTGCAAGCCGAAGGTGATCGGGAACGGTCCGCTGTACTCCGTGCTTCCCAGAACACCGGCGTAACCCTGCGCCGGATTGCGCGGCGACGACCCGAGTTTCACTGCGACATCCTTCGGGATCTTGTTGGTCACCAACGAAAACGTCACTACAGTCCCTGGTTTCTTCGAACGGACCAGTGGCGGCATCTGCTCCGGCTTGGTGACCGGCGTTCCATCAACAGCGGTGATGACGTCGCCGACCTTGATCAACCCGTTCGCCGGCGCGTTCGCTCCGACTTGAGCAACCTTGACCTTCGTCGTCAGTGGGATCTTCAGATACGTCAACGCAGCAGCGATCGCGCTCGACTGCGAATCGGAGAAGTCGGCCTGATTCTCTTCGATCGCATCCTGTTCCGTCGTGCCCGGCGGGAACAAATCCGTCGTCGGCACGACGATGTCCTTGTCGCTATACCAACCGGTCAGCGCCTCCGGCAGGGTGAGTTCGCCATAAGGTCCGCCACGCTCGTTGACGGTGGTGAGATTGAGTTCACCGGTCGTCGGGTAGACCTTCGCACCCGTGATCCTGATGAGCTCGATGCCCTGGTAGCTGCCGACCGTATTGAACATCGGCCCTGGGGACAACTTCACGTAAGGAACCGGCATGAACGAGATTGCCAGCAGAATCAGCACCAGCAAGAGCGAGCCGCCGAACGCTGCACTCCGGGCCCGCCGGTAGTCCGCATCCGCAACGGCGTACTGGGCTTGCAGGTCCTCCAGGTTTGGGTGCTCGCTGACCTCCGAGGGTTCGGCCGGAGAAGCAGGGGCGTCACCGGGTGAACGGTTGGTCGAATTCGTCACGCGGCACCAGACTGTGAGTCCGTTGGGAGTGACTCTCCCCTTGACTCCGCGGGATTCGCCCCAGTCTGAATCTGGTCGGCGGCGGGTGGCTCAGGCCTCTTTGGCAGTGGCTTCTCGATTGCCTTGCGCATCCGGTCGAGTTCCTTGGTCGAACGAACCTGCCCGGGCTGACTGGCGCCGGTGCGCCCTTGCCACCACAGCCAAGCGATCGCGACAACGGTCGCCAGTAGTGGCAGCAACCACCAGACCAAGACACCCACGTGCTAACCCTAAGGCCTCGGGGGGCTACGCCTACGGCGTAAGCACCACTGCCGGTGTGGCTCATCTGAAGAAAGGCGGTTAGCGTTATTCGCGTATCAGCGCACTCCCGCACCATCCGGTTGGTGAAGCCAGCCAGACGACAAACGAGTTGAGGCACCCATGAGCGGCGACGTTCCTTTCGGATTCGGCCAACCCCGCGACCCGAATGACGAGTCAGGGAGCGCGGGGGGTGCTGGCGGTACTGGCGATAGCGGCGACCTTCCGCCCGGATTCGGAACCGGCGGGATCCCTGGCACTGGCGGACCCGAGGGGTTCGATATGGCGAACCTCGGGGCCGCGCTCCAGCAACTCGGCGCGATGCTGCAGTTTTCCGGCGGCGAGAACGCCGGGCCCGTCAATTGGGACATGGCCTCGGACATTGCCCGCAAGGCGATCGTGGAGGCCGGTGATCCGTCTGTTCCAGACGCGCAGAAGCGCGCGGTTGAGGACGCAGTGGGGTTGGCCGACGTCTGGCTGGACCCCGCGACCGACTTCCCTGCCACGGCGGGCAGCGCGGTTGCCTGGAGTCGCAGCGAATGGTTGACCGAGACAATCCCTGCCTGGCAGAAGTTCATCGCGCCCATCGCTGAACAGATGCAGAACACGATGCAGACGATGATGCCCGGCCCCGAGGCACTCGGCGGTCTGGGCGGCGGCGCCACGGGTTTACCGGAGGGCCTGCCTCCCGAAATCGCATCGGCCGTCGGCCCGCTCATGGGGATGGCCAAGGCGATGGGTTCGGCCATGTTCGGCATGCAGGTCGGCAACGGCTTGTCCGCGCTGGCCGGCGAGGTCGTGTGCTCCTCCGATGTCGGAATTCCGCTGACCTCCGACGGACACAGCGCTCTTGTACCGTCCAACGTGTTGGCATTCAGTGAGGGCCTGGATTTGCCGGATTCCGATGTGATGGTCTACATCGCCCTGCGCGAGGCCGCGCATCAGCGACTGTTTGCCCACGTGCCGTGGCTTCGTTCCCGAGTTGAAGGGGCGCTTGAGGCATACGCGCGGGGAGTGAAGGTCGATCAGGACAGGATTCAATCGGCGCTGGAAGGCGTCGACGTGCAGAATCCAGAGGCAATCCAGGAGGCCATGGCTTCGGGTGTCTTTGAGCAGGAGGACACCCCGGAACAGAAGGCCGCGCTTGCCCGGCTGGAGACGATGTTGGCATTGGTCGAAGGCTGGGTCGATGACGTCGTCGATGCGGCCGCCGCCGAACGCCTGCCCTCCTACGACCGACTACGCGAAACACTGCGTCGACGCAGGGCGATCGGTGGGCCGGCCGAAAAGACATTTGCGAACCTGGTCGGGCTCGAACTACGCCCACGCCGCTTGCGCGAGGCAGGCCAACTCTGGGAGAAGTTGCGGGTCGCTGGCGGGATCGATGCGCGCGACGCCCTCTGGTCCCACCCTGACTTGCTCCCCACAGCTGACGACCTTGACGATATCGAGGGGTTCCTAAATCGATCGAGCGACGTTGATACCAGCGAACTCGACAAGCCGGGGCCTGTGGAAGAAGCTCCCGGCGACGACGAGTGAACGACTAACCTGCCTGCATGACCATCCGTCCAATCGATGTCCCCGGCCTGCCGGATGGCATCGAAGTGCGTCGCTCAACCCGGCGTCGGCGAAGCGTCGCCGCGCATCGCGAAGCGGGGGTGACGGTCGTGGTGGTTCCCGAGCGCATGTCAGTCAGACAAGCCGCCGAACATGCTCTTGCGTTGCATCAGCGCCTACTGAAACGCGCCGCAAAGACAAAGATCAGTGACCAGTCGTTGTCGGAACGCGCGGCCTGGCTGCGATCCCGGTACATGCCTACCGTCCCAGAGCCGAGCAGCATCAGCTGGTCGACTAGTCAGAATCGGCGTTGGGGTTCCTGCACCACGACCGACGGCTCGATTCGACTGTCGCACCGGTTGCAGGGGATGCCCCAGTACGTCGTTGACTATGTGATCCTGCACGAACTCGCGCACCTCGTGGTCCCAAATCACGGGCCCGACTTCAACCACTTGCTTGACGGTTACCCACAGCGCCAACGCGCCTGCGCATTCCTCGACGGCGTCGACTACGCGAGCTCGACCTCCCCCGACTAGCTCTCGCCGAACGCCGCAGCTCAACGCCTCCCCGCCGATCTGCTCCCCGCCAAGTAGGGGTGATTCGGTGAAATACCACCGAGTTACCCGAGCCGTGAGTCGTGGCTGCCGTGTCGATGATCGACATGCGCAGCCCATGAGTGCCAGACTTGCCGTGCGCCTAGTTGGCCGCGCTCTTGAGGAGGTCTCATGGTTTTCTTCATGTCGTCATGGGTGATCACCATCGTCGGTTGGATCATTCACGTCTTTGCCGACAAGCACCCGAACAAGCGGACCGGCCATCGCGTTCTTGAGCTCTTCTACCTCTGGTTCCTCGTCGTTACTGGCGCCTTCGCAATTCTGGGCGGAATCGGGCACGTGAGCGGACTGGCCAACGAACTTGCCATCCAAATCGGCTACACCCAATCGATGTTCCAGTGGGAAGTCGGATGGGGCGACATCGCGCTCGGCGTGCTGCTTGTCATGGTTGCGAAGAAGAGCTTCCGTGATGGCTGGATGACCGCTGGCGTCGTTGTGCTGACGATCCAGTACGGCGGCGACGCGATCGGCCACATCATGGAATACGTCGCGCACAACAACACGGCGCCATCAAACGTCTGGGCAATTCCGTCGGACATCGCACAACCGGTGATCGCGGTTGTCCTGCTGATCATCTACCGGCGAGGTCAAGCGAAAATCGCGGAATCAGAGGCGGCTCCCACCACGCCCGCACCCTCCGCCTGAGGGATTCCTCGAAATAGTCGAAAGTTTCTTTCACCCACAGCCGGTGGATAGGCGTTTGTGCAGGTCAAGACAAAGTTGATCATTTCCCCAGCTAGCTTGTCCACAGTTGTCGACAGGCTTGTCCACGCGACTCGCCGGACAACTCCACAGGGTGTCCCCAGGCTCGTCCACAGGGCCACTCAGCAAATGCTTGCGAACCATTGCGCGAGGCCCCAGTGACTCCCTAACGTCATTCATGAACGAAGCCCCCGCTCCCAAATCACTGATCGCAAGGGGAAGGCGAGAAGTGACAAGGAAGCGGGGGCTTCGTCTCATTTCCGGGGGCGACGCCTCATTGAACGTCTCGCCAAGAGGGTGCATGATGAGTATTGGTCGAGGGTCAACCCACGCCGTATCTTCGACGGGGCTTGGGGATTTGCGACCAAGAACCTCGGGCTCAGCCACATATGTAGCGGGCCGGGCAACGTAGCCTCGCAGCGCGGAGGAACGCCATCAAGACTTCCCAACATCCAACTGACGCAGCCCATCGCGATCTGGTCTGGGCTTGGGTCTGCGTCGCGCTGCTACCGGTTGGATTCGTGGCGGCGATGGTCCTCGGTGAATGGCTGATCTACCTCCTTGGTTACGAGATTGGTACCGAAGAGGTTGTTCCGCTGGGCCCAGCCTTGCTTGCCAGCATCCCTGCATTACTCCTGATGTTCGCGCCGGCTGGGGGTGCGGCCTGGTTCGGAATGCGTGCCCGCAAACGTGGCCGGGAAGGTGGTCTGATCCCGGCAATCATTGGCGCGACGGTATGCATTGGCTTGGTGGTCCTGAACCTCCCTGCCTTGCTACTCCGCCACTGATACGCCCTATTGCCGGTGAAGACCCTGGGCAACGACGTCGTGGCAACCCGGCCGGGTCGCCACCAAAGCCGCCTCTGGTCTAGCTCCCTTGGAAGTTCGGGGCCCGCTTCTCCCTCGCAGCCGCCAAGCCTTCTTGAAGGTCAGCCGTCGCCAACGTGACCGGTTGAGCGATGGCCTCCCACTGGATGCACTCTTCAATCGAATCCATCCCGCCGCGAAGCAACGCGGCCTTAGTTAGCCTTGTCGCGATTGGCGCGGTGGCCGCGACCGCATCACCAAGCTCACGTGCAGCATTGAGGAATCCCTCCGCGGGCAGCACCTCGGAAACCAGCCCCAGCTCCAGCATCCGCATGGCACCGACGACGCGGCCGGTGAACAACAGGTCCCGGGCAGCGGCCACACCCACAACCTCAGGCAAGAGGTAGGTGGTCGCCATTCCCGGATGCATCCCGAGCTTGAGGAACGGCACGGTGAACTTCGCATTCTCACTCGCGATCCGCACATCGGCCGCCAGAGCGATGCAGGCTCCAGCGCCAACCGCAGCGCCATTGATCGCGGCGATGACCGGAACCTGAACGTCACGCATGCTCAGCCAGGTCCGATAGAACGCCATCATCCGCGTGCGCAGTTGATCGACGCTCGCATCAGGATCCCCACCGATCCAACCGGTGTCGCCGCCGGAACAGAAAGCCGTTCCCGCGCCAGTCACCACGACCGCACGCACTGAGTCGTCCACCTTGATCGCAGCCGCAAGTCGCCCCCACGCGGCCGTCATTGGCGCAGACATCGCGTTTCGGCGGTCTGGGTAGTCCAAAGTAACTATGACCAGACCGGAATCGGATCGTTCAACCTTCAGATGATCGATTTCACTGTCGAAATCCTCAGGTCTTACGGCGTTTTCGGGCGGGGTCGCAGTCATGCAGGCGAGAGTAGCGCCGTAAGGTGGCGAAACCGCCGCAAGGTGGTCGTGTGTACCAGACGGGGACCACGACGACATACGAAGGCCGTGGGTCTCCCACGGCGCGATTGCCAGGAGGACTTAATGGCCGAGAGCTACTCAGGCGAGGCGTACTGCGTGAAGTGCAAGGAGAAGCGCGAGTTCACCGGCGAGGTGCACGAAACCAACGGCCGACGCATGGCCAAGGGCAAATGCCCGGTGTGCAACACCACCGTCACCCGCATTCTCGGAAAGAAGCAGTAACAAACCCTTAGCTACCAGCCAAGGCGCTCCACCAGCAGGAACATTTGAGGTGGTGCTCCAAGGGGCGGCGTCGCCAAGCGCCGCCCCGACGGCCGGTGGTCAACACCGCATTCAGCGCGGCCGCCTCACCATGAGGGGCCGCGTTCGCCATTTGCCGAGCGGCCTCAGCAGCGGCCAAGGCCACCAGCGGTTCAGCGGGCGACGATGCTTCGTCGAGTGCAAGTTGAGCCGATAGCTGACGCCAACTGGGGTCAAGCTCAGCTCGCAGCATCTCGTCGCAACGAACGCACGGGCCTCCACCCGCGATTGTCATTGGCCCAACCCGTGCGGATGTCGTCCCAGCCCCGACCAGGATGTGATCCACCCCGTTGTCAATCAACCTGGCGACGAACTCCAACTCCGCAGCGTCAACCCAGGGAGCATCAAGCGCGAGGATCGAAGGCGTCGTTCCCACTTGGTCAGCCAACGCCTCCGACAACAGCCGCCACCCCTCACCCTCCCGCGGCTTTGGTAATGGACCAGCGAAGTGCGCGCCAGGGACCAACTCCGCAATTTGCCTGCCAAGTGGTGATGAGCCCACCACGGTTGGGCGGCCAAATGGCTGCCTGACGTCAAGATCGCGAACGTCCCACAGCAACTGAGCCTTGAATAGCTGCTGCAGCAGCAACTGAGCGTCGCCAACTGCCAAACCTCGCGCTTGCGCCTCGCTCAGTTGGGCGTCCCACGATCGCTCGCCGTCGATTTGCCGCAGCCATTCGACACCGGCCGAGCTGAGCCCACGTAGCGCAAGCGGGTTCGCAACGTCACCCACTACTTGGACGCAGTCGAGACTCGTTTGCCGGAGTTCGACCCCTGGCGCCCAACTGGGCCTAACCTCACGTGCCGCCGTCCTTACGGATCTATTCCGCTCAGATGTCATAGCCCAAACCTGCCCGAAAGCGGCAATTGGTGCAGGGACTATCCCCAACGCGGGCACCAACGTGGAGAATGGCCACGTGGCCGACGACGAGAAGGACCCGCAGGACGAGAACGACGCCCCTGCCGCGATGCCACAGCGCGCCTTTCGCCGCACAGTGCGGATGGCCTCTTTGCCCGCGAGCTATGCCGGACGCACCGCTCTTGGCTTCGGAAAGAAGGTCGGCGGCAAACCGGCAGACGCGGTGAACGCGCAGATCCAGGCCAAGACAGCTGAACAGATGTTCAAGGTCCTAGGCGAGCTAAAGGGCGGGGCCATGAAGATCGGCCAAGCCATGAGCGTCTTCGAGGCGGCGCTGCCGGAGGAAATGGCCGGGCCCTACCGCGCAACCCTCACGAAGCTGCAGGACGCGGCGCCTCCGATGCCACCGGAGACTGTGCACAAGGTGATGACTGAGGAACTCGGACCCGACTGGCGGGACCGTTTCGCGGAGTTCGATGACGTTCCCGCAGCGGCTGCGTCCATCGGACAGGTTCACAAGGCGGTCTACCGCGACGGCCGAATCGTGGCGATCAAGATGCAGTACCCGGGAGCTGGCAAGGCGTTGATGTCAGACCTCAACCAGGCTGCCCGCATGGGGCGAATGTTCGGCTCGATGGTTCCCGGGCTCGATATGAAGCCGCTGATAGCCGAACTCAAAGCGCGCGTTGCCGAAGAGCTCGACTACCTGCGCGAGAGCGAGGCCCAGCGTCAATTCGCCGTCGCCTACGAAGGTGACCCTGACTTCATCGTCCCCCACATCTTGGCCGCGAGCCCGAAGCTACTCATCTCTGAGTGGGTAGAAGGCATCGGGCTTTCTAAGATCATCGCCGAGGGAACCCCCGAGCAGCGCGACCGGGCCGGGACGCTGTACCTGCGGTTTCTATTGTCGGGACCAGCGCGAGCGGGTTTGCTCCACGCCGACCCGCACCCCGGAAACTTCCGCTACACCGAAGACGGCCGCCTCGCGGTGTTGGACTACGGAGCAGCCGCTCGACTACCCGCCGGATTCCCGCTCGCGGTGGGGCGAATCCTGCGAATTGCCCTCAGTGAAGGCGACGGGCCGTCGATCGTCGACGGCATGCGCGAGGAGGGCTTCATCAAACCGAACGTGGAAATCGAGCCGGACTCTTTGCTGCGTTACCTGTTGCCGTTCATAGAGCCGCTGCGGACCGACGAGTTCCACTACACCCGCGAATGGATGCGCGGGCAATTCACCCGAATCAATGATCCGCGCAGCGGAGACTTCGGGGTCGGACTGAAGCTCAACATTCCACCGTCGTACCTGCTGATTCACCGCGTGTGGCTCGGATCGATCGGCGTGCTTTGCCAGCTCGACGCCCACGTCGCGTCTCGACAGGAGATCGTTGACTGGGTGCCGGGCTTCATCCCTGCGGAGTAGCTCCACCTATCGGCAGAAATCCCAACAGGTGGGTGGGGAACTGTCCGAAATGGACAACTCCACACCCACCTGTGCGCCACGAGTGCCTCACGCGATGCGATCGAGGCCGTAGGCGGCCTACAGTCGGACCATGTTTGGTTTCGACTTCGTCAATGAGGAACTCGTCCAACGCCTAAACGCAGGCGTCGCGACAATGAAGAACGCGCGAATGTTCATTCGCCGAGTTGGGCCAATCATCACGGTCAATGTGGTGATCACAAATATCGAACTCGGCTCCGGTGACACCGGCGATCTGCACACCAACGTGCATCTCGGGTCCGGCGAGCGGTTGCAGGATGTTCAGGAGATCGCCGAGCCAGTACGCGAGCGCCAAATCACCTTGTCAAGGACCGTCCCGAAGGAAAGCGACTTGGCCAAGGCAAATGCCGCGAGGGCAGCAGCAACCAAGAAGGCGGCCACGCCAAAGGCCGTGACGAAGGCCACCAGTTCCAAGCCGACGGGTGGCAAGAAGACGAAGGCGAAAGGCTAGAGACCCGAAGAGCCCCAGCCCTTCGAATCCCCAACCCTCAACCCGGCGCTACGCCGCACCAACGATGTCGAGGACAGCGTCGGCAAGTTGTCCAGCAAGCTCTGGGCGCTCGTCTTCAAGAGCAACCTTCACCTCCGCGAGACGTTGAGCCAGCCTGGCAGCCGCCTGCGCGGCAACCTCTTCGGCGTCCTTGCGGGGGCGACCCTTTGGCTTGTGCGCCGCGACGATCTGGCCACGATCGAACAACTCGCCGCCCCACACCCCGCAGGGTTCCTGGCGGGCAAGGGCCTCACTCAGGCAGGCTGCCTGCAGCGGGCATTGCCGACACAGGCGCTGGGCTTGGTCGGTACTGGCTTGATCCTCGGCGAACCACAGATCGGCGTCGAATTCGCGGCAGGGAACGGTATTCACTCCCGCCTGTGCGGCTTGCTGCGCGAGGTCTAGGACTGTCATCTCGCTTCCCCTATCTGTGTGTTGTGCGCCGTCGAGGTCTGGTGGCTGTCTGCTAATTGGTGGGTTTGGGGCTGGTCGGGCAAAGAGAAAGGCCGCGGTCCCCTTCCGGGTCCGCGGCCTTGATGTTGCCGAGTGGGTCAGACAATGGCCCACGTTCGAAGATCAAGGTGCGGTCGGAAACCGGTCGGGTAACCAAAAGCTCGGGTGTGCATGGCGGCAGCCGGTTTGGTCGCGGAGAGATGCCAATACGAGGCGTGCGTCGTCGGGGCCGCGACGGAGCGGGAATCAATAGCGGAAACTGCGTTCATCGCGGAACCTCCCTCTGCATGCTGTGCCGGTCACCCAGCCGTTGGCAAAACCTGTCTGGCGCACACTACGCCACCCTCACCTGAATCGTCCAACTCTTATTTGCGCGGGATGATTCCCGGGCAAATCAAACGAACACAGCTGCCGGGGATGATTCCCAGGCAAATCAATCAAACACAGCTGCCGAGGTCATATTCCCGGAACTCACAAGTGGCCTAACCCAAACGATCTTCGGGCGCAGACCAAGATCGTGGGTTACTCTAATTGGCGGCATCAAGATCCTTGCCGGAACATTCGCCTACACCGGTGCACCCAGCACGTACATCGCCCGACTGAATGCGAACGGCACCAACGACCCGACGTTCGTGCCCCCGACGCTCAACGACCAGGCACACGCCGTCGCCGTCCTTCCTAACGGCAAGGTTGTCGTCGCGGGTGAGTTCACCTCGGCCAATGGCAACCCTGCCTACGCGAAACTCGTGCGGTTCAATACCAACGGCAGCCTCGACACAACCTTCACTCCACCCGTTTTCAACAACAACCTCTACGCGCTCGGAAAGACCTCGGACAGCAAACTGATTGTCGGCGGCTTCTTCACCGACCTCGGCGGCAACGCTTCGATTGACCGGATCGCCCGAGTCTTCAATGGCGAATTCGTGCCTCCAGTGGTGAAGACCACCCAGTCGGCCAACGGCACCGTCAAGAAGCTCAAGGTCGGCAAGAAGAAAAAGCTACCGAAACTGACCAAGCAGGGCGTTCCGGAGAAGTGGAAGACCCTTACGAAGTCAAAGTGCAAGATCAAGTCGGGCAAGCTCGTCGCCGTCAAGAAGGGCACCTGCAAACTCCGGATCACAGCGCCGACAACAGCCAACCACTTGCCGCTGAGCGTCACGGTGAAGGTCAAGATCGTCAAGTAGTGCGGGCCTACCGATGCCGCTCCAACAGCACCAGCAAGGCATCGCCATGTGCCGCCAACTTCGCCGGACCCAGACCGGGAATCGCGGCGAGCTCCTCCTCATTTGACGGCACCTGTTCGGCCAGCGCCTCCAGCGTGGCATCCGTCGCGACCACGTACGCCGGGATTGACGACCCGCGTTGCGCGGTCAACTCGGAAACCGTCGCGGTCCGCCAATCGCGTAGGTCAGCCAGCAGGTCCTCATTGACCTGGCTCGGGCAGGTCCGACACCGCACCAGCGACCGCTCCTTAGCAGTCACCAACGCCTTCCCACAGGTGCGGCAGTGAGCTGGCTTTCGCGCCCGTCGCTTTACAGCTGCCACCGACTCCTTTGGCCTGCCCGACACGGAACCCGCGTGCCCGGCAACCGCCGCCAAGAATCGCGACGGCTTGCGAGCACGACCACCAGGCAATCGGGAATCAGCCCACGACAACTGCAGAAAGGCCCGCGCCCGAGTAACGCCGACGTACAACAAGCGCCGCTCCTCCTCGATCTGTGCGGGAGTTTCGGCGTGACTCATCGGCATCATGGAATCCACGAGCCCAACGAGGAACACCGCGTCCCACTCCATGCCCTTTGCCGCGTGCAACGACGCCAGCGTGACGCCGTCGACGCTCGGGGCATCCTGTGCTTCTTCTCGCCGCGCGATCTCGCCGATGATCTCAGGCAGCCCTGCCGACGGGTCCGTGGCGATCACCTCGTCGCAAAGGCTCACCAGCGCGGCGAGCGACTCCCACGATTCCCGGACAGCGCCTGTGTCGGTCGGCGGCTGAGCCGTCCAGCCCGCCGATGCCAGGATGGTGCGCACCAGCTCACCCGGGTTGTCCGGGGTCTGCCCGATCGTCGTCGCGCCTCGTGCGGCCCCGCGCAGCAGACTCACTCCCCTGCGAACTTCCGGCCGATCAAAGAATCGTCGGCCACCGCGCACTGAGTAGGCGATTCCCGCGTCCGCCAGCGCCGATTCGAACTGCTCAGTCAACGCGTTGATGCGCACCAGGATCGCAATCTCGCGCGGTGGCGTGCCCGCAGCGATGAGCTGGCGAATCTGCCGAACCACTGCGGCCGCCTCACTCGGCTCATCGGCGCACTGAACGACGGCGGGCGACGGACCGTCGTCAACCTGCGACCGTAGTGGAACCCGCCGCGCCTTGGTGGTCGACAGCAGCTGCGCGCTCACAACTCCGCCACTGAGCACATCTTCGGCGACCTGCACAATTTGCGGAGTACAGCGGTAACAGCGAACCAGCGAGATCACCTGCGCATCGTCAAAGCGATTCGCGAATTGCAGCAGGTGACTCGGGTCGGCACCGGCAAAGCTGTAGATCGTCTGCGCGACATCGCCGACCACACAGACGTCGTCGCGATCGCCGAGCCATACCTTCAGCAGACGTTCCTGCACCGCTGAGACGTCCTGGTATTCGTCAACGGTGAAGTGCGCGAAGGATGCCTGCACCTGGCGCCGCAAGTCGTCACGGTCCTCAAGGACCCCAACAGTCAGCAGCAGCACATCTTCGAAGTCGATCCGACCCGCCGACCGCTTGATTCGCTCGTAGCTGTCGTAGACCTCTGAGGCTTGTTCAATCGTCAAGCCGGCAGGGCCTCGGCGGCCGTGGAGCCCGGCCATCCGCGGGTAGTCGTCCGGACTCACCTGCATGACTTTCGCCCACTCGATCTCCGTCGCCAAGTCGCGTACCGTCGCTGGATCCGACGCGAGGCGATTCTGACTCGCAGCCGTTGCAATGAGGCTCGACTTGGATGCAATGACGTCATGCATCTCGCCACCAATCGCCTGCGGCCACGCCCAGCGCAATTGACGCAAAGCGGCAGAGTGGAAAGTGCGAACCCGGACGCCCCCAACACCCAAACCTGCGAGGCGTCGGGTCATCTCGCCCGCTGCCCGATTGGTGAAAGTCACAGCCAGCGTCCGCGCTGGGTCATGTTCACCCCTCGCCACGGCGTACGCGATCCGGTGGGTGATGGCCCGAGTCTTGCCGGTACCCGCACCCGCCATCACCACGACGGGCCCATGAATCGCCTCAGCGACCTGACGTTGCTCAGGGTCGAGCCCGACGAGCAGGGTGGCCGGATCCTCATGGACGGGGGTGGGGTTCATCGCGTGCGAGTCTGCCACCTCACTGTGACTATCGGGACCAATCCCCAGGAAGTTCCTCGCCGTACCAGGCCTCAATGAGGTGCCTGGCGATCGAGATCTTCGGTGGAATCTTCACCTCACCGCTGGCGCACAGGTCGTAGAGGTCGTGACGACTGAACCAGCGCGCCTCGGCGATCTCCTCACCGTCAGGCTGCGGTGTCTGGTTAGCAGCCGCGAAGGCGTGGAAACCCAGCATGATCGACGACGGAAACGGCCATGGTTGGCTGCCGAGGAATTGCACCGACTTAGCATCGACCGCGACTCCGACCTCTTCGCCGACCTCGCGCACGACGGCGCTTTCAGCCGCCTCACCGGGTTCAACGAACCCCGCGAGGGTGGAGAACCAGGTGGGGTCCCACGTCGTGCGGCGACCGAGTAAGGCATTGCCAAACGAATCGACGACCAGCACGATGATCGCCGGGTCCGTCCTGGGGAAATGCAGGGAGTCATCAACGGGGCAGCGCCGAACCCAGCCCGCCCGCTCAACGAAAGTCTCCGCGCCACAGCGCGAGCAACGCGGGTGGGTGCGATGCCAGTTCCCCAAGGCCATTGTGGTCGTGATGAGTTCGCCGTCACGTTCGCTCAGCAGGGCTCCGACCTGTCGTAGTGATGAGCGCAGTTGGCCGTCCTCGGGCTCCGTTCCAGAGTCGTCCACCATGCCGAACATGGGAGTGGGCCCGTCGAGGCCAAGAAGAAACGTCTGCGGCGGGCGAAGCTCAGCGATCGAACTGGTGGGGGCGAGCTGGAGGATGGGATTCGGAGCGCCGACAGCGAGGTCCACGCTGTCGCCGTGAAGGACTAGGACTCGGGCATTCGGATCAGCCCAGAACGCGGCAACCTTGTCATCATCGCCACGCAGCTCATCGACCCGATTCAGCGCTGGCCGACCGAGTAACAGGCGCCCGTGCAACGAAGGTCCCTGTGCGGCGGTCATAGTCGTGACCCTACCCAGTCACCGCGTGCAGGCCGCGACAGTACTCGCCCGCTTCGTTGACTACACGGTGTGATCATGAGACGAAGGCATCACCCGAATGCCACTGCACACCTGGGCGCAGGATGGCGTCTGAGCGGCGGCGCAGCCACACTGAGCCCGTGGACAGTGGTCTGACGGCGTCATCAACTGATGCGGACGCCGGAACAGTGACAGCCGACGACGGGTTGCAGGCTCGACTCGCAGCGGCGGTCCACTCCATCATGGACCCGCTGTCGATTCTCACATCGGTCCGAAACTCTGCGGGCGCCATCATCGATTTCGAGTGGACCTACATCAACGAAGCTGGCGCACGATCGCTGCGCTTACCCGTCCCCGGCATCATGCACCGACTCCTCCTCGATGTACTTCCTGGCCATGTTGGCGAACTGTTCGACAGCTACCGAAAGGTCGTCGAAACCGGAGACTCATTCGCAAGCCACGAAGTGAGCTACCACGGCCGGTGGGGACGTGAGCCAACTTCGACTCGCACTTTGAACATCCGCGCGGCCAAGGTCGGAGACGGAGTGACCGTCTCCTGGCGTGATGTCACCGAACATGTCGAGGCTCGAGAGCGACTCGCGCTCGCCAATGACACAGTCCGACTGCACCAGCAGATCGTCGAAGGTGCCACCGAGGGCATCTGGGTCATCGACGAACACAACAGGACGACGTACGTGAATCAGGCAATGGCGGATCTTCTCGGGGTCACGCCCAGCGAGATGATCGGGACCGACCTCTACACCTTCACGGACGAGGTGAGCTCCGGCGACGCGAACGAGCGAGTTCGGTCGCTCGTCGAAGGCAGAGGTGAGACTTTCAACTTCCGACTAATGAATCGTCGCGGGGAAGATGTCTGGACCCGCATGACAACTGCACCGTTGGGGTCACCTAACGGAACCTACCTCGGGGGTTTCGCGTTGGTCACCGACATCACTGAGGAGGTTCGCAACAACCGGCAACGTGAAATCGTCGAATCAATGTTCGCCCAGGCCACCGAGCAGGCACCGATCGGTCAGGCGATCGTGGGCTTGGATGGCACTTTTCTGAGCGTGAACAGTGCGTTTTGCGCCATGACCGGATTCGCCAAAGAACAACTCCTTGGAATGACGTTTCAGGAAATCACTCACCCCGACGATCTTGACGCCGACGTTGAACAGGCCATCGCTCTCGCTGTCGGCGATATCAGCTCCTACACCATGGACAAGCGATACATCCGGGCCGATGGCCTGACGATTTGGGTAAAATTGCACGGCAGCGTCGTCCGTGACGATGACAATCAGCCGGTCCACTACGTCGCTCAAGTCCTGGACATCGACAAACAGCGCAAGGCCGAGGAGTCCGCGGCGCATGCCATCCGACGGTTGGCATATCGGTCGACACACGACCCGCTGACGACCCTGCCGAACCGCAGCAAATTCCTGGCCACGCTCAGCCGGGCAATGCACCTCGACGAGGACGATTCGATCGCCGTGCTGTTTATCGACATTGACCAGTTCAAACATGTCAACGACGGGATCTCACACTCGTCGGGCGACGCGGCATTGGTTGAGGTCGCGCGGCGGATTCGCGGTTGCGTCCGGGAAGATGACGTGGTGGGTCGCCTTGGTGGTGATGAGTTTGCCGTCATCGCGCAGGAGGTTGACTCGATCGGCGATGCCATGCTGCTCGCTGAGCGGGTACGCCGAGCGATTTCCGAGCGCCCGTTTAATGCCGGGGGTAACCGGGTGCACATCACGGTGTCGATTGGAGTTGCGCGCACTTCCGCCGGTGCGAGCCCACAGGAGATCCTCAGCCGCGCCGACGCGGCGCTCCATCTCGCCAAGGCCCGCGGACGCAACTGCAGCCAACTGGCCGACCGGGAGATGCTCAAACTGACCCGAGATCGATTGCAGCTCGTCGACCGCCTGCATGACGGCATCACGATGGATGAGTTCTACCCGTGGTTCCAGAAGATCGTCGACCTGCAGACCGGTGAGTTGGTTGGCCACGAGCTTCTGGTTCGTTGGATTCGAGGCAGCGAGGTCTTGGAGGCCGAACACTTCATTGACGCGGCCGAGGATTCGGGGCTCATCAACTCGATTGGCCGCAAAGTCATCAGCAACGCCATCGACATCTTCGCCGAACAGAATCCGTCGGAGTTCCTAGCGATCAATGCCTCGCCCGTTCAGTTGCGGGTTCCGGGGTTCGCGCAGTCGATTCTGTCGCAACTGGCCGACGCCGGAATTTCCGCCGAGCGACTCTCCCTGGAAATCACTGAACAGTCCCTTTTGGGGAACGAGACCACGATCATTGACAACTTGGCCGAATTCCACAAGAACAACATTGACTTGTACGTCGATGACTTCGGCACCGGCTTCTCGTCAATTTCGACTTTGCGGGATTACCCCATCGCTGGGCTCAAACTCGACAAATCCTTCAGCGGGCTGCTCGCCACCAATCCCAACGGATCGATCGCGCAACTGGTCTGCGGACTGAGCGAACTGGCAGCCCACCTCGGGCTGGATCGAATTGCCGAAGGCATTGAGGATCAGCAGTGCGCCGACCGAGTTCTTGAACTCGGTTGGGTGCGCGGCCAGGGTTTCCTCTTCGGCCACGCCGAGTCCCTGAGCCCGCAACGACTCAGGCAAGCGGGGTCATCGGGGCAGGCCCGGCCAGCAGGGAAGAGTGGCAAACAACGCGCCTGCGTTCCAGAGCCCCGCCCAGGTCGCGGCGGCGCAGCAACACCGGAACCAGCCGACGCCTCCGGTGACGGCAGCCGAAAGAACCGGCGAGCAGGCGACCGATCGACCGCTAAAGCTGAGCCCCGGTAACAGCGGAGTACCGCTTCGGGAAACCGTCTACTTCCCGGAACCGTGGCAACGCTTGTACTTACGGCCAGAACCGCACGGGCAAGGGGCGTTCTTCGGGGTCCCGGCGAACTCCAGTTCGCCCGCGCCACCTTCGGGGTTGACAGTGGCAACCTTGGTTACCGAGCCGTCCACCTCTTCGCTCGGTGCGGTGTACTCAAGTACCGGTGCACGTGATGGTGCCAACCCCGGAGCCGTCAAGCGGATCTCTTCGCCGGTATGACCAGAGCCCTCAAGCTCAATCTCGGCGACCGCTTCATCTTCACCCTCAGTGAGCTCAGCCTCTTCACCGACGGAAACGTCGACGTGGAACAGGTACCCGACAGACTCTTCCTTGATGGAGTCCATCATTGCCTGAAATAGGTCGTAGCCCTCCTTCTGGTATTCAACGAGTGGATCCTTCTGGGCCATCGCGCGTAGGCCGATGCCTTCCTGGAGATAGTCCATCTCGTAGAGGTGTTCGCGCCACTTGCGGTCGAGAACCGAAAGGATCACACGTCGTTCCAGTTCGCGGGTGACTTCGTCTCCGAGTTCTTCCTGACGACGGTCGTAGGCCTGCTGAATGTCTTCTTGAATCTCTTCGACCAGGTAGTCGCGGCTGAGCCCGGCACGACCGCCACCTGAGCGCTCCTCGAGGTGCTCAACCGTGACACCAACCGGGTAGAGGGTGCGCAGGTCGGTCCACAACTGTTCGAGGTCCCACTCCTCCGGGTAGCCCTCTGCCGTCACCGCGGTGATCGGCCCGGCTACTGCCTCATCAAGGAACGTCCGGATCTGGTCTTCGAGGTTCTCCCCCTCAAGGACCCGATGGCGCTCGTCGTAGATCACCAGACGCTGGCGGTTCATCACCTCGTCGTACTTGAGCACGTTCTTGCGGATCTCGAAGTTCTGCGACTCAACCTGTCCCTGCGCGCCCTGAATCGCCCGCGACACCATCTTGGCCTCGATAGGCACGTCGTCTGGGACATTGAAACGGGTCAGGAATGCTTCCACCATCGCCGCGTTAAACCGACGCATCAGTTCGTCTTCCAGCGACAGGTAGAACCTGGTTTCGCCGGGGTCACCCTGACGACCGGAGCGGCCGCGCAGCTGGTTGTCGATCCGGCGCGACTCATGGCGCTCAGTGCCGAGCACGTACAGGCCACCGAGCTCTGTGACTTCCTCGTGTTCAGCGGCCACCGATGCCTCGGCGCGATTGAGGGCCTCCGGCCACGCCGCCTCGTACTCTTCCGGCGTCTCTGTTGGGGACAAGCCCTTCTTCGCCAATTCAGCTGCAGCGCGGAACTCCGAGTTGCCACCGAGCATGATGTCGGTACCGCGACCAGCCATGTTGGTAGCCACCGTTACCGCACCCTTGCGCCCTGCCTCGGCCACAATCTGGGCCTCGCGATCGTGGAACTTCGCGTTGAGGACCTCGTGCTTGACACCAGCTTTGTTCAGTTCCCGCGAGAGCAGCTCAGACTTCTCAACGCTCACTGTTCCAACCAGGACCGGTTGCCCGTTCTCGTACTTCTCCTTGATGTCCTCGACAACCGCCATGAACTTCGCCGGTTCAGTTCGATACACGAGGTCCGGTTGGTCAATACGAATGTTCGGCATATTGGTCGGAATCGGCACAACACCTAGTTCGTAGATCTGATTAAACTCGGCCGCCTCGGTCATGGCCGTACCGGTCATCCCGCCGAGCTTGTCGTAGAGACGGAAGAAGTTCTGCAGCGTGATGGTTGCCAGAGTCTGGTTCTCAGCTTTGATCTCGACGCCCTCTTTGGCCTCAATCGCCTGGTGCAGACCCTCGTTGTATCGCCGCCCAGCCAAGATGCGGCCGGTGTGTTCATCAACGATGAGCACCTCGCCGTCGATGATGACGTAGTCCTTGTCCTTCTTGAACAGTTCCTTCGCCTTGAGAGCGTTGTTCAAGAAGCCCACGAGGGGGGTATTGACGGCTTCGTAGAGGTTGTCGATTCCAAGCCAGTCTTCGGTCTTCTCGACGCCTGTTTCGAGGATGCCGACGGTCTTTTTCTTCTCGTCGACCTCGTAGTCGTCTTCCTTGTCGAGCCGAGTAACGAGCTTGGCAAAGTCTGAGTACCACTTTGGAGACTGGTCGCTCGGGCCGGAGATGATCAACGGGGTGCGAGCCTCATCGATAAGAATCGAGTCAACCTCATCAACGATTGCAAAGTAGTGGCCGCGCTGGACCATCTCTTCCTTCGCCCACGCCATGTTGTCGCGCAGGTAGTCGAAGCCGAACTCATTGTTGGTGCCGTAGGTGATGTCCGCGTCGTACGCGACCCGTCGCTCCGGTGGGGTCATCGGCGACAGGATGCAGCCGACCTTGAGACCCAGGAATCGGTGGACACGACCCATCCATTCCGAGTCGCGCTCAGCCAGGTAGTCGTTGACAGTCACAATGTGGACGCCGTTGCCGGTCAACGCATTCAGGTAGGCAGGCAGCGTCGACACGAGGGTCTTACCTTCACCGGTCTTCATCTCGGCGATGTTCCCGAGGTGCAGTGCGGCACCACCCATGATCTGGACGTCGTAGTGACGTTGCCCAAGGGTCCGGCGAGCGGCCTCGCGAACAGTGGCAAACGCCTCCGGCAGAAGGTCGTCGAGGGTCTCCCCCTCTTCAAGGCGTGCCTTGTACGTGTCGGTGCATTCGCGCAGCTCGGCGTCAGACATCGCCTTGAAGTCTTCTTCCAGCATGTTGACCTGAGAGGTCAACGCTGTGAGCTTCTTGAGGGTCTTGCCTTCGCCGGCCCGCATCATTTTGTCGAAGAGTCGCACCCCCGCATCGTACGCACATCGACTGCCGGGCTTCAGGTCGTCTAGCCTCCCTCGCTGACTGTGGGTGAGATCTCCCGCTCCCGTTGACCCTCCAGCCCGAGAATTTGTGGAAATTCCAGCAAACGGGTGCAGGGTCCGCCGCACCTGGTGCATGCTGGCCCGATGCCTGATCAACCACTGCCTGAGGTGCCGGAAATTGCGGCCGGCACCATGCAACTTCAGCCAGTTGACGACAGTTCACTGTGCGGGGCAATCGCTGCCTTGGGTAGCGCCGCCCGTAACGCTCAAGCGACGTGGGTCGCCCGCGACGCGTTGACCGCCAAACCCCGCGCATACGTCGCTCTGGTCGCTGACGACCAAAGCGCCCGAGTCACTTCGGCGCCCGGGATCGTCGGCAATGCTGTGGACGCACAAACGGCGGCAGACGTGGTCCGGCGCTACGCCGCGCAGGCCTTGGGCCTGGCAGCCCGCTAGCCGATTCCCAGCAGCCCTTCGCGGGCGGCTTTGACTACGGCCTCGGTGCGGGTTCTCACCCCGAGCTTCTCGTGAACGCTGCGCATGTGGTTCTTGACCGTGTTCTCGCTGATGTGGAGTCGATTCGCAACGTCCCGGTTGGGTAGACCGTCAGCGACGAGGGTCAGGACCTGAAGTTCACGTTTGGTAAGGCCGCCATCACGCTGAACACTGTCCGAACGGCGGACCGCGGCCGAGAGCTCGGCGATCAGCCGTGATGCCATCTGCCCGTCCAGGGATGTTTGACCAGCCAGGACTTGGCGAACCGCCAGCACTACTTCGTCGAGTGATGCATTGCGGCTGATGACGCTGGAAATTCCGAGGCGGATCAAATCAGCGGCCTCAAGATTGACCTTGGGATCCATGAGCACGACGAGTCGAGAGTCCTCGTTCGCAGCCAACACGATCTTCGCCAAGTCGCGCGCCGACGCCATATCCGAGGTCACGCCGAGGACTACGACCTCCGGCTGATAGTCGGCCATCTCCGCAGCGAGCAACTCCGAGCGCCCAGATGACAAGAACGCGGTGACGCCGACCTCGTCGCGTAGCAGGGAAGCCAACCCTCGCGCGAGCAGCGGCTGATGATCAACAATCAGCACGCTCGCACGAATGGGCGACGCCATCTATTCAGTCCAACAATCTCCGGTCAGCGAATCAACCTACCGATTCGGGTGACTCGATCCGAATCAGTCCGTAGTCGTAACCGCGGCGGCGATAGACCACTGCCGGGGCTCCCGAATCAACTTCCTGAAACAGAAAGAAGTCATGACCGATGAGCTCCATCTCAGTGACCGCCTGCTCGATCGACATCGGCACAGCAGGGTGAGTCTTATCGCGAACAACAACTGGACCTGAGGCGAACAGTTCATCCGCATCCGCCTGGTAGGTGTCCGTTAGCTCTTCCTCTGACTCAGCCTGGGCTACCACTGCTGCCTCGGTCTTGAGTTCCGACGGCTTCCGGTGGTTACTTCCACCCTTGACAATCTTTGCCTTGTCATGGGCCCGACGCAAGCGCTCCTCAAGTCGTCCCGATGCAAGGTCGAGAGCGCTGTACTTGTCCGCTGCGCTGGCCTCAGCCCGAATCACCGGGCCCTTGCCTCGACAGGTGAGTTCCACTTCGAAGGCGCGATCTGCCAGACGCGGGTTCAGTTCCTTAGACAACTCAACGTCAACTCGCTGAATGGGCTGGCCGAATCGTTCCACCCGGGCTAGTTTCTCGCTCGCCTGTTCGCGGAATCTGGACGAAACGTCGACGTGCCTACCGCGGACGACGATCTCCACCTCAGTCATTGCCCTGTCCTTTCTCTCGCCGCCTCAGCGGACTCCAGTTCAAAGCTCGTGGTTCGGCACCCACCCGGCCGACCTGGTCTTCGACCCCACACCTGCCTGCTGCAGGTGCCGCGCATTGCTGCGACGTTCACCCGACTCCCGTTGACGCCAGTCATCGTGACTGGCGGTGGGGCAGGACTTACTTCTAAGCCGCACCGTGATCAGACGCCACCTTGAGTCGAGACTCAAAATGGCGCCCTTACGTGGACCGTTTTGCCTGCGACTGGCATCGGCTAGTTGCTCATCGACCTTGCGGCGATGGGCAACGCAACCACGGACCCGGGCGGGTGCCACACCCCAACGCTACTCGCCTGACCTAGATCACAGTGAACCCACTCACCCTCCTGCCCTGAGCGCCAGCCCTCAAAGTCGACGCGCGGCGACCGCAGCTCCCACCACGTGCGCACCCCGCGCGCACAACGCCGCCCGAGCCGCAGCGATCGTTGACCCGGTGGTCATCACATCGTCAACCAGGATCACCGGCACTGCCTCCAGCCGATCGTCACATCGTGCAATGAACCTCCCCCGTACGTTGCGGCGGCGCTGAACGCGGTTCAACTCCTTCTGGTTCACCCCAGCGGGGCGGCTGATGAGCGCATCTATGACTTCTATTTCGGCTGGCGGTGATCGCAGTCGCCTCATCGCGCGTTTCACCATGGCCTCGACAAGGTCCAGACCAGCTGATCGACGCGTGACGCTTCCGGAATGAATGGGAACTAACGCGACCAACTCATGCCTGGTCGCCACACCACGGGTGCTGAGGTCCTCCAGCAGATACCTCATTGACAGTGTCAGAAGGTCGGCCAAGCACTCCACCATCGCCACTTGACCGGTTCGCTTCGCCGCCAGGACGATTTGGCGGCAGATTCCGTCGTAGGCAGCAGCAGAGCAGACGGGGATTGGAGAGGCGGTCACGATCCGAGGATCGACCTGGTCGCGAAAGAGGACCAGACAGTCAGGGCACAGGTGCGCGCTTGCGCAGCCACAACCTACGCAATGGCGCGGTAGAACCAGGTCGGAGATTCCCATTCCTGATAGTCCCGTATCCATACAGCCGGCTGAGCCCGCCTGGATGATGGCTGTGGAGATGCGCGGGGCACCTGGTGAGGTGTGGAAGATGCCGTTCGAAGACCCGGCGTCAGTGGTTTCGGTATTTCTTCTTTGCTCGGTATGCGCGGTAGTCACTGGTTGCTTTGGCTGACCATTCGACTAGGAGGCGAACTCGGCCAGTGGTTAGCAAGAAGACATCACCGTCATATCGTCGAATGATCCGCCAATTGCCTCGAGAGCGCGGCGGGAGTCGGGATCACGAGGTGCGCCCTGGCCAGGCGCGCGGTGATCCACGGAGTCGTCGCGCGCCTGCCGGTGGGACTACGTCATGGATGCAGCGAAGATCCCGGCGATCGATTCGTTGAGTTGCGCGTCGAATTCCTCCGGGGTCTGCTGGGCAGACAGCCCTTCAGTCAGCGCCCGAGAGAAGCTAGCGATCACTCCGTGCTGCTTGGCCAACCGTTCGTCGGCCTCTGCTCTGCTGTAACCGCCTGACAGCGCGACCACCTTGAGAACCTTCGGGTGCGCAACCAGGTCCGCGTAGAAATCGTCGTGTTCCGGCAAGGTGAGCTTGAGCATGATCTGCTGACCATTCGGCACGGAATCCAACTGCTCAAGGATGTTCTCCTTCATCAACTCTTCGCATTCGCGCTTGGTCGTCGAATTGATGTCAATTTCCGGCTCGATGATCGGAATAAGCCCAGCGGACAGAATCTGATTGCCAACCTCGAATTGCTGTTTGACAATTTCGCGCACTCCGTCGCGGTCGGCGTCTTTGATGACTGAGCGCATCTTGGTGCCGAATACTCCCTTGTCCAGCGCGCGGGCAAGAAGATCATCGAGCCCCGGAATTGGCTTCATCAACTGAACGCCGGCTTCCTGTTCAGCCAGACCCTTGTCCACCTTGAGGATCGGGACGATGTTCTTGACGTTCCACAGGTAGTCGGCAGATCCTCGGCCCTCAATCTCACGATCCATCGTCATTTCGAACAGGATGGAAGCCAGGATGCGATCTCCGCCGAACACCGGGCTAGTGATGATTCGGGTACGCATCTGGTGAATTTGGTCGAACATCTCCTGATCGTTCGAGTAGGCGTCCTCCGCGACTCCATACAGCCGGAGGGCCTTGGGTGTGCTGCCACCGCTCTGGTCGAGGGCTGCCACGAAGCCTGGGGCCTGCGCAATCTTGTTGTACTGATCTTGATTCATGTGTCAATACCTCTCATTGATAAGTCCACCGGCTCTGAGAGTTCCACAACCACGGCAGATTTTGTAGTGCCGGAAGTCCCCAATCGGCGGCAACTCGGCGTTCGCAGCCCGGTGACGATCCTTCCACTAGCTGAAGAACAGGTAGATTGCACCCGGCAGGTTATTCATCATGTGGGCAACGATCGTGGTGGTCACACTGCCGGTGTGCCAGCGCGCAAATCCGAGGACGAGGCCGATCCCGAGCAACAGAATCATGCGCACCGGCTCAAGGTGAAAGACCGAGAAGATCGCGGCAGAAACCACGACGGTAATCCACGGCGACCATCGCTTCTTCGCCAGCGCCCCAAAGGTCAACCCGCGGAAGCAGATCTCCTCAACGATCGGCGCACCTACGCCAACTGTCAGAGCGAATAGGACAAGTACGAACTTGCTCGAAGTCAACTCCTCGCCAAGCTCGCCAGCTGCGGAGTTGAATTCTCCAAAGAGAGCCGTGGTGAGGGCACCGAGTGCGATGGCCACGAATAGCGCTGCAAAGCCGTAGAGGATTCCCCAGCCGATGTCGCGCATCGACCAACGCAGTCCCAAATCGATACTCGGACCGTTGCCTTTCAGCTTGGTGCTGAACAGCGGCCAACCTGCCATGGCTAACCACGGGAGAGTAACGGCAAATATGGTTGCCAACCCTTTGACCGTGGCAGAGACGCCAGCCGTGTCCGTCGCCGCAAACGCGACGATTCCTCCCAGCAAGCTCAGAAAGAACCAACCACCGAACGTGATCCAGACGTCCCCGAGTCCCCAGGTTGAGACCCGCAGTTGTTTGCGGTTCCAAGTTCCGGCCTGTTCTGCCTTGACCGCCTCAACGAGCGTGATCGGCGCAGCGGGATAGAGGAGCACACTGTCAATCTGCGCCGTCATCGGCGGCATGGGGAACCCCGGAGGTGGGTTGGCTGGGCCGCCCCAACCGGGCGGTGCCGGAGGTGGTGGAGGCGGGTACCCACCGACAGCCGGTGGCTGCGGCGGAGGTGGTGGGGGCGGATAGCCCCCCGCTGGCGGAACCCCCTGGTACGGAGGCGGGTAGCCGCCGGGCACGCCCTCGCCACTGGGTGGCGGCGGGGGCGGCTGGCTACTCATCGCTTGACCTGGTTCCTCGACGTGTTGATCTGCTAGTACCGGTAGTGCTCGGGCTTGTACGGACCCTCGACCGGCACACCCAAGTATTCGGCCTGCGCCTTGGTGAGTTCAGTGAGCCTCACTCCGAGCGCATCCAAGTGCAGGCGAGCAACCTTTTCGTCTAGGTGCTTGGGCAGCGTGTAGACACCGAGTGGGTACTCCTCGAGCCGCTGATGCAACTCAATCTGGGCAAGCACCTGATTGGTGAAGGAGTTCGACATGACGAATGACGGGTGGCCGGTCGCGTTACCAAGGTTCAGCAGGCGACCCTCGCTTAGCACGATGATCGAGTGACCATCAGCGAAGATCCACTCGTCGACCTGCGGCTTGATGTTGTTGCGCTTGACGCCGGGCTCGCCCTGGAGCCCAGCCATGTCGATCTCGTTGTCGAAGTGACCAATATTGCCCACGATTGCCTGGTGCTTCATGCGACGCATGTCCGCAACGTTGATGACGTCGTAGCACCCCGTCGTCGTGATGAAGATGTCAGCGGTCTCAACGACGTCGTCGAGCGTAGCGACCTGGTAGCCGTCCATCGCCGCCTGCAGAGCGCAGATCGGGTCAACTTCGGTGACGATGACGCGAGCACCCTGGCCACGAAGTGATTCGGTACATCCCTTACCGACATCGCCATAACCGCAGACGACGGCAACCTTGCCGCCAATCAGCGTGTCGGTCGCGCGGTTGATGCCATCAATCAGCGAGTGGCGACAGCCATACTTGTTGTCGAACTTGCTCTTGGTCACGGCGTCATTGACGTTGATGGCGGGGAACAGCAGTTTGCCCTCGCGCAACATTTCGTACAAGCGATGAACACCCGTGGTGGTCTCTTCCGTGACGCCCTGGATGCCTGCGGCGACCTTCGTCCAGCGCGTCGGGTCCTCAGTGATGGATCGTTGGAGCAACGTGAGGACGACGGCGAATTCTTCCGAGTCCGCGCCGGCGGGATCCGGAACGGCACCGGCAAGCTCGAATTCCTTGCCCTTGTGAACGAGCAGAGTCGCGTCGCCACCGTCATCAAGGATCAGGTTCGGACCGGTCTGACCATCAGCATCTGTCGGCCACCTCAGCACCTGCTCCGTGCACCACCAATACTCCTCCAAGCTCTCGCCCTTCCAGGCGTAGACCGGAATGCCCTCAGGGTTCTCCGGAGTACCGTTCGGGCCCACCGCAACAGCGGCCGCGGCGTGATCCTGCGTGGAGAAGATGTTGCAGCTGGCCCAACGGACCTCAGCGCCGAGGGCAGTCAGCGTCTCGATGAGAACAGCAGTCTGCACCGTCATGTGCAGAGATCCGGTGATCCGTGCACCGGAGAGTGGCTTCGACTCGCCGAACTCCTCGCGCATTGCCATCAGGCCAGGCATCTCGTGCTCAGCGAGCTTGATTTCCTTGCGGCCAAAGTCGGCAAGTGAAAGGTCTGCGACTTTGAAGTCAGCCATGTCTAGTCCTCTACAGGTGTGGGATTTTTGAATCGATCGAGATCGGGCTCTAGATAAATGTACGTGGCCGTTGGAACGACCGCACGCACCCGCCTCTCGGCCCTGTCAATTGCCTCGGCGATTTCACGCCCAGTATCGGACTTATCAACGGCGATTTTCGCAGCCACGAGGATGTCGTCCGGGCCAACATGCAGGGTGCGAAGGTGGATAACCCGATCGACGTCCGGTGTTGATTCCAGCGCCTCGCGGATCTGTTCTTGCTCTTCGGGGATTGCACCTTCACCAATCAACATGCTTGCCATCTCCAGGGAAAGGAAGACCGCAATCACGAGCAACAGCAGGCCGATCATCGTGGATCCGATGCCGTCCCAGAGCCCTGACCCTGTGGCGATCGACATGCCGACGCCGATCAGGGCGAACACCAGGCCCACGAGGGCCCCGAAGTCCTCCAGCAGCACCACGGGCAACTCCGGCTGGCGGGACTGCCGAACAAACCGCAGGATCGACTTGCGTCCACGCGACTTGTTCGCCTCCTTCATCGCGGTGCGGAATGAGAAACCCTCCAACACCATGGCGATCAGCAGCACTGCCACGGCCCACTGGGCGTCTCGCAGTGGCTCGGGGTGCTGGATCTTGTGAATGCCTTCGTATACGGCGAACAAGCCACCAACGAGGAACAGGATGATCGAAACGACGAAGCCGTAGACATACCGAGTGCGGCCGTAGCCGAACTGATGTTTCTCCGTCGCCTCGCGCTTGGCCCGGTGACCGCCGATCAGCAACAAGACCTGATTGAACGAGTCGGCCACGGAGTGAATGGCTTCAGACAGCATCGAACTGGAACCGGTGAAGAAGAAAGCAACAAACTTGGCGATCGCAATTCCGATGTTTGCGAAGAGCGCAGCCACAACTGCCTTGGAGCCGCCTTCAGTACTCACGAACCTAACTCCCTCTTCCGCCAACAGGCAGTCAGCCTATTGGGCAACAGGCCTCGCGACGACGGCCGCGCCGGTCGTGGTCAACTCAACATCGCCTTCGGTGGCAAGGACAGCAGCAGCTTGACCCTGCGACAGGACGATCTCAACACCGTCAACGGCGACAGTCACCGAACTACTGACCGCGAGCACAAGGCGGTAGTCCCCTGCCGCCGCTGTGAACGACCCGTCACCAATCCAATCGACGACAAACGGCGCTCCGGGTGGAGCGTAATGGCGGTGCACTCCTCCGGTGGGTAGCTGCACCGGTTCGCCGGTCATGGGCTGTGGGCTCAAATCTGGATCGAGTGCCGCCAACGCCTCGTCCACCGCGATGGTCTTCGGCGTCAGCCCTAGGCGAAGCACGTTGTCGCTAGCGGTCATCACCTCAACACCCGTCCCACTCACGTAGGCATGGACCACACCGGCGGGGACAAACACCGCCTCACCTTCGGAGAGAACCCGATGATCCATGAGGACCGCGACCAGAACTCCGGGGTCACCCGGATAGTTGCGGGCAACCGTTGCCAGCGCCTCAACCCCGGCCGGTCCCAGACCTGCTGCCGCCGCGGCCGAAGGAACCCTGTCGGTGAGCCCAGCGAGTTCCGCCTGGTTGATCGCGAGCAGGAATCGGATGGCGGTTTTGGGCTCTCCGGCAGCGACGAGGTCCGCAGCGGCATCAGCCGCGCCACCGAGTTGCCGCAGAATCGATGCGGCTAGCTGGGGAGCTCGAAGTCCTTGGAGCACCGAGAACGGCCGCACCGCGATGAGCATCTCTGTCTTCGCGAGGCCATCAGCGAGCAGCTTCGGCAGGGCTGGATCGGCTTGCTGGGCCGCAAAGTCTCGTTCCGCCTGCTCCGTCGGGGGGTGGATCTGGATCGACAGCGGGCGGGCTGCCGCGAGCAGCTTCACCAACACTGGCGCGTCAACCGCTGACACCTCGTCGAGCAACGAGCCTGCCCCGTCCACCAGCGGCGATGAACCGTTGGCGTGCGCGCCGTACCAGAGTTCCGCCTCCGGGGCAGGCGACTGCCCGGCAGGCGCAAGATCGTCCGTTCCTTGGCGCCAGGCCGCCAGACCCCCCGGGATGCCCCACGCATAGTTCTGCAGATATCCACTGATCTGATACACGTTCGCTCCTCAGCACTGCGACCGTTTACCGTGGCCGCTATTTCACTCGCCCGTCGAGTTCATTCGCCGCTGACATCGGATCAAGGCCCAACGCCAGTCCGGCGTAGATACTGGAAAAGTCGCAGACCCCGACGAGCGAGGCAAGTCGAGTAAGCGCGTGGGTACCAGTCGCAGTGAACACGTTGGTTGGAACGCCCCTGCTCTCAGCGAGCTCCCCAGCCGCTTGAGCCAGTGCTGCGGTCTCAGGATGTTCACCCGCATCGCGCAAGAGAATCAATCGCAGTTTCGTGGCCGCTTCCGGTTGTTCCACGCGGTCGCGGAAGATGTCATCCAGGTCGGCATGCCCGGCGCGTGGTCCGGCCAACAGCACGGACTGGGTACGCGCCGCCTCTGGCAAGGTGCCGACGACCGATGGCAGCCCAGCGTTTTCTGCTAACTGGCGCGCGAATCGTCTTGCCGCGATGGAGCCGACGTCCCCCGTGCCCCACAACATTGGCAGGGACAACGCAACATCGACCGCCAGGCGCTTCGCATCATTCACCACGGAATCGCGCAGCGGGGAACAAGCATCGGCTGTCTCGTCGAGGGCATCCGCTGCCGCATCAACCGCTGCTTGAGCCTCATCGACGAGCCCAAGCCCACCAGCCATCAGAACCAACGGCGTCGCAAGGCTCCACATGAGTGTCCGCGCCCGCCACGTACCTGTGACGGTTGGGATTCCCACCCCAATACCTACCGCGCCACGGGTCTGGTCGGCCAGGTGCTCCAGCGGTGTCTGCCGTGGTGAGACCACGACCAGTCGACACCCTCGACGTGCGGCTTCGGCGGCCACCGCAAGGGTCTCGGGCGTTCTTCCCGACCCTGACACGGCAACGACCAAGTCGGTAGGGCCAACCCAGCCGGGTAACGACGGGCCGCCGAACGTCATAACCGGCACCGGCGAGCCTGATCCGGCAACCGCCGCCAGAATGTCGCCGGCTGCCCGCGAACCACCTCCGCCGACGACCACCACGGCGTGGGGGCGACCGTCGTCAACCACCCGGTCGATCGCTTCGGGCGTCACGAGGGCGGCGGCTGCGCGCATGCTCGCCCCAGCGCTCGCCGTCATTGGCAGCAACTGTCGGGTGTCAGCGGCAATCAGGGCGTCTGCGTCATCAAGCAGCGCGTCATCAAGATCCATTAGCGGCCGGAAGCGCCTCGTCGAGGAGCATCACCGGGATACCGTCTCGAATAGGGAACTGCAAACCGCACTCTGTGCACACCAGCACGTCACCGTGCTGCTCTACCGGCGCGTGATGTTCGGCCGGGCAGGCGAGGATGTCAAGCAATTTGGGGTCCAATGAAGCCATAACCTCACCCTACGTGTCGTCGCATCGGAATCTGTCCAGCGTCCCCACATGCCTGCTTCCCTAATCGGCCGCGTCCCCTTTGACCATGGCCAGCACTTCGTCGCGAACCTTTTCCATCTGCGCGGGATCCTTCGCTTCGACGTTCAGTCGCAGCAAGGGCTCGGTGTTCGACGGCCGTAGGTTGAACCACCAGTCAGCTGCATCGACGGTCATCCCGTCGAGGGTGTCAATGGTGATCCCGGGCTGGCCTTCGTATCGCGCCCTCACCGCAGCGATTGACGCCTGCGCGTCGGCGACCTTGGTGTTCAGTTCGCCACTGAGGGTGTACCTAGCGAACTCGTCCAACAGTTCAGACAGCTTGCTGCCTGCCGGCTTGTGCCCGAGGTAACTGAGCACATGCAGCGCGGCAAGCATCCCGGAATCAGCGCGCCAGAAGTCACGGAAGTAGAAGTGACCGGAGTGCTCCCCACCAAAGACTGCGCCGGTCTCGGCCATCGTGGCCTTGATAAAGGAATGGCCGACGCGAGTCCGCACTGCCTTTCCGCCGTGTTCAGCAATCACCTCTGGAACGGCCCGACTGGTGATGAGGTTATGGATCACGGGCGCGCCGGGCGCTTTGGCCAACTCCAGCGACGCAATGAGAGCGGTCAACGTCGACGGATTCACGATCTCTCCGCGTTCGTCGACGACGAAGCACCTATCTGCGTCACCATCGAATGCCAATCCGATGTCCGCGCCGTTCTCGACAACCGCGCGCTGGGTGTCCACCATGTTTGCCGGGTCGATGGGGTTGGCCTCGTGGTTCGGGAAATTGCCATCGAGTTCGAAGTACAGGTCGATGATTTCCAGTGGCAGATCGCCGAGGACTGCTGGTGCGGTGTAACCAGCCATGCCGTTGCCGGCGTCGATCACGACTTTGAGGGGACGGATGTCGTCAATCCCCACCAGATGCCGCAGGTACTGCGCGTAGGGCACCAACATGTCCTCGTCACGCACGTATCCGGGTGGGCCGTTGAAAGCTGGGACACCGTCGATCACCATGTGTTTGATGGCGGACAACCCGGTGTCCTGCCCGACTGGGGAGGCTCCAGCCCGGCACAGCTTGATGCCGTTGTATTCGGCCGGGTTGTGACTCGCAGTGAACATCGCGCCGGGCAGACCGGTGGATCCAGAGGCGAAGTACATGCCGTCTGTCGAACACAAACCGATGCGAATCACGTCGCAACCTTGCTCGACCACCCCATCAGCGAAAGCGGCAACGAGGTCCGGCCCGGACGGGCGCATGTCGTGTCCAATGACGACTGCACCGGGTCCGCCGTCGCGCGCCGCGGCGCCGATCACTCGCACGAATGCCGCGCCAATATCGTGGGCAAGATTCGAATCGAACTGGTCTGGAACTACTCCACGGACGTCATAGGCCTTGATCACATCGTCGAGTGAACGCATCCCCACACCTTAGGGCAGAAGGGTTTCCTCACGTGGAGGGCAGTTCGATGTCGGCAGGCTAGTCAACAGAGCGCAGCACCCGGAGGTGGCCCTTGCGGGTGACCTCCACGGTGTTGGGGCTGTTCACTGCCTCTGGTGTCGCGACTGGTTCCTCCCGCGGGCGGGCGGCCTCTCGCACGGCGTTGGCCAGCGCTTCGATGTCGTCACTCGACGGCTTGAGTGAGTCGGGATCTGGTTCCAGGCGGACGACTTCCCAACCGACCGGAGCCGTCAGGCGCTCGCTGTGCTTCTGGCACAGGTCATAGCAGTGAGGTTCCGCGTAGGTCGCGAGTGGACCCAGAACTGCTGTGCAGTCCGAGTAGATGTAGGTCAAGGTGGCAACAGCCTGCCCAGTGCAGGACGGCTTCGAACACACCCGCTGTCGACTCACTCGCGAACCGTACTGCGCGCCGGTCTCACAATCGAGCATTGGCCCCGCAATTCACGCAATCGTGTTTAGCCGTTGCCTGGGTCGTAGTCGGGGTCGATCTGCGACGGCGATAGCCCATAGAGCTCAGCAACCAACTCGGTCACCGTGTCATTCACAAGATCCTCGCGCTCGGCACCGGCCGCTGCCCGCAGTTCCAAAGGCCGCCGGTGCAGGATGAGCTGGGCGGCGCGAGTGGGCGTGGCGGGGTGCAACCGGCCTAGTGCAACCGGATCTGGCGATCCGTCCCGGCGCTCCCTGAGCGGAACCTCCTCGACGCGGATCTCGACGTCGGCGAGTTCCGGATATGCCCGTTGAATTCGCTCCACGGCCCCCAGCACCAACTCATCAAATCGCGCTGCCCGACTGCGTGAGATCGGCATGGCCGTCGGCGCCAGAGTCCCTCGCAGCCCGCGGCCGTGCAGGTCACGGCGGCGTCGGCTTGGCCGGGGAACTGGGCCCGATGGCGCGCCAGCGGCAGAACCCGACATCACACCTCCCTACCAATTCGTGACTAGCCAACCAACTCCGAGGGTACGACGTCCGCGTCTGAAACGCCCTGAGGTTGGGTCGCCAACTCGTCGCGCGCTCGGGCCGGAAGGAACAGCAGAGCAACCACCGCCCCAATCGCCGTCGCCGCTGCGGCAACCAACGAACCACGAGTGAAGCCCAGCATGAACGAGTCCTGCGCAGCGGCGATGATCTGACCGGTCAGATCGGCGGGCGCCCGCTCAGCGACCACGAGGGCTGCACTCATCGACTCGGTCGCGGCATCGATCGTTGCAGGCGGCAGGCCCAGACCCTGCAGCCTCTCAAGCAACTGCGGGCCGTAGAGGCTGGCGAACACCGACCCGACGATCGCGACGCCCAAGGTTCCCCCAAGTTCGCGGGTCGTGTCGTTGACGGCGGAACCGACACCGGCCTTGTCAACCGGTAGCGCCCCCATGATGGATTCGGTCGCCGGGCTGGTTGTCAAACCCAGCCCACACGCCATGACCAGCATTGATGGCAGAACTGCGGTCAGGTAGTTGCTGTCGGCGCCCAGGTTCGCAGCCATCACAAACCCGATCGACATGAGCGCCAGACCACCGGCAATCACCAGCTTGGACCCGAATCTGTGCATCAGAGCGATTCCCAGCGGGGAACACAGGCCAGTTGCCAGGGCAAAGGGAACTGTCCGGGCCCCTGACTCCAGCGGGCTGTATCCGAGTACCAACTGCATGTACTGCGTGATCATGAAAATGAAGCCGAAGAGCCCGAAGAAGGCCAAGGCGATCGTCACGCTGGCTGCACTGAATCGAGCGTTGCTGAACAGGCTGACGTCCAATAGGGGGTGGGTCGTATGCCTCTCCCACCAGACGAATGTCACCAGCAGAGCAATCGCCGTGAGCCCACCAGCAACAATCGCCGGGGATGTCCAACCCAGCCGGGGGCCTTCAATTATCGACCAAACAAGCAGCCCGATCGATGCCACCGACAGGGTCAGCCCGAACCAGTCCATTCGACCGGAATCAGGGTCTTTCGAAGTTGGCACGACGTACATGACGGCGATCACCGCGACCACGACGATTGGAGCGTTAACCAGAAACACCGAGCCCCACCAGTAGTGCTCAAGCAGGAACCCCCCAGCGAGCGGGCCAGCAGCAACCGCCATTCCGGTGGCGCCCGACCAGATCCCGATTGCCACGGCGCGCTGCTTCTTATCGGAGAAGACGTTCATCAGGATCGCCAGCGTCGCAGGGAACACCAATGCTGCCCCGACGCCCATTAGCGCGCGAACCCCGATCAGACCCTCTGCACTTGATGTGAAAGCCGCAAGCGCGGACGTCGCGCCGAAAAGTATGAGCCCCAGCACCAGCGCGCCGCGACGCCCAAAACGATCACCGAAGTGCCCGAACGCCAGCAGTAGCGAGGCGAACACCAGGGTGTAAGCATCAACGATCCACTGCAGTTCGGTGGTCGAGGCATCAAGGTCCTCGCTCAGCGTCGGCAAAGCGACGTTGACGATCGTGTTGTCGACGACGACAAGGAACAGGCTCAGGCACAGAACCGCCAACACCCACCACCGGCGAGGGTGCCCCGGCACGTCCCTGGCAGTCACACTTCCTGTTTTGTCCTCGGCTTCTGACTCAACCAACACCTGGGTGGCTTCCATGACTGTCTCGCCCTTCCGACGGATCTGCGCTTGGTAGTCTCTGTAGAACAGTGTTACATATCAATAGAACGGTATACTACACAGCTATGGCGAACCCGCAACCCCCGAATCCAGACCAGCCTGCACCCACCGCTCGCCGCACCAGGAGCAGCGACGTCCAACAGGTGCTGCTCGACGCCGCCCACGACCTCCTCGTCGAACACGGCCCAGGCGGTCTGACCGTGCGGGCTGTCGCAACGGGGGCCGGTGTTGCCCCCATGGGTGTCTACAACCGCTTCGATGGGAAGCAGGGACTCCTGGAAGCGCTGTACGTCAGGGGCTTCAACGATTTACGCGACCGGGTGAATTCCGCCTCAGGTGCCACCGCGCACGACCGCCTCCGCGCCGCGGCCGACGAATACCGCGCCTTCGCCCTCGAATCGCCGCAGTACTACCGGCTGATGTTCGAGCACGTTTCGGACGTCGACCCGTCCGAAGAGGCAGTGCTGCAGGCTTATGAGTCGTTCAACGCCCTCGTTGACCTCGTGCAGGCCTGCCAGATTGCCGGACAACTGGCAGGAGACCAAGCCGTCAACGTCGCCCAGCAGCTGTGGAGTGCGATCCACGGCGCCGTTAGCCTGGAACTCGTCGGCATCAGTTTCACCGACGACCCTGCCGAGACATACGGCGCAATGGTGGACGCGCTGCTGATTGGGCTCGCGCCGAATACCTAGAGGGTGGTCACCGGCCACACGAAAAGGCCCGCACCACCTGGTACGGGCCTTACGCGGGGGAAGGAAGTGCTGGTGTCGCTGGTTTGCTGGTCTTGCGCGTCTTGCGTCTGCTCCACCTGGTCGCAAGTAGGAGGGGGAAGGCGACCGGCGGAGAGTGTCCTAG
>WBZO01001468.1_pt1 | contig 36749 bp, 28 predicted proteins | sample 5204261 | NCBI WGS metagenome assembly WBZO01 (sample SAMN12412400, study PRJNA552823) | activated sludge metagenome | isolation source: activated sludge from anammox sidestream of wastewater treatment plant... | place: USA: North Carolina | collected 2017-09
CGGGCGCGGTGGAAGACCTGGTGAGCGGGGCGGCGCCACTGCGCGAGCGCCGCGGCCGACGGCGCCGACGATGCCGATGCGCCTGCCTGCGCGTTCGGAGCCGGCTCGTCCGGGCCTGGCGAGCTGCTTGCCGGTGTGTCGACCGTGAGTTCCACGGAGCGGCCGAAGGGCGGCGCGTCGGCCAGCCTGCGCACCAGCGCCTCCCGGCGAGCTTCGGCCAATCGCTCGGCGTTATTCAAGACGATGTGGGTGGACACTTCCACCTGCGAGCGCGCCAGCGGGTGCATCGGCTCGGACTCGTATGGCGCAGGCCGGGCGGCGTCGACGACGGCGACGATGCGGTCGACTTCGAGCAGCGCATCGAATGGCGGGCGCTGCAGCAGGTCGATCAGCACCTCGGGGCGGGCGGCACCGTCGAGTTCCACGATCAGCCGGTGCCAGGGGCCGGCACGCAGCAGCGCCACCAGTGCGGAGCGGGCACTCGCTTGCGCGGTACAGCAGGCGCAGCCGCCGGCAACCCGGTAACGGCCCACTGCCCCCTGTGCGTCGGCGGCGCGGGGGGTGCCGGGCAAGGCCGGCGCGCCGCCTGCGGGCGGGTCGCCCGGGCCGGGCGAAGCTTCGGCCGAGGCATTCCCGAGCAGGGCCCAGCGCTCGACCCCCGGGCGCTCGCGCAGCCAGCGCCCGATCAGCGCGCTCTTGCCCGCACCGGCAAAACCGGCGACGACGGCGACCGGCAGACGCGACGGCGTGGCTGGCAGCCGCGGCGACTCGACCGGCAGAGGCGACGGCTCGACCGGCAGCCGCGACGGCCCGGTCGCCAGCCGCCGCGGCCCGCCCGACGCCTGGCCGTCCTCGTGCGCCATCGCGTCAACGGCGCCAGAACGCCGGCATCAGCACGACGAAGAACGTGAGCAGTTCGAGCCGTCCGGCCACCATCGCGATCGCGAGCAACCAGGTCTGGAAGTCGGAGAGCGGGGCGTAATTGCCGGTGGGGCCGAACTGGCCGAGGGCGGGCCCGAGATTGTTCACCGAGGCCACCACCACCGAGAAGGCCGACATGAAGTCGAGGCCGGTGGCCAGCATCACGAAAGTGAGCACGATGTGGGTGACGCCCCACAGCAGCATGTAGCCGAGCACCGCGAAGATCACGCGGTTCTCCACCACGTGGCCGCCGATCGTGAGTGGCGCGATCGCGCGCGGGTGCACCAGGCGGTTGAGTTCGCGCCGGGTCTGCTTGAGCAGCACCAGCGCGCGCACCATCTTGATGCCGCCGCCGGTGGAGCCGGCCGAGGAGCCGACGCAGGCGACGAACAGCATCCAGAGCGGCGCGAATACCGGCCAGGAGGCGTAGTCCTGCGTGGCGAAGCCGGTGGAGGTGCCCACCGAGATGGTGTTGAAGGCCGCGTGGCGCAGCGCTTCCTCGAAGCTCGCGTATTGCCCGCTGAAGTACAGCCAGGCGCCCAGCACCAGCGAGCTGCCGAGGATCAGCACGAACACCGAGCGCGCCTCGACGTCGCGCAGGTACACGCGCAGCGAGCGTTCGCGCAGCGCAAGGAAGTGCGTGGAGAAGTTCAGCACCGCGAGCATCATGAAGCCGCAGAGCACGAGTTCGACCGTGGGCGACTCGAGGCCGCCGACGCTGGCGTCGCGGGTGGAGAAGCCGCCCAGCGCGAGCGCCGAGAATGCGTGGCAGACCGACTCGAACCAGTCGAGCCCGGCCCAGTGCAGCGCGAGAATGCAGGCGGCGGTGAGGCCGATGTAGATGAGCCACAGCGCCTTGGCGGTCTGCGTGATACGCGGCGTGAGCTTGCGCTCCTTCATCGGGCCGGGCATCTCGGCCTTGAACAACTGCACGCCGCCCACGCCCAGCATCGGCAGGATCGCCACCGCCATCACGATGATGCCCATGCCGCCGTACCACTGCAGCGCGTGACGCCAGACGTTCACCGACTGCGGCAGGTGCTCGATGCCGCTCAGCACGGTGGCACCGGTGGTGGTGAGGCCGGCGATCGCCTCGAAGCAGGCGTCGGTGACGCTGATGCCCGGAATCTCGAGCAGCAGAGGGCCGCTCGCCGCCAGCGACATCAGCAGCCAGCCGAGCACCACCAGCAGCGCGCCGTCGCGCGGTTCGAGCTCGCGCCGGTAGCGGCGCGTGGCTGCCCACATGAGGGCGCCTGCCGCGAGGCAGCCCAGGCCCGTGGCGACGAAGCCGGCGTGCGCGCCGTCGTCCACCGCGAGCGACCAGACGACGGGCAGCGCGAAAGTGGCCGCGAAGACCATCAGCAACCCGCCCAGCACGTGGGCGATCACCAGCAGACGGTTCAACGCGGCAAGGCCTGTCAGCCGAGATCCCAGCGCTCGGGCAGCGGCTCGACGAAGCCCATCTTGCGCAGCATGTCGAGCGCGTCGTCGAGGCCCCGATAGCTGTGGATGGCCGCGCGCAGTTCGCCGACGCTGCGGCGCCCGTCGACGAGCGCGAGCAATGTGCGCAGCCGCCTCGGAATGGAGGAGTCGGTGCGGCGCGCCTCGTCGCGACCGATGCGCGTCTTGATGAAGACGGTGTCCTCGCGAAGCACGGGCGGTTCTCCGCCCATCGCGAGCCGGCGCACGATCTCATGCATCGACGTCATGACGCGCAATGGTACGCCCTTCCGGATCGGGCAAGTGCGGGAATATGCCGCATCGGAACGCGCCTGTTGCATCGGCCGAAGCGCGACCCCGGCCGGCGTGGCGCCTCAGCCGAAGTGCCGCATCAGCCAGCGCGCGGTGCGCAGCAGCCGCGCGTCGTCGCCGCGCGCGGCCACCAGTTGCACGCCCAGCGGCAGCCCGTTGGCGCCGGCCAGCAGCGGCAGGCTGATCGCGGGCATGCCGCAGAAAGTCCAGAGCGTGCAGGCGATCGGGTCGCCGGTGCCGTCGGCGGCCAGCGGTGCGGTGCCCAGCGTGGCGGGCGCGAGAATCGCGTCAAAACGTTCGAAGAGCGGCGCGAAGGCGGCGGCCAGCGGCGCGGCCTGCGCCCGCGCCTTGCGGTAGTCGACCGCGCTGATGCAGCGGCCGCGCTCGATCTGGCCGACCAGCGACGCGGAGAGCTGCGCGCGCCCGCGCTCGTATTCGGCCTCGAACGAGCCGGCGATGTCGGCCTCCATCACGGTGCGCAGCCAGCCGATCGCGTCGGCCGCCGACGGCGGCAATTCGACGGTGGCCTGCTGTTCGCCCAGCCGTTCGAGCAGCGCGCCGAAAGCGGCCTGCGCGTCGGGCGCGACGCGGTCCCACCAGGGCATGCGCGCCCAGCCGAAGCGCGGCGGGTGCGGCGGCTCGCTGGCGGCCACGCGCGAGAGCGGCGGCGCCGGCAGCGCACGGGTGGCGGCGTCGCCCGGATCGTGGCCCCAGAGCGTCTCGGCGAGGAGCGCCGCGTCTTCCACGGTACGCGCGAACACGCCGATCTGGTCGAGCGGCGGCGACTGCGAGAGCACGCCGCTGCGGCCGATCGCGCCGAACGTCGGCTTGTAGCCCACCACGCCGCAGAACGACGCGGGCCGGATCACCGAGCCGTTGGTCTGCGTGCCGATCGCCAGCGGCACCATGCCGGCCGCGACCGCCGCCGCCGAGCCGCTCGACGAGCCGCCGGGCGTGTGGCGCGCATCGTGCGGGTTGCGCGTCTTGCCGGGCGCATAGGTGGCGAGTTCGGTGGTCACCGTCTTGCCGATCGGCCAGCCGCCGGCGGCGCGCAGCCGCGCGATCAGCGCCGCGTCGGCCTGCGCGATGCGCCCGGCGTGCAGCACGGTGCCGTCTTCGGTGGGCATGCCCTGCACGTCGATGATGTCCTTGACGCCCACCGGCACGCCGGCGAGCGGGGCGTGGGCAAAGCCGGGCCCGCCGCGGGTGGCCTCGTCGTGCCGGCGCGCTTCCTCGAGCGCGTACGCGGCGTCGAGCCAGGCCCAGGCCTGCACCCGGGGCTCGCGCTCGTCGATGCGCGCGAGGAGCGCGCGCGCGTAGTCTTCGACCGCGAGGCGCCCGGCGGCGATCTCGCGGGCGGCCTCGGCCGCGCTCAACTCAGCGATAGAGCACCTCCGGCAGCCACAACCCCATTCCGGGGAACATGTAGAGGAGGAAGATCGCGAGCACCTGGATCGCCATGAACGGCATCATGCCCATGAAGATCTGCCCGAGCGTGACGTGCGGCGGAGCGACCCCCTTCAGGTAGAACGCGGCCATCGCCACCGGCGGCGACAGGAACGCGGTCTGCAGGTTCAGCGCCACGAGCAGCCCGAAGAACAGCGGGTTCACGTCGAAGTGCGCCACCAGCGGAATGAAGATCGGCATGAAGATCACGATGATCTCGGTCCACTCGAGCGGCCAGCCGAGCAGGAAGATGATCACCTGCGACAGCAGCATGAACTGCACTTTCGAGAGGCCGAGCGAGAGTACCCAGCGCTCGATGATCTCCTGGCCGCCGAGCAGCGCGAACGCCGCCGAGAAGATCGACGAGCCGACGAACAGCCAGCACACCATCGCGCTGGTCTTCGCGGTGAGGAACACCGACTCCTTCATCACGTCGCGGTTGAGCGCGCGGTAGGCGATCGCGAGGATGAAGCCGCCGAACGAACCCACCGCCGCCGCTTCGCCCGGCGTGGCGAGCCCGAACACGATCGCGCCGAGCACCGCGATGATCAGGATCGCCAGCGGGAAGAACGACGAGAGCAGCATCCGGAAGATCTGCAGTCGCGCGAAATTCAGCATCGCGTAATACGCGACCAGCAGCACCGCGCCGCCGGCGAGCACGTACCAGAACCAGGCGGGCACCGGGGTCGCGGCCGCGGCCGATGCCGCGTCGGCGCCGGCTTCGACTGCTGCGGCGCCCGAGGGTCCGGCGGCAGCGGCGCCGTCGGCCTGCGCCTGCGCGCCCTGCGATTCGAGTGCAGCGCCGGGCTCGGCCGGCGGTTCGGCGAGCGCGCCGTTCGCGGCCTCGCCTGCCTGCCCGTCGGTTTCCTCCGGTTCGGCCAGGCCCTCCGGTTCGGCCAGCCCGCCCTCGAAATGCGAGCCGGCACCGCCCACTTCGGAGCCGAGTTCCTCGAGCCCGCTGACGTCGACCGCGACCTTCGGTGCGGTGGCCGCGGTCCAGGCCAGCCCGATCACCGCAGCCACCACCAGCGCCGGCAGCGCGGTGACCAGCAGTTCGCGCGCCAGGCGCCCCGAGGACACGCCCACGGCCGCCGGAGCCCTGACCGCGCGCAGCAGCGCGGGCAGCGCGCGATTGCCGAAGCGTTCGCGCACGCGCTCGACGTCGGCCGGCAGCGGCACGCGCCGCTCCGACTCGGGCAGCGGCGGCATCAGCTTCGGCTTGAGCTTGGCCAGCAGGATCACGTAGAGCACGTACAGGCCGGCCAGCATGATGCCGGGGAAGAACGCGCCCGCGTAGAGCTGCACCACCGAGACGCCGGCGGTCGCGCCGTAGACGATCAGCAGCACCGAAGGCGGAATCAGGATGCCGAGACAGCCGCCGGCGGTGATCGAGCCCGCCGAGATCTTGGTGTCGTAGCCGGCCTTGAGCATCGAGGGCAGCGCGAGCAGGCCCATCAGCGTGACCACCGCCCCGACGATGCCGGTGGCGGTGGCGAACACCGCGCAGGTGAAGATGGTGGCCACCGCGAGCGAGCCGGGCAGTCGCGCCATCGCCAGGTGCAGCGACTTGAACAGCCGCTCGATCAGGTTGGCGCGCTCGACCAGGTAGCCCATGAAGACGAACAGCGGCACCGCGATCAGCACGTCGTTGGCCATCACCGCGTAGGCGCGCTGCACCATCAGGTCGAGCGTCTGCTGGATCGCCTCCTCGGTGCTTCCGGTGCGGTCCATGTAGGCGAAGAACGCGAACATCACGCCCATGCCCATCAGCGTGAACGCGGTGGGAAAGCCGAGCATGATCGCCACGACGATCAGCGCCAGCATCAGCAGGCCGAGGTGCCCGCTGGTGAGCGCGCCCCAGGGCATCAGGAGCGCCACCGTGGCGACGATGAGCCCGAGGATCGAGACTCCGAAGATCAGTTCCTTGCGCATCGATCGTTTCCTTCAGTGCGAGTGCGCTTCGATGTCTTCTTCGTGGTGGCGGACCATCGCCTTGAGCTTGTCCACGTCGACCTCCTCGACGTCTTCCTCGCGCCTGGGCCACTCGCCGGTCTTCAGGCAGACGATGCAGCGCAGGATCTCCACCGCGCCCTGCAGCATCAGCAGCACCCCGGCCACCGGGATCACCGCCTTGAACGGATAGATCGGCGGGCCCTCGGCGGTGATCGACGAGTGCTCGCGGATCGCGAACGACTCGCCGGCGTAGCGCCAGCCCGCCCAGACCAGCGCGACGATGCCGGGAATGAAGAACACGATGTACAGCGTGAGATCGAAGAACGCCTGCGTGCGCGGCGAGAAGAAGCCGTACAGGATGTCGCCGCGCACGTGTCCGTTGGCCGCCAGCGTGTAGGCGCCGGCCATCATGAACAGCGTGCCGTAGAACATCAGTTGCACGTCGAACGCCCACGGGTGCGGCTTGTTCAGCGCGTAGCGCGAGAACACTTCCCAGGTGATCAGGGCGGTGAGCGCGACGATGAGCCACGCGAAGAAGTGGCCGATCCGGGTGTTGAACCGGTCGACCGCCAGGAAGAGCTTTTGCATGTCGGGCCTGCGTCTTTCGGTGCGCGACTGCTGCCGGGGCGGTGTTCGACGCCGCAGCCAGGGCGGCGGCCGGCCCGGAGCCGGAAGGAAGCGGCGCGGAGCCGGTGGCTCCGCGCCGGTGACGCGCTACATCAGGACTTCTTCGCCTGCTTCGGGCCGAAGTAGTGGTTGTAGGCCATGCGGCGGTTGGTGTTGGTGTCCATGTCCCACTTCACCGTCCGCGCGGCGTACGCACGCTGCGAATCGAGGATCTCCTTGAACAGCGGGTTCGCGGCGGCCATCTTCGCGGCCACGCCGTCGTAGACCACCAGCTGCTGCTGCAGGATCGCGTCGGGCGTCTTGTAGAACTTCACGCCGTCTTTCGACTGCATCTCCTCGTAGTCTTTCGAGTAGCGTTCGATCGACTTCCACGAGAGATCGGCCGAGGCCGCCTCGACCGCGTTGTCGAGGATCGCACGCAGCTTGTCGGGCAGCGCGTCGTACTTGGCCTTGTTGAACAGGATCTCGAACTGCTCGGCGTTCTGGTGGAAGCTCTGCAGCATGCACACCTTGGAGACGTCGGGGAACCCGAGCAGGCGGTCGGAACTGGCGTTGTTGAACTCGGCGCCGTCGATCAGGCCGCGATCGAGCGCGGGAACGATCTCGCCGCCGGGCAGCGCGTTGACCGCCGCGCCCATCGCGGTGAACACGTCGATCGACAGGCCGACGGTGCGGAACTTCAGGCCCTTGAGGTCAGCGGCCTTGGTGATCGGCTTCTTGAACCAGCCCAGCGGCTGCGAGAACATCGGGCCGTAGACGTAGGACTTCACGTTCGCGCCGATCGACTTGTAGAGCCTCTCGAGGAACGCCTGGCCGCCGCCGTACTTGTGCCACGCGAGCAGCATGTTGGCGTCCATGCCGAACGCCGGGCCCGAACCCCAGAGCGCCAGCGCGTTGTTCTTGCCGTAGTGGTAGACCACCACGCCGTGGCCGCCGTCGAGCGTGCCCTTGGACACCGCGTCGAGCAGGTTGAACGCGGGCACCACCGCGCCCGCAGGCAGCACTTCGATCTTCAGGTCGCCGCCGGTCATGTCGTTGACCTTCTTGGCGAAGTCGAGCGCGTACTCGTGGAAGATGTCTTTCGACGGCCAGGTGCTCTGCCAGCGCATCGAGATCGGGCCCTGGGCGCGGGCGATCATCGGGAACGCGAGCGTGCCGGCGCCGGCGGCGGCGGCGCCGCCGAGGAACTTCCGGCGGGCGCGGGTCTGTTCGGTCATGTGAAGCCTCCTCGAGGGGGGAAATCGTTCCGGAAGACTGAGGGGAAACCAGGTTCGTCCTGGCAACGCGTGCCGCAGGACGAAGCACGCATCGTAGCGGCCACTGCGGGCCTTGTCACCGGGCTGCCATACCCACGCGGGTTTACCCGACCCCGTACATACCGCATCGCGAAAGGCGGTGCGTCAGAAGAAACCGACGCTCACCTGGAACAGCTTCTCGACCCGCGGAATGATGCGCTTGTTCTCGACGAAGACGATCACGTGGTCTTCGGACTGGATCACGGTGTCGTGGTGCGCCATGATCACCTCGAAGCGCGACGCCTCGCGCCGCGCGCCGGGCTGCCCGCTTTCGGTGGAGCGCACGATCGCGCCGATGGTCGCGCCGCGCGGCAGGTCGACCTGTTCGATGCGCCGGCCCACCACCCGCGACGACTTCGCGTCGCCGTGCGCGATCGCCTCGAGCGCCTCGGCCGCGCCGCGGCGCAGCGAGTGCACCGCCACCACGTCGCCGCGACGCACGTGCGCGAGCAGCTTGCCGATCGTGGTCTGCGACGGAACGATCGCGATGTCGATGCGGTTGCCCTCGACCAGGTCGGCGTAGGCCTGGCGGTTGATCAGCGCGATCGTGCGCCGCGCGCCCATGCGCTTGGCGAGCATGCACGACATGATGTTGTTCTCGTCGTCGGAGGTGAGCGCGACGAAGAGATCCATGTCGGCCACCGCCTCGTCGGCGAGCAGGTCTTCGTCGGTGGAGTCGCCGTTGAGCACCAGCGTGGACGAGGGCAGCTGCGTCGACAGGTAGTTGCAGCGCGCGCGGCTCGTCTCGATCACCTTCACCTGGTACTGCGAGCCCAGCGCGCGCGCCAGCCGCAGGCCGATGTTGCCGCCGCCGGCGATCATCACGCGGCGCACCGGCTTGTCCATGCGGCGCAGGTCGGAGAGCGCGGTGCGGATGTGCTCGGTGGCCGCGAGCAGGAACACTTCGTCGCCCGGCTCGATCATCGTGTCGCCGTCGGGACGGATCGAGCGGTCGTTGCGGAACACCGCGACGATGCGCATGTCGACGTTCGGGTGCTCGGCGCGCAGGTCGCGGATGTGCCGGCCCACCAGCGGTCCGCCGGCGTACGAGCGCACCGCCACCAGCCCGGCGCGTCCGTCGGCGAATTCGAGCACCTGTAGCGCCTCGGGGAAGTGGATCAGCTTGAGCACGTAGTCGGTGACCGTCTGCTCGGGGCAGATCAGGTGATCGACGTAAAAGCCGCCGTCGCCGGTGATCTCGGGGTGATCCTGGAACTCGGGCGCGCGGATGCGCGCGATGCGCGTGGGCACGTTGAACAGCCGCGCCGCGAGGTGGCAGGCGACCAGGTTGGTCTCGTCGCGCGCGGCGGTGGCGATCAGCATGTCGGCGTCGGCGGCGCCCGCCTGCTCGAGCACCGGCGGATGCGTGCCGTTGCCGGCGACGGTGCGCAGGTCGAGCTTGTCCTGCAGCTGCGCGAGCTGCACCACGTCGGTATCGACGACGGTGATGTCGTTGCGCTCGGAGACGAGGCTCTCGGCGACCGATGCCCCGACCCGGCCGGCGCCGAGGATGATGATCTTCAAGAGACCTGCTTGCGATACGCGCCGCGCGACAGGTCGATGCCCAGCTGCTTGAGCTTGCGATACAGGTGCGTGCGCTCGAGCCCGGTCTTCTCGGCCACGCGGGTCATGCTGCCGTGCTCGCGCGAGAGGTGATGCTCGAAATAGGCGCGCTCGAAGGCATCGCGCGCCTCGCGCAGCGGCAGGTCGAGCGGCAGCTCGCGCAGCGCCACGCTGGCCGCGGAGGCCGGCTGGATCGGCATCGGCGCCGGGCCGCCGTTGGCCTGCGCCAGGCCGGGCGCGGCGGGTTCGGCTCCGCTCGCGGCCTCGGAGGCCGGCGCCGGAGGCCAGGTGCGCGTGCCGATCACCGGAACCGCGCCGACCTGCGCGCTCGCCTGGAAGCCGCCGGCGCTGCTGCGCAGGCTCGCGGCCGCGGCCGCGGTGCCCGGCGCCGACTCGCCGGGGCGGCCGCGCTCCAGTCCGCTTTCGACCGCCTTGAGCAGCTTTTGCAGCGTGATCGGCTTTTCGAGGAAGTCGAGCGCGCCGATGCGCGTGGCCTCGACCGCGGTGTCGATCGTCGCGTGGCCCGACATCATGATGACCGGCATCGTGAGCTTGCCGCCGCTGGCCCACTCCTTGAGCAGCGTGACCCCGTCGGTATCGGGCATCCAGATGTCGAGCAGCACCAGATCGAGCCGGTTGGCCTCGCGAACCTGGCGCGCCTGCTGCGCGCTCTCGGCGAGCAGCACCGTATGGCCTTCGTCCCCGAGGATCTCGGAGAGCAGTTCGCGGATGCCGATTTCGTCATCCACTACGAGGATTTCCGCCATGCGTCCCTGCTGAAGTCTGTGAATCCGTGGCGATCAGACGGGGATTCTCCCCGCTTTTCGCCAATTTCGTAAATAGCACCGAAATCTGCGCCCCGGCGGGCTTGCCCGAGGCGCCGGCCCAGTTGCCCACGTCGATGCGCGCGCCGTGCTCGTCGACGATCTTCTTCACGATCGCCAGGCCCAGGCCGGTGCCCCGCGGCTTGTTGCTCACGTAGGGCTCGAAAGCGCGCGCGAGCACCGACTGGGCGAAGCCGCCGCCATTGTCGCGCACCAGCAGGCGAACCGCCCCGCTGCCGTCGGGCAGCGCGAGCGCCTCGGTGACCACTTCGACGTCGGGATGCTCGACTTTCTCGGTCGCCTCGACCGCGTTCTTCACCAGGTTGTGGATCAGCTGGCGCAGCTGCGTGCGATCGCCCATCACCTGCGGCAGCTGCGGATCGAGCAGCGTGCGGATCGCGAAGCGCCCGCCGGCGGCAGCGTACAGGCGCAGCACGTCCTCGGCGAGCGCGTTCAGGTCGAGCGGTTCGAGCTGCGCGGCCGGCAGCCGCGCGTAGTCGCGGAACTCGTCGACCATCACCTTGAGCGCGGAAACCTGGTTGACGATCGTCTGCGAGTTCTTCGCGAGCAGCTCGGCGTCGGGCGCCGGCAGCTTGTCGGCGAGCTTGCGCTGCATCCGCTCGGCCGCCAGCTGGATCGGCGTGAGCGGGTTCTTGATCTCGTGCGCGAGGCGCCGCGCAACCTCGGCCCAGGCCACCGCGCGCTGCGCCGAGATCATGCCGGTGACGTCGTCGAAGACGATCACGTAGCCCACGCGCCGCTCGGGCAGGATCGAGCCGCGCGCGAGGATCGTCTGCTCGGCATCCGAACCCGGCGCACCGGCCGGCGCGCGTGCCGCGTCGGCCTCGGCGGCGGTGCCGGGTTCGCCGGCCTGCGCGCGCCCCGGCAGCACGAACTGGCGCTGCCAGCTGGCCGCGCCGGCGGCGGCCTGCTCGTTGAACGCGGCGCGGATCTGCTCGGCGACCGCGTCGAGCCGCGGCACCTCGGCGATCGGCTTGTCGAGATGCTCGATCAGCGACAGGCCGAGAATGCGCTCGGCGCCGGCGTTGGCCAGCGTGAGCCGGAAGTCGGAATCGAGCACCAGCACGCCGGCGGTGAGGTTGGCCAGCACGCTCTCGAGGCGCGCGTTGACGCGCTCGAGCTCGCGCTGGTTGCGCTCGACCTGCATGCGCGCGTCCTCGAGCTGGCGCGTCATCACGTTGAACGACTGGGTGAGCAGGCCCAGTTCGTCGCGCCCGGAGTAGTCCTTCACCGGCCGGTAGTCACCCTCGGCCACCGCCCGCGTGCCGGCGGCCAGCATCGACAGCGGGCCGGTGAGCCAGCCCGAGAGCAGGAACGAGGCGGCCACCGCCGAGAACACGGTGAGCAGGAAGATCAGCGTGAGCGTGATGCTGAAGATGCGCTTCAACCCCTCGCGCAACAGCGAGAGCTGCTGGAAGTCGCGCCGGCCGCGCTCGACCGCCTCGGCGTTCTCGGTCATCGCCGAGGGCACCGCCTGCGTGAGCTGCAGGTAGCGGTTGTCGTCGAGGCGCTGCGCGGTCGCGCGGATCGTGACGATCACGCGCAGCTTCAGCGCGTTGGCTTCGCCCTCGACCGGCTCGATCGCGGTGTACTGGCGCGTGAGGCGCGCCTGGCGCAGCGCGCTCGCCGAGGGCAGGTCGGGCACCAGCATGCCGTAGCGGCTGCCGCTGGTGCTGACGATGCGCCCGGTGCCCGAGGCGATCATCGCCTCCTGCGCACCGACCTGCTCGCGCAGCCGGTCGAGCGCGGTGGGCCAGTCGTATTCGGGCGTGTCGGCCAGCTCGCCGGCCACGCCGCGCGACTTCTGCAGCAGGTCGGCGAGCAGCGAATCGAGCGCGGTGCGCCCGAGGTTCAGGCCGGAGTCGAGCGCGCGCTCCACCGGCACCGCGAACCACGACTCGATCGAGCGGCCGATGAACTGCACCGAGACGAGGTAGATCAGCGCGACCGGGATCACGGTCATCAGCGTGAACGACACCGCCATGCGCACCATCAGCCGCGTGCCGAACAGTCCGCGCCGGTAGCGCAGCACCAGCCGGCGCAGCAGCTCGAGCACCAGCAGGAACAACCCGACCGCCAGGCCCACGGTGAGCCATAGCAGCATCGGGTACTGGCTCTCGAACAGCTGCGTGTTGGCGCTCGCCACCGCCAGCAGCAGCAGCAGGATCACCGCCAGCACCACCGAGCCGATCAGCGCGAAGCGCAGCAGGCGCCCTACTGCGCGCTTCTCGGGATCGGCGGCGTGAACGTAAAACTCGTCCATTCAGACTGCGGGTTCCAGTCGCGATTGGTGATCGCGCTGACCTGGAAGGGTTTGGGCAGCTGCGAGGTGTCGAGCCGCAAGCGTACCCGAGCCTCGTATCCGGTTCCGGGCGAAAGGCGCGAGGCGTCGACCACCCGCCAGTTGCGGATCGTGCCCATGGTGCGGGCGGCCTCGTCGAGCGAATCGAAAACCTGGGTCAGCCCGTCGAAGCTCAGCCGGAACTGACGCGTGAGCGCGTGGTAGGCGAGCCGGTAGACGATCGAGCGCTCGGCCACGCGTTCGTCGGTCCACCACCAGCGCGGGCGGATCAGCTCGAACTCGAGCGCGTAGTACAGCGCCACGCCGCGTCGCACCGCGTCTTCGAGCGATCGGGTGAGCGGCACCTCGAAGTCGGCCGACAGCATCCAGCTGTCGCCCCCGGCATCGAGCTCGAGCCTGGGGTTGGCGGACGATTCAGCGGGCCCGGCGGCCCTCGCTGCCGGCATCTGCCCCCACAGCGTGGCCACCAGCGCCAGCGCCAGGGCAAGGCGGGCGATCAAGGGCGTTTTTCCAGCAGCGCGTAGAAGAATCCGTCGTGGTTGCGGGTGGCCGTCGCGACCGGCAGCAATTGCGAGACCGGCTCGGCGGCGCCCTCATCGAAGCGCCAGGACAATTTCAGCCGCCTTGCATCGCGCCGTAAATCGAGAAAGTGATCGACCACTGACACGCCTTCTGCCCGAAATACCGAGCAGGTGGCAAAAAGCAATTTACCACCCGGTCGGAGCAGCAGCCAAAGCGCGGCGAGGATTTCCGACTGCTGGGCGGAAAGTGTCGCGGGATCGCTACGGCGGCGCAGCCAGCGGATGTCGGGATGGCGGCGCACGATGCCCGAGGCGGTGCAGGGCGCGTCGAGCAGGATGCGGTCGAAGGGCTCGCCGTCCCACCAGTCGGCCGGGTGGCGCGCGTCGCCGGCGAGCACGCGGGGCGCTTCGTGCGGGCCGTCCGGGCGGCTCGGGTCGCCGGCATCGCCCGGGTCGCGGGCGCCGCCGGCCCGATCGAAGCCGAGCCGGGCGAGGTTCTCGCGCACCAGGCGCAGGCGCGGCTCGCCCAGGTCGAGCGCGGTGATGCGGCAGTCGGCCAGTTCGAGCAGGTGCGTGGTCTTGCCGCCGGGCGCGGCGCAGGCGTCGAGCACCCGCTCGCCGGGCTGCGGATCGAGCAGCGGTGCGGCCAGCTGGGCGCCGGCGTCCTGCACCGTGACCAGCCCCTCGCGCCAGCCGGGCAGCGCGTCGACCGCGCAGGGCTCGTCGAGCAGCACCGCCTGCGGACCGATGCGGCGCGCGCCGCGCCCTGCGGCGGCCAGCTGCGCGAGGTAGTCGTCGACGCCGATGCGGCGCCGGTTCACCCGCAGGCTCATCGGCGGCGGCGCGTTGCCCGCTTCGAGAATCGCGCGCCAGGCCTGCGGCTGCTCGGCGCGTAGCTGCGCGATCCACCAGTGCGGGTAGTTCCAGCGCGCCTCGTCCTTGCGGCGCGCGGCGGCGAGCAACGCGTCGCGTTCGCGAAGAAAGCGGCGCAGCGTGGCGTTGAGGAAACCGGCCGCGGCGCTCGCGCCGGGCACGAGGCGCGCAGCCGCGACCGCCTGGTCGACGATCACCGGCTCGGCGCGCAGCGGCTCGAGCAATTGGGCGAGCGCCACCCACTGCAGCGCGGCCAGCGGCAGCGGCGGCGGCCGCTGATTGAGCAGCCGGGCGAGCTCGCGCGCCAGTCCGAGCTGGCGGCAGGCGTGATAGGCGATGTCGCGGATCGCGGCGCGCGAAGCGGGGTCGAGCGCCTCGCCGGCTTCACCACTGGCCGAGATCGCAGCCTCGATCGCGGGCTGCAGCGAGCGCCCGCCGGCCAGCGCAGCGATCGCCTGCGCAGCGCAGGCGATCTCGCGCGACAGCGGCGCGCGCGCGCCCAAGCGTTCAGCCGCGGGCGCCGGCCATCGCCAGCAGCCGCTGCACGCGCTCCTCGGTGGACGGGTGCGTGGAGAAGAGCCCGCGCAGCCCGCCGCCCGACAGCGGGTTCATGATCATCATCTGCGCGGTTTCGGGGTGCCGCTCGGCGGTTTCGAGCGGGATGCCCTGCGCATAGCGCTGGATCTTCTCGAGCGCCGAGGCGAGCGCGCGCGGGTCGCCCGAAATCTCGGCGCCGCCGCGGTCGGCCTCGAACTCGCGGGCGCGCGAGATCGCCATCTGGATCAGCATCGCGGCCAGCGGCGCGAGCAGCGCCACCGCGATCGTCGCCACCGGATTGCTCGGGCGGCCCTCTTCGTCACGGCCGCCGAAGAACATCGCGAAGTTGGCCAGCGCCGAGATCGCGCCGGCCATCGTGGCCGAGATGGTCGAGATCAGGATGTCGCGGTGCTTCACGTGCGTGAGCTCGTGCGCCATCACGCCGCGCAGTTCGCGCTCGCTCAGCACGCGCAGGATGCCGGTGGTGGCCGCGACCGCCGCGTGCTCGGGATTGCGGCCGGTGGCGAAGGCATTGGGCGCGTCTTCGTCGATCAGGTAGACGCGCGGCATCGGCAGCCCGGCGCGCCCCGCCAGTTCCTTCACCATGCGGTAGAACTGCGGCGCGCTGGTCTCGTCGACTTCCTTCGCGTTGTACATGCGCAGGACCATCTTGTCGGAGAACCAGTACGCGAAGAAATTGCCGACCGCGCCGAACGCGAGGGCCATCAGCATGCCTTGGCGCCCACCGATCACCGAGCCCACGGCGCCGAACAGCGCCATGATCCCCGCCATCAGGATCGCAGTCTTCATCCAGTTGAACATTCGTTCGTGCTCCTCGTGCGTGTCCGCAGGACACAGGTTTCCGATATCGGGGCGATGACCGGCGCTGCAAGGGCGCAGCGGCAGGCGCTACGTCGCGGCCGGCATCACGAACCTTTCGCCGGGCTCGACCGGGCAGCCGCGCAGGAAGTCGGCTGCCGGCAGGCGACGGCCCCCCGGGCGCTGCAGTTCGAGCAGCTCCACCGCCCCGTCGGCGCAGGCAACCAGCAGCCGCCCGGGCGCGGCGAGCAGCACGGTGCCCGGCCGCGGGGCCGGGACATGCCCCGATGCCGGCGACTGCTCGTGCCCCGATGCCCGGGCAGGCGTCGCCGCCGGCGCGATCCCGCTCATGCCGTCGGCCTGCGCGGGCCGCGCCGCCCAGATCTTGATCGGTGCCTCGGGCATGCGTTCGAGCAGCGCGACCGCACCGGGCACCGGATCGAAGGCGCGCACCCGGTCGACGATGCGCCGCGCCGGCTGCGTCCAGTCCACGAGCGCGTCGGCACGCGCGAGCTTGTGCGCATAGGTGACGCCCTCGGCCGGCTGCGGCTGCGGCTGCAGCGTGCCCTCGCGCAGCCGCGCGAGGGCCGCGACGATCGTGCGCGCCCCGAGCGCGGCGAGCCGTTCGTGCAGGCTGCCGCCGGTGTCGTCGGGGAGGATCGGCTCGCGCTCGGCGAGCAGCATCGGCCCGGTATCGAGCCCTTCGTCCATCTGCATGATCGTGATGCCGGTGCATTCGTCGCCGGCCTCGATCGCGCGCTGGATCGGCGCGGCGCCGCGCCAGCGCGGCAGCAGCGACGCGTGGATGTTCAGGCAGCCGTGGCGCGGAATCGCCAGCACCTCGGCGGGCAGGATCAGCCCGTAGGCGGCCACGACCATCGCGTCGGCGTCGAGCGCGCGCAGCCTCGCCTGCAGCGCCGCGTCGCGCAGGCTGCGCGGCTGCCCGATCGCGAAACCGCGCTCGCGCGCGAGTCGCTTCACCGGGCTCTCGTGCAGCGCGCGCCCGCGTCCGGCGGGTTTGTCGGCCCGGGTGAGCACCAGCACGATCTCGTGGCCGGCCGCGGCGATCGCCGCGAGCGCGGCGGCAGCGAATTCGGGCGTGCCGGCGAAGACGATGCGCAGGCCGCGCGGCCGGTTCATGCGCGACAGTCTCGTGTCGCCGGGCGCTTGCCCGCCGTCAGGCGACGGCGCGCTCGGCCTTCAGCAGGCGGGTCCTGATGCGCGACTGCTTGAGCCGCGACAGGTATTGCACGAAGACGCGGCCGTTCAGGTGGTCGATCTCGTGCTGCACGCACACCGCGAGCAGGCCGTCGGCCTGCAGCGTGAACGGCTGGCCGTGTTCGTCGAGCGCGCGCACCGTGACGCGATCGGGGCGCTCGACCTCGTCGTAGATGCCGGGCACCGACAGGCAGCCCTCTTCGTGGACCTTGGTCTCGTCGCTCTGCTCGACGATTTCGGGGTTGACGAACACCCGCAACTCGTCGCGCGCCTCGGAGACGTCGATCACGATCACGCGCAGGTGCACGTCGACCTGGGTGGCCGCCAGCCCGATGCCGGGCGCCGCGTACATGGTTTCGGCCATGTCGCGCACCAGTTGCCGGATGCGATCGTCGACCTCGCGCACGGGCTCGGCCACGCGGTGCAGGCGCGCATCGGGATAGCGGAGAATGTTCAATACGGCCATCGGGGGATATCTACCGTCCGTAGGGTCGCGCCGGCAAGCTTGCTTGCGGCCGCCATGCATCGGCGGCAGAATCCGGAGCGACTTGCGGGGTTTACATGGGGGCCTGGTTCGCCCGAATCAAGGTACCGGATAACCACACGGCTGAACGGCGCGTCACTTCATGAAAAAGTTTAGCACGCAGATACTCGCGCTCGCCGTGTCGCTGGCCGCCACGCTGGGCACGATCGCGATGGCGCAACCTACGCCGCCGCTCGAAATCGCCAAGGACGCGCCGGAGCGCTACATCGTGGTCAAGGGCGACACGCTGTGGGACATCTCCGGACGCTTCCTGCAGAAGCCCTGGCGCTGGCCCGAAATCTGGCAGCTCAATCGCGACGCGATCAAGGATCCGCACTGGATCTACCCGGGCGACGTGGTCTGGCTCGATCGCAGCGGCGAATCGCCGCGGCTGCGGCTGGGCCGCAAGGTGGGCAGCGGCTCGAGCGCCGACGCCGCGGGCGGCGCCGGCCTGCCGTCGGAGCGGCTGCAGCCGCGGGTGCGCGCGCAAAAGCTCGAGCGCGAGGCGATCCCGACGATCAGCTCGACCGAGATCGAGGCGTTCCTGAACCGGCCGCTGATCGTCGACGAGGCCGGCCTGAAGAGCCATCCGCGCATCGTCGGCACGCAGGAAGGCCGGGTGCACATCAGCCGCGGCGAGCTCGCCTACGTGCGCGGCGTGGGCGACTCCACCGCCACCGACTGGCACATCTACCGCTCGGTCAAGCCTCTGCTCGACCCCGACACGCGCCAGCCGATCGCCTGGGAGGCGATGTTCGTCGGCTCGGCCAGGCTCGAGCGCGGCGGCGACCCGGCCACGATGCGCATCACCGCCAACAACGAGGAAATCGGCCTGGGCGACCGGCTGATGCCGGCCGAGCGGGCGATGCCGATCAACTACGCGCCGCGCCCGCCCGAGGGGCAGGTCGACGGGCGCATCGTGTCGGTGTACCGGGGCGTGAGCCAGGTGGGGCGCAACAACGTGGTTGCGCTCAACGTCGGCAAGAGTGCCGGCATCGAGGTGGGCAACGTGCTGGCGATCCAGCACCGCGGCCGCATCGTCGCCGACCGCGAAGCGGACCGGCGCGGCGAGCTGGTCAAACTTCCGGACGAGTCGGTTGGCCATCTTCTGGTTTTCCGTGTCTTCGATAAGATCGCATACGGTCTGGTGATGGATGCGTCGCAGCCGATCTCGGTGGGCGACGCAGTCTCGAACCCGTAGCAGCGATCCCGCATGCCGCTTTCCGCCCAGGCGCGCGACGAGCGCGCCGCCTGGCTTCGTCTCGTCCTCACGCCCGGCATCGGCCCGGGGGCGGTGCGCCGCCTGCTCGAAGCCTTCGGGCTGCCCGAAGACGTCTTCGCGGCCGGCCGCACGAAGCTCGCGGCGGTGCTCGACGTGGCGCGCGCCCAGGCGCTCGTGGCGCACGACGACGCGCGCGAGGCGCAGATCGAGGCGTCGCTGCGCTGGGCCGAAGACGAGCGCCACCACCTGCTCACGCTCGCCGATCCGCGCTATCCGCCGCGACTGCTCGCGATCGGCGATCCGCCGCCGGTGCTCTTCGTGCGCGGCGACGCCGACGCGCTCGCGTTGCCGACGATCGCGATCGTGGGCAGCCGCCACGCCACGCGCACCGGCCTGGGCCACGCGCAGGCGTTCGGGCGCGCGCTCGCCGACAGCGGGCTGCAGGTGTGCAGCGGGCTGGCGCGGGGCATCGACGCGGCCGCGCACCGCGGCGCGCTGGCCGGCCGCGCGGGCACGGTCGCGGTGATCGGCACCGGCATCGACCAGGTCTACCCGGCAGCTCATGCGGAGCTGGCCGAAGCGATCGCCGGGCGCGGCGCGCTGGTCTCGGAACTGCCGCTGGGAACGCAGGTGCAGCGGGCCAACTTTCCGCGGCGCAACCGGCTGATCGCCGGCCTGTCGCTCGGCGTGCTGGTGGTCGAGGCGGCGCGCCAGTCGGGCTCGCTGATCACCGCGCGGCAGGCGGCGGAATTCGGGCGCGAAGTGATGGCGATTCCCGGTTCGATCCATTCGCCGCTCTCCAAGGGCTGTCACCAGCTGATCCGCGAGGGCGCGAAGCTGGTCGAGTCGGCTGAAGACGTGCTGGTGGAGCTCAGGGCGCAGATGGGCGGCGCGAGCGGCCGGGCGCATCGGGGTGCCGCCGTCGGTCCGGCCACCGGCCCGGCCACCAGCGGACCGCGCGCGCAGGCGCCCAGCGCCGACGCCGCGGCGCTGCTGGGCGCGCTCGGATGGGATCCGGCCGACCCCGACACGCTGGCCGAACTCACCGGCCAGCCGATCGGCGCGGTCGCCGCCGGCCTGCTCGAGCTCGAACTGGCCGGAATGGTCGAGCGCTGGGTCGACGGGCGCTACGTGCGCGCCGCGTCTTAAGCCCTTCGGCCAGGGCCGCTATCCGGCCGGCGGCTTGCTTCCGGCGGCGGCCCGCACTTATGATTGGCGCCCCTTCGAGCGGCGCCGCCTCCCGCGCCGCCTGCCCGGCCCCATCGGGGAGACCCATGAGCAAAGCCCTGATCATTGCCGAGAAACCGTCCGTTGCGGCCGACATCGCGCGCGCGCTGGGCGGTTTCACCCGCCAGGGCGATTATTTCGAGAGCGACGACTACGTCCTGTCGTCGGCCATCGGCCACCTGGTCGAGATCGCCGCACCCGAGCAATACGAGGTCAAGCGCGGGAAGTGGTCGTTCGCTCACTTGCCGGTGATCCCGCCGCACTTCGACCTGCACCCGATCGAGCGCACCGAAGACCGCCTGAAGCTGCTCACCCGGCTGATCAAGCGCAAGGACGTCAGCCGGCTGATCAACGCCTGCGACGCGGGCCGCGAAGGCGAACTGATCTTCCGGCTGATCGTGCAGTACGCGAAGGCCCGCCAGCCGGTGCAGCGGCTGTGGCTGCAGTCGATGACGCCGGCGGCGATCCGCGAGGGCTTCGCGCAGCTGCGCGACGACGCGCAGATGCTGCCGCTGGCCGACGCGGCGCGCAGCCGCTCCGAGGCCGACTGGCTGGTCGGCATCAACGGCACGCGCGCGATGACCGCGTTCAACTCGCGCGACGGCGGCTTCTACAAGACCACCGTCGGGCGCGTGCAGACGCCCACGCTGACGATCGTGGTCGAGCGCGAGGAGCGCATCAAGCGTTTCGTGCCGCGCGAGTATTTCGAAGTCAAGGCAACGTTTTCCGCGGAAGCGGGCACTTACGAAGCACGCTGGTTCGACCCGGCGTTCAAGCGCTCCGACGCCGAACCCGACGGCCGCGCCGAGCGGCTGTGGCAGCGCGGGCGCGGCCAGTCGATCGTCGATCGCTGCCGCGACAAGCCGGGCCAGGTGAGCGAGGAATCCCGCCCGAGCACCCAGCTGTCGCCGGCGCTGTTCGACCTCACCAGCCTGCAGCGCGAGGCCAACTCGCGCTTCGGCTTCTCGGCGCGCACCACGCTGTCGATCGCGCAGGCGCTGTACGAGCGGCACAAGCTGCTCACCTACCCGCGAACCGACTCGCGCGCGCTGCCCGAAGACTACCTGCCCACGGTGAGGCAGACGCTCGACGCGCTGAAGCAGACCAGCGCCTGGGGCGGCTTCGCGCAGCAGATCCTGGGCAACGACTGGGTGCGCCCGAACAAGCGGGTGTTCGACAACGCGAAAGTCTCGGACCACTTCGCGATCATCCCGACGCTGCTCGCGCCGAAGGCGAACGGGCTGTCGGAAGCCGAGCAGAAGGTCTACGACCTGGTCGTGCGCCGGTTCCTGTCGGTCTTCTTCCCGGCGGCGGAGTACCTGGTCACCACGCGCATCACCACGGTCGAGGGCGAGTCGTTCAAGACCGAAGGCAAGGTGCTGGTCAACCCGGGCTGGCTGGCGATCTACGGTCGCGAAGGCGCGGCCGATGCCACGCTGGTGCCGGTCAAGCCCAATGAGCGAGTGCTCACTAGCGAAATCGAGCTGCAGGCGCTGGCCACCAAGCCGCCGGCGCGCTACACCGAGGCAACGCTGCTGGCAGCGATGGAGGGCGCAGGCAAGCTGATCGACGACGACGAACTGCGCGAGGCGATGGCCGAAAAGGGACTCGGCACGCCGGCCACCCGCGCCGCGATCATCGAAGGCCTGATCACCGAGAACTACCTGGTGCGCGAAGGCCGCGACCTGGCGCCCACCACCAAGGCGTTCCAGCTGCTCACGCTGCTGCGCGGGCTGGGGGTGTCCGAGCTCACCGCCCCCGAGCTCACCGGCGAATGGGAGTACAAGCTGGCGCAGATGGAGCGCGGCCGGCTCGGGCGCGAGGAGTTCATGCGCGAGATCGCCGAGATGACTCGGCAGATCGTCGAACGCGCGAAGAACTACCAGCTCGACACGGTTCCGGGCGACTACGCGACGCTCGCAGCGCCGTGCCCGAAATGCGGCGGCGTGGTCCAGGAGACCTACAAGCGCTTCGCCTGCACCAAGTGCGATTTCTCGATCACCAGGATTCCGGGCGGGCGCCAGCTCGAGGTGGCCGAGGCCGAGCAGCTGCTGCGCGAGGGCACGATCGGGCCGCTGCAGGGTTTTCGCAGCCGGCTCGGGCGGCCGTTCGCGGCGATCCTGAAGCTCACGCCCGAGCACAAGCTCGAATTCGATTTCGGCCAGGAAGGCGGCGAAGGCGCTGCCGAGCCGGTCGATTTCGGCGACCAGCAGCCGGTGGGCCCATGCCCGAAATGCGGCGCGGGCGTCTACGAGCACGGCATGAGCTACGTCTGCGAGAAATCGGTCGGGCCGGCGCGCAGCTGCGACTTCCGCAGCGGCAAGGTGATCCTGCAGCAGGAGGTGTCGCGCGAACAGATGCACAAGCTGCTCACCGAAGGCCGCACCGACCTGCTGCAGGGCTTCGTTTCGGCGCGCACCCGGCGCGGCTTCAAGGCGTTCCTGGTGCGCGGCGCCGACGGCAAGATCGGTTTCGAGTTCGAGCCGCGCCCGGCGCGTGCGGCCAAGGGTGCCCGCACCACGGCCGAGGCCGGCACCGTGGCGCAGCCGCCGGCGGCAACCGGCGCAGCCGCCGCCGCGCCGCGCCGCGCGGCGAAGAAAGCGACTGCGCGCAAGACCGCCCCCCGCAAGGCAGCCGCTTCGAAGGCTGCGCCGCAGGCCACCGCGGCGAAGACCACCGCGACGAAGACCACGGGAACGAAGGCCGCGGCGACGAGAACCACGGGCGCGAAGGCCGCAGGGACGAGAGCCCCGGCCGCGAAGGCCGCGGCGCCGCGCAAGCGCGCGACCGGCAAGACTGCCGCAGCCAGGCCGGCCGCGGCGCGCAACGGCCGGACGCCGCGAGCGTGATCGGCGGGCGGGCTCGTTTACAGCCGGCAGCCTCGTCCGTACACTGGGTTTTTCGATCGGCGCGCAGTCCGGCAGTGACGCGACACGGCTCTCGCAGCCGATCGCACCCGGGCGCTGCGGTGCTGCAAACGTGCGCGAGCGTCAGGAGACGCCCCATCCCATGACAGAGCAAACCGTCCTCGTCTGCGGCGGCGGCATCGGCGGACTGGCCGCCGCCCTGGTGCTCGCGCGCCAGGGCCATCGCGTCGAGGTGTTCGAGCAATCCGACGCGTTCAGGGAGATCGGCGCCGGCATCCAGATCGGCCCGAACGCCTTCCGGATGTTCGAGCACCTCGGGCTCACCGGCGCGATCGACCACGTCGCCTATTACCCCGGCAACCTGTACATGCGCGACGTGCGCACCGGCGAAGTGGTCACGCGGCTGCCGGTGTCGGCCACCGCACAGGGCACTTTCGGCTATCCGTACGGCGTGATCTACCGGGTCGACCTGCACGCAGCGCTGCTCGAAGCCTGTGCCGCGCAGCCGTCGGTGGGGCTCTACACGCGCGCGAAGCTCGAGCACTTCTCGCAGGACGCCAGCAGCGTCGCGGTCACGCTGGCCGACGGCCGCAGGTTCCAGGGCGCGGCACTGATCGGCGCCGACGGCCTGTGGAGCACGGTGCGCCAGCAGATCGTGGCCGACGGCGCGCCGCGCGTCTCCGGCCACGTCGCCTATCGCGCGGTGCTGCCGGCGAGCGAGGTCCCCAGGCACCTGTTCAGCCCCGACGTGGTGCTCTGGGGCGGCGAGAAGACGCACCTGGTGCACTACCCGCTGCGCCGCGGCGAGCTGTTCAACCTGGTGGCGGTGTTCCACAGCGGTCTCTACGAAGAAGGCTGGAACGTCTTCGGCGATCCGCACGAGCTGCACGAGCGCTTCGCCGACGCGGTGGGCCCGGTGCGCGAGCTGCTCGGCAAGATCGAGACCTGGAAAATGTGGGTGCTGTGCGACCGCGAGCCGGTGAAGGAATGGTCGCGGGGCCGCGTCACGCTGCTGGGCGACGCCGCGCACCCGATGCTGCAGTACCTCGCGCAGGGCGCCTGCATGGCGATCGAAGACGCGGTGGTGCTGGGCGCGGCGCTCGAGCGCTCCCGCGGCGACTTCGCCGGCGCCTTCCTCGAGTACCAGCGCGTGCGCTACCTGCGCACCGCGCGCGTGCAGCTCACCTCGCGCTTCTACGGCGACATCTATCACGCCTCGGGCGTCACGCGCGAGCTGCGCAACCGGCTGTTCCAGTCGGGCACCGAAAGCGCCGGTTTCGCGGGGCTGAAGTGGCTCTACGAAGGGGTCGACCCGAATTCCGTGTTCGCCTGAGCCAGAGGAGAATTTCGTTGGCCTATGTCGTCGCTGCTCCCGAACCCATATCGCTGCCCGTGGTCGGCAGCGCCGATCGCTTCCCGGTGCGCCGCGTCTTCTGCGTCGGGCGCAACTACGAAGCGCACGCGAAGGAGATGGGCTTCACCGGGCGCGAGCCGCCGTTCTTCTTCCTGAAGCCGGCCGAGGCGGTGGTGCCGGTGCCCGCCGGCAGCGTCGGCGAGATCGCCTATCCGTCGCTCACGAAAGACCTGCACCACGAGATCGAACTGGTGGTGGCGATCGGGCGGGGCGGCAGCGAGATCGCGGTGGCCGACGCGGCAAGCCACATCTACGGCTACGCGATCGGCCTCGACATGACGCGGCGCGACCTGCAGGCCGAGATGAAGAAGCAGGGCCGGCCCTGGTGCATCGGCAAGGCGTTCGAGCAATCGGCACCGATCGGGCCGGTGACGCCGATCGCGCAGTGCGGCGAGATCACGAAGGGCGCGATCTCGCTCGCGGTCAACGGCGCAACGCGCCAGGCGAGCGACCTGTCGATGCTGATCTGGAGCGTCAACGAGGTGATCGCGCACCTGTCGAAGGCCTGGGTGCTCGCGCCCGGCGACCTGATCATGACCGGCACGCCCGAGGGCGTGGGCGCGGTGCTGCGCGGCGACCGCATGCGCGGCGAGATCGCGGGATTGGGCGCACTCGAGGTGCTCGTGCGCTGAAGAGCGCGCGAACGCGGGCGGCCGGTGTTGCACGTGCGCAGCGCCGACGCCGCCGAAGCGCCGCCGCAGCGCCGCCGCGCAGCGCCGCACGGCGGCGCGGGCCACCCTCTTCGCGCAGCCACGGTATGCTCGGGTGCATGGTGTGCATGCATCCCGCATCCGTGGCAACCGACTGGGTGTTCGGCTACGGCTCGCTCATCTGGAATCCGGAAATCGATTTCGAGCGCGCCGAAGTCGCGCGCGTGCACGGCTATCACCGCGCCTTCTGCATCAGCTCGACCCGCTACCGCGGCACGCCGGCGCAACCGGGCCTGGTGCTCGGACTGGATCGAGGCGGCAGCTGCGTGGGCGTCGCCTACCGGCTCACCGCCTCCCGGCGCGACGCCGCGATCCGCCACCTGTACCAGCGCGAGATTCCCGACTGGGACGAGCGCGTCTACCTGCCGGTGGTGCTCGAAGCGCGCCTGCCCTGCGGCACCCGCATCGACGCGCTGACCTTCACCGCCGACCGCGACCGGCCCTCCTACCAGCGGCTCGACGACGACGAGATCCTGCAACGCCTGGGCTGCTGCGCCGGCCAGCGCGGCGCCAACCGCGACTACGCGATCAACACCTGGCGCGCGCTCGAAGCGCGCGGGGTGCGCGACGCGCGGCTCGAGCAGATCGCGAGACGGCTGCTGGCCAGCGAGCACCGCAGACGCGAAACCGTCGCCGCCTGAACCCGGCGGGCACCGAGCCGGGCGCGCGTGCGATTCGTGCCGGCGAGACCGCTCAGGCGGGCAAGGCGCTGTCCGCGGCATGCAGCCGCGAGCCCGGCGGCACGCCGGCCATCAGGAATTCCATCTGGTCGGCGAGGATGCGCCGGTTGCGCAGGATGAACGCCTCGTGCAGGCTGGGCACGTACGGCACGTAGAGCAGCGGCATGCGCGCCTGCTCGGGCGTGCGGTTGCCCTTGCGCAGGTTGCACGGCTTGCAGGCGCTGACCAGGTTGGTCCAGGTGTCGCGCCCGCCACGGCTTTGCGGCTGCACGTGCTCGGTGGTGAGTTCGGACGCACGATGCCGCGTGCCGCAATACGCGCAGACGAAGCGGTCGCGTGCGAACAGCATCTCGCGCGTGAGCGCCGGCGTATGCTCGAAGCGCGCGCGCCGCGACGAGTCGCCGCGCACCGCGATGATCGAGCGCAGCGTGAGCGAGGAGCGCTCGCCGGTGGCCCGGCAGGTTCCGCCGTGCAGCGTGAACGCGTGCTCGCCGAGATCCCAGGCCACCTGCTGCTTGTAGTAGTAGCCGACGGCCTCTTCGAGCCCGATCCAGCGGCGCGGGGTGCCGCCCGCGTCGAGCGCGAGAATGCTCACCGACCCTGGCTTCGACCACACACCCGACTCCCTGAAGCACCTGCGTTGTGGTATGATTGCAACATCATCGCACAAGCGGTGATGCTCCCTCAACAAAGGTGTCCCCATGTCAATCCGCGCCGTCCTGCGCGGAGGCAACGCAAGGCACCTGGTCGATTCGATCCTCCTTGCGTTCCCCCGCACCCGCGAAAAGCGGGATCAACTCCTCTTCGCAGTCCTGAGAGTCGCCGCCCCGATCGGCCTGGTCGTGGCGCTGCTGCTTTTCGCCGTCCCCGAACCCGGAAGCGTGCTGGCGGCAGCGGCGCTACCCTGAGCGGCGCAACTGCGATAATGAGCGGTTGAGGCGCCTTCGCGCCCACCGCAGGAGTACCGCTCATGGTTCGCAGCAAAAGCATCGTTCCGGTCATGGCGCTGTGCGCCGCGGCAGCGCTGGCCGGTTGCGCCGGGCCGTCGACGTCGGGCCACACCTACACCACCAGCGAAGCGCGCCGGCCGATGCGGGTGGAGACCGGGGTCATCCAGGCGATCCGCGAAGTGCGCCTGGAGCGTAGCCCGCAGACCGGCGTGGGCACTGCCGCCGGCGCGGTGGTCGGCGGCGTGGCCGGATCGAACGTCGGCGGCGGCAAGGGGTCGATCATCGGCTCGGTGCTCGGCGCGGTGGCCGGCGGCGTGGTCGGCAGCCATGCCGAGCAGTCGCTCAGCGACCGTCCGGCGCTCGAGATCACGGTGCGCACCGATGCCGGCCGCACCTTCGCCGTGGTGCAGGAGGCCGGCGGCGAGTCGTTCGCGCCGGGCCAGCGCGTGCGCATCGTCACCGATCCGTCGCGCGGCACGACCCGGGTATCGCAGTAGCAGTCCAGCAGAACAGGGCCATGATCGACACCACTCTCGAACGCTTCAAGGCCGACGTCATCGACGCGTCGATGCAGGCCCCGGTCGTGCTCGATTTCTGGGCGCCGTGGTGCGGGCCGTGCAAGACGCTCGGTCCGATGCTCGAGAAGCTCGAACAGCAATACGGCGGCCGCTTTCGCCTGGTGAAGGTGGACACCGACGCGCAGCCCGAGCTCGCCCAGCACTTCCGCATCCGTTCGATTCCCACGGTCTTCGGCATCGTCAACGGCCAGCCGGTCGACCAGTTCCAGGGCGCGCTGCCCGAAAGCCAGTTGCGCGAGTTCATCGACCGCCTGCTGCCCAATGCGGGCGACGTCGAGGTCGAGCAGGCGATGCAGGCGATCGAGCGCGGCGACCATCCGGCTGCGATCGAGCACCTGCAGAAAGCTCTGGCCGCCGATCCGGCCAACGACCAGGCGCTGCTGCTCTACGCGCAACTGCTGCTGCAGGACAACGACGCGGGGGCGGCGCAGGCCCAACTCGCGCGCCTGTCGCCCGAAGCGATACAGGACCCCCAGGTGCAGGAACTGCTCGCGCAGGTGCGCCGCCAGCTCGAAGAGGGCGTCGCGCCGCCGCCGCCCGGACTGCTCGAGCGCGTCGCCAACGAACCCGGCGACCTGCAGGCGCGGCTCGACCTGGCCAGGCACTACATCGGGCAGAAGGCCTGGGCGCCCGCGCTCGAGCAACTGCTCGAGATCGTGCGGCGCGATCGCGCCTTCGGCGAAGACGTGGGCCGCAAGACGATGATCGAGGTGTTCGGACTCGCGTCGGCGCAGCCCGAACTCGTGTCCGAATGGCGGCGCAGGCTCAGTTCGGTGCTGTTCTGAACACCGCAAGGAGGGCAACGAAGATGGGCAGCTTCATCGAACTCGCAGCGGCCGACGGACATCGCTTCGCCGCCTGGCAGGCGGCGCCGCAGGGCAAGGCGCGCGGCGCGGTGGTGATCGCTCCCGAGATCTTCGGCATCAACAGCCACATCCGCGCGGTCGCCGACGCCTATGCGGCCGACGGCTATCTGGCGATCGCGCCAGCACTGTTCGATCGCGTGCAGCGCAACCACGAAACCGGCTATTCGCCCGGCGACATCCAGGCCGGCGTCGCGATCATGCAGCGCATCGACTTCGACGACACACTGAAAGACGTGGCGGCGGCGATCGCGCACGCGGCCGGCGCCGGGCACGTGGCGATCATCGGCTATTGCTGGGGCGGCACGGTCGCCTGGCTCGCGGCGGCGCGCCTGTCGGGGCTGGCCGCCGCGGTGCCGTACTACGGCGGGGGCATGCCCAACTACATCGACGAAACGCCGAAGTGCCCGGTGCTGTGCCACTTCGGCGAGCGCGACAAGTCGCCCTCGCCCGCGCAGGCGCGCGCACTGCTCGCCAGGCACCCGGAAGTCGCGGCGCACTTCTACGATGCCGGCCACGGCTTCAACTGCGACCAGCGCGACTCCTACGACGCGGAATCGTCGCGGCTCGCGCGCAGCCGCACGCTCGCCTTCCTCGCGCAGCACGTCGGCTGAGAGGCGCGCTCAGTTCGCGCCGCTTGCGCGCTCCTGCTCGCGCAACTCGGTCTTGAGCACCTTGCCGTAGCCGCTCTTCGGCAGCGCCTCGACGAAGCGATAGCGCCGCGGCCGCTTGAAGCGCGCAATGTGTTCGAGGCAGTGCGCATCGAGCTCGTTCTCGCCCACCGGCGCGTGCGTCACCACGTAGGCGACGACGATCTCGCCCCATTCGGCGTCGGGCGCGCCGATCACGCTCACTTCCGAGACCGCCGGATGCCGCAGCAGCGCTTCCTCGACCTCGCGCGGATAGACGTTGCTGCCGCCGCTGATGATCAGGTCGCGCTCGCGATCGAGCAGCGTGAGAAAACCGTCGGCGTCGAGCCGGCCGATGTCGCCGGTGCGCAGCCAGCCGTCGCGCAGCACCTGTTCGGTGGCGTGCGGCTGGTTCCAGTAGCCCTTCATCACGACCTCGCCGCGCACGCAGACCTCGCCCGGCTCGCCCGCCGGCACCGACGTGCCGTCGGGGGCGCGGATCGACACCTCGACCATCGGCTGCGGGTAACCCACCGAAGCCAGCCGCTGGCGATGGCGCGGATGCGCGCGGTTCTCGATCACGTGGCGGGGCAGCACCGTGATCGTCATCGGGCTCTCGCCCTGTCCGTAGATCTGCGCCAGGTGCGGCCCGAGCACCGCGCAGGCGTCCTCGATGTCGGACAGGTACATCGGTCCGCCGCCGTAGACGACGGTGGCCAGCCCCGGCAGCGGCCGCGGCTGCGCGCGCGCCCAGTCGACCAGGCGGCGCACCATGGTGGGCGCGGCGAAGAGCGACGCGTTGCCCCAGTGCGCGGCCAGCGCCGCGATCTCGGCGCCGTCGAACCCTCCGGACTCGGGCAGCACGTTGACGCCGCCGTGCAGCACGTAGGGAAAGTGGTACAGGCCGCTGCCGTGCGACAGCGGCGCCGCGTGCAGCATCGCGTCGCCGGGCGCCACCGGCTGCACTTCGGCCAGGTATGCGAGCGTCATCCAGCGCAGGTTGCGCGCGCAGAGCCGCACGCCCTTGGGCCTGCCGGTGGTGCCGCTGGTGTAGAAGAGCCAGGCGTCGTCGTCCTCGGTGCGCGCCGCGATCGGCGCTGCCGCGCCGGCAGGGTCGTCGAGGAACGGATGCCGATCGATGATCCGGCAGGCGCCGGGCACGTGGCCGGCCAGCCGGTCGGCGTGGCTGGCGTCGGTGAAGCACAGCGTCGCGGCGCAGTCCGACAGGATGAACGCGGCCTCGCGCCCGTGCAGCCGGGCGTTGATCGGCACCGCGATCATGCCGGCCCACCAGACGCCCCAGAGCAGGCGCAGGTAGTCGGGCTGGTTGCCGAGGAAGAAGCCGACGCGGTCACCCGGCACCAGCCCCTGTTCGTGCAGCCAGGCGGCGGTGCGCGCGGCGCTGGCGGCGAACTCGCGGTAGCTGCACAGGGCGGTGTGCCCGAGCGCGATCGCGGGCCGCTCGCCGAAGACCGCTGCGCTGCGCTCGAGCCAATGCGCGAGGTTCATCGTCATCTCCCGTGCGAGCCGGTACCATTGATTCTGCCATGCACGACTCCCCCGACGACGCCGAGCGCACGACCAACGCCCCGGCGCACGCCGGGCGGGGGCTGCTGCGGCGCCCCTGGTTCTGGCTGGTGCTCATCGCGCTCGCGGCAGGCGGATACTGGGCGATCGACTTCGGAGCGATCGACTTCGTCCGGCGACCCGTCACCGCGGACGGCGCACGCGGCGGCGGCGGCGAGCGCGCCATCCCGGTCACCGTCGCCGCAGCGGCGCGCGCCGACGTGCCGGTGGTGCTCGACGCGCTGGGCACGGTCACTTCGCTGCGCACGGTCACGGTGCGCTCGCGCGTCGACGGCCAGCTGTTGCGGGTGAACTTCCGCGAAGGGCAGACGGTGAAGGCCGGCGAGGTGCTGGCCGAGATCGACCCGCGACCCTTCCAGGTGCAGCTCGAGCAGGCGCAGGGGCAGCTCGCACGCGACCGCGCGCTGCTGGAGAACGCGCGGCTCGATCTCGAGCGCTACCGCACGCTGGTGGCGCAGGACGCCGCGAGCGCGCAGCAGCTCGACACACAGCAGGCGCTGGTGCGCCAGTACGAAGGCGCGGTCAAGACCGACCAGGGCCAGGTCGACAACGCGCGGCTGCAACTCGCCTATGCGCGCATCACCGCGCCGTTCTCCGGCCGGCTGGGCCTGCGCCTGGTCGATCCCGGCAACCTGGTGCGCGCCGGCGACGCGAACGGCCTGGTCACGATCACGCAGGTGCAGCCGATCGGCGTCACGTTCGCGCTGCCCGAAAAAGACCTCGCGCCGGTGCTCGCGCGCTACCGCGAAGGCAAGCCGATGACGGTACAGGCGCTCGACCGCGACCAGCGCCAGGTGCTGGCCAGCGGTCGCCTCACCACGCTCGACAACCAGATCGATCTCGCCACCGGCACGCTGAAGATGAAGGCGGAGTTCGCCAATGCCGACGGCGCGCTGTTCCCGAACCAGTTCGTCAACGCGCGGCTGCGAATCGACCTGCTCGCGGGCGCCACGGTGGTGCCCACCGCCGCGGTGCAACGGGGCGCACCGGGCACCTACGTCTACCTGCTGCAACCCGAGGGCACGGTGGCGCTGCGCCGCATCGAGACCGGGCCGGTCGACGGCGAACGCATCGTCGTCGTGCGGGGTCTCGCGCCCGGCGACCGCGTGGTGATCGACGGCGTCGACAACCTGCGCGACGGCGCACGGGTGGAGGCGATCGACAGGGCCGAGGCCGCGCAGGCCGGCGCGCAGCCGGCGGCGCGGCCCCCCGCACAGCGCCGGCGCCCGCGGTAGCCGCGCAAGCCGCCCGGGCCCGCGGCACGATCGCCCCAGCACGAGAACGCGCCCGATGAACCCGTCGCGCCTGTTCATCCTGCGGCCGGTGGCGACCTCGCTGCTGATGGTGGCGATCCTGCTCGCCGGGCTGGTCGGCTACCGGCTGCTGCCGCTGTCGGCGCTGCCCGAGGTCGATTACCCGACGATCCAGGTCACGACGCTCTTTCCGGGCGCGAGCCCCGACGTGATGACCTCGTCGGTCACCGCGCCGCTCGAGCGCCAGTTCGGCCAGATGCCGGGCCTGAAGCAGATGTCGTCGGCCAGCTCGGGCGGCGCCTCGGTGATCACGCTGCAGTTCGAGCTCACGCTGCCGCTGGACGTGGCCGAGCAGCAGGTGCAGGCGGCGATCAACGCGGCCGGCACGATGCTGCCCGACGACCTGCCGGCGCCGCCGATCTACAGCAAGGTCAATCCGGCCGACGCGCCGGTGCTCACGATCGGCGTGGCCTCGCGCACGATCCCGCTGCCGCGGGTGCGCGACCTGGTCGAGACGCGGGTGGCGCAGAAGATCGCGCAGCTGCCCGGCGTCGGACTGGTCTCGATCGCCGGCGGCCAGCGCCCGGCAATGCGGGTGCGGGTCGATCCGAAGGCGCTCGCCGCGGCCGGACTCGGCATCGAGGAGGTGCGCACCGCGATCGGCAACGCCAACGCGAACCAGGCCAAGGGCAGCTTCGACGGGCCGACCCGGGCGGCCACGATCGACGCCAACGACCAGATTCGCGCGGTCTCGGGCTATCGCGACCTGATCCTCGCGTATCGCGGCGGCGCTCCGCTGCGCCTGGCCGACGTCGCGCAGATCTCGGAGGGCGCCGAGAACGACCGGCTCGCCGCCTGGGCCAACGAAGCACCGGCGATCGTGCTGAACATCCAGCGCCAGCCGGGATCGAACGTGATCGAAGTGGTCGACCGGGTCAAGGCGCTGCTGCCGACGCTGCGCGCCTCGCTGCCGGGCGCGGTCGAGCTCACGCTGCTCACCGACCGCACCACGACGATCCGCGCGTCGGTGCGCGACGTGCAGCGCGAACTGGTGCTCGCGGTCGCGCTGGTGGTGATGGTGATCTTCCTGTTCCTGCGCAACCTGTCGGCCACGGTGATTCCGAGCGTCGCAGTGCCGCTGTCGCTGGTGGGCACCTTCGGCGTGATGCTGCTCGCGGGCTTCTCGCTGAACAACCTCACGCTGATGGCGCTCACCATCGCCACCGGCTTCGTGGTCGACGACGCGATCGTGATGATCGAGAACATCGCGCGCCATCTCGAACGCGGCGATTCGCCGCTCGAAGCCGCGCTGAAGGGCTCGAAGCAGATCGCCTTCACGATCGTCTCGCTCACTGTGTCGCTGATCGCGGTGCTGATCCCGCTGCTGTTCATGGCCGACGTGGTCGGGCGGCTGTTTCGCGAATTCGCGATCACGCTGGCGGTGGCGATCCTGATCTCGGCGGTGATCTCGCTCACGCTCACGCCGATGATGTGCGCACGGCTGCTGCGCCACGTGCCGCCCGAGCGCGAGGCGCGCTGGCAGCGCGCCAGCGGCGCGGCCTTCGAGCGCCTGATCGCGGCCTACGGGCGCCTGCTCGACAAGGTGCTCGACCACCAGCCGGCGACGCTCGCGGTCGCGGTGCTCACGCTCGCGCTCACCGTGGCGCTCTACGTCTTCGTGCCCAAGGGTTTCTTCCCGGTGCAGGACACCGGCGTGATCCAGGGCATCTCGGAGGCCGGGCAGTCGATCTCGTTCGCCGCGATGGCCGAGCGCCAGCAGGCGCTGGCGCGCGAGATCCTGAAAGACCCCGCGGTCGAGAGCCTGAGCTCGTTCATCGGCGTGGACGGCGTGAACCCGACGCTGAACACCGGTCGGATGCTGGTGAACCTGAAACCGCGCGCCGCGCGCGACGCCGACGCGTCGGCCGTCATCCGCCGGCTGCAGCCGCGGCTCGCGCAGTTGCCCGGCATCACGCTGTACATGCAGCCGGTGCAGGACCTGACGGTCGAAGACCGGATCAGCCGCACGCAGTACCAGTTCAGCCTGGAAGACGCCGACCCCGAACGGCTCGCGCTGTGGGTGCCGCGGATGGTCGAGCGGATGCGGGCGATTCCCGCGCTGGCCGACGTGGCCAGCGACCTGCAGGACCGCGGCCTGCAGGCCTGGCTCGAGATCGACCGCGACGCCGCCGGCCGGCTCGGGCTGTCGATGAGCGCGATCGACAATGCGCTGTACAGCGCGTTCGGCCAGCGCCAGGTCTCGACGATCTTCACGCAGGCCAACCAGTATCGCGTGGTGCTCGAAGTGGCACCGCAGTTCCAGGCGAGCCCGGGCTCGCTCGAGGCGATCCACGTGAGCGCGAGCACGGGTCAGCTGGTGCCGCTCTCGAGCATCGCGCGCGTCATCGAGCGGCCGACCGCGCTGGTCGTCAACCACCTCGGCCAGTTCCCGGCGGCCACGATCTCGTTCAACCTCGCGCCCGGCGCCTCGCTCGGCGAGGCGGTCGACGCGATTCACGCGGCCGAGCGCGAGCTCGGCCTGCCCGCGAGCATCCAGACGCGCTTCCAGGGCGCCGCGCTGGCGTTCCAGGCCTCGCTCGCCAGCACGCTGTGGCTGATCCTGGCCGCGCTGGTCACGATGTACATCGTGCTCGGCGTGCTCTACGAGAGCTACATCCACCCGGTCACGATCCTGTCGACGCTGCCCTCGGCCGGCGTCGGGGCGCTGCTCGCGCTGATGCTGGCCGGAACCGACCTGGGCATCGTCGCGGTGATCGGCATCGTGCTGCTGATCGGCATCGTGAAGAAGAACGCAATCATGATGATCGACTTCGCGCTCGACGCAGAGCGCAACGAGGGCAAGCCGCCGCGCGAGGCGATCCGCCAGGCCTGCCTGCTGCGCTTCAGGCCGATCCTGATGACCACGATGGCGGCGCTGCTGAGCGCGCTGCCGCTGATGCTGGGCACCGGCGTGGGCTCCGAGCTGCGCCACCCGCTCGGCCTGACGATGGTGGGCGGCCTGCTGGTGAGCCAGGTGCTCACCCTGTTCACGACGCCGGTGGTCTACCTGGCGTTCGATCGGCTGGCACGCAGGCGCACGGGGGTCGACGAAGGCCCGCCGGCGGGGGTGGCCCGATGAACTTCTCCGAGGTGTTCATCCGCCGGCCGGTGGCGACCACGCTGATCACGCTGGGCATCGTGCTCTCCGGGCTGGCCGCGCTGCGGCTGCTGCCGGTGGCGCCGCTGCCGCAGATCGAGTACCCGACGATCGCGGTGTCGGCGTCGCTGCCGGGCGCGAGCCCCGAGATCATGGCGGCCACCGTGGCCACGCCGCTCGAGCGCGCGCTCGGGCGCATCGCCGGCGTCACCGAGATGACCTCGAACAGCTCGCTCGGGCAGACGCGCGTGGTGCTGCAGTTCGACCTCGACCGCTCGATCGAGAGCGCGGCCAACGACGTGCAGGCGGCGATCAACGCGGCGCGCAGTTCACTGCCCAGCGCGCTGGTGCGCAACCCCACCTACCGCAAGGTGAACCCGGCCGACACGCCGGTGTTCATGATCGCGCTCACCTCGACGTCGATGACGCGCGGGCAGATGTACGACGTCGCGGCCACGGTGCTCGCGCAGAAGCTCGCGCAGGTGCGCGGCGTGGGCCAGGTCACGATCGGCGGCAGCTCGCTGCCGGCGGTGCGGGTGCAGGTCAACCCGCTGCAGCTCGACCGCTACGGCGTCGGCCTGGAGCAGGTGCGGCTGGCGATCGCCGGGGCCAATGCCAACCGTCCCAAGGGTTCGGTGTCCGACGGGACGCGCCACTGGCAGGTGGGCGCCAACGACCAGTCGCGCGAGGTGGCCGACTACGTGCCGCTGGTGGTGAGCTACCGCAACGGCGCGGCGCTGCGGCTCTCCGACGTGGCCGAGGTGCGCGATTCGGTCGAGGACGAGCGCAACGCCGGCTCGACCAACGGCAAGCCGTCGGTGCAGCTCGTGGTGTATCGGCAGCCCGGGGCGAACATCATCCAGACGGTCGATCGCATCTACGAACTGATGCCGGCGCTGCGCGCGCTCGCGCCGGCGGCGATCGACATGCAGGTGGTGCTCGACCGCACGCCGACGATCCGCGCGTCGCTGCGCGAGATCGAGCGCACGCTGGTGATCTCGGTCGCGCTCGTCGTGATGGTGGTGTTCCTGTTCCTGCGCAGCGCCACTGCGACGCTGGTGCCCGCGGTGGCGGTGCCCGCCTCGCTGGTGGGCACCTTCGGCGTGATGTACCTCGCCGGCTACAGCCTGGACAACCTGTCGCTGATGGCGCTCACGGTGGCCACCGGCTTCGTGGTCGACGACGCGATCGTGGTGCTGGAGAACATCGCGCGCCGCCGCGAAGCGGGCGAGCCGCCGCTGGCCGCGGCGATCGCCGGCGCGCGCGAGGTGAGCTTCACCGTGGTCGCGATCAGCCTGTCGCTGATCGCGGTGTTCATCCCGATCCTCGCGATGGGCGGCGTGGTCGGGCGGCTGTTCCGCGAGTTCGCGGTGGTGCTGTCGGTGGCGATCCTGATCTCGCTGCTGATCTCGCTCACCACCACGCCGATGCTGTGCGCGCGCTTTCTCGGCACACGCGGCAACGGCGGCTCCGCTGCCGGCCCCGCTGCCGGTCCGGGCGACGCCCCCGCAGGCGCCGGCGATGCGCCTGGCCCTGCCGAAGGGTCGCTCGCGCGCCTGGCGCGACGCACGCTCGGGAAAATCGTCGACGGCTACTCGCGCAGCGTCGGCTGGGCGCTCGATCACGGCTGGCTGATGCTGGGGCTGCTCGCGGCGACGATCGCGCTCAACGTCTGGCTCTACACGATCGTGCCCAAGGGCTTCTTTCCGGCGCAGGACACCGGACGGCTGTTCATGTCGATCCGCGGCGACCAGAGCATCTCGTTCCAGGCGATGCAGAAGAAGCTCGCCGAGTTCATCGAGATCGTGCGCGCCGATCCCGCGGTCACGATCGTCACCGCTTTCACCGGCGGTTCGCGCGTGAACAGCGGCTGGGGCTTCGTCACGCTCGAGCCGCTCGGCAAGCGCAAGGAGAGCGCCGAACAGGTGGTCGCGCGGCTGCGCGCGGCCACCTCGCGCGTGCCGGGTGCGCGCGTCTTCATGGTGCCGGTGCGCGAGATCCGCATCGGCGGGCGCCAGAGCAGCTCGGAGTTCCAGTACACGCTGCTCACCGACGATCTCGAGGTGCTGCGCACCTGGGAGCCGCGGATCCGCAACGCGCTCAGCCGGCTGCCGCAGGTCACCGACGTCGACACCGACCAGGAGGACAAGGGCCGGCAGGTGTCGCTGACGATCGACCGCGACGCGGCCGCGCGACTCGGCATCCCGACCCGGCTGGTGACGAGCCTGCTCAACGACGCCTACGGGCAGCGCCAGGTGTCGACGATCTACCAGCCGCTGAACCAGTACCACGTGGTGCTCGAAGTGGGTCCGGAATTCCGCGACAGCCCCGAAGACCTGCGCAGCTTCAGCGTGCCCAACGCGGCAGGCGTCGCGGTACCGCTGTCGCAGTTCGCCAGCTGGACCACGACGCCGGCG